>Ga0209069_10000017_pt1 | contig 50882 bp, 52 predicted proteins | sample Str013_2_FD_187202 | JGI IMG/M metagenome (GOLD analysis project Ga0209069, IMG submission 187202) | Freshwater sediment microbial communities in response to fracking from Pennsylvania, USA - Straight Creek_MetaG_SC_2013 (SPAdes) (version 2) | ecosystem: Environmental > Aquatic > Freshwater >...
GGAAATGACGATGGAATTTAAAGCAAAGGCAAGTTTCACGCGTATATCACCGCAGAAGGCCCGGCTGGTGCTGGATCTGATCAAGGGCAAGCGGGTGGAAGACGCGTTGACGACGCTGCAATTCACCAAGAAGCGGATTGCTCCGGCGATTTTTCAGCTGGTGCGTTCCGCGGTGGAAAACGCCAACCATCTGAGCTCGGAAAAAGGGCTGGATGTGGACTTGGACCGGTTGTTCGTGAAGTCGGCCATCGCCAATGACGGTCCGCGCATGAAGCGTATTCGTCCGGCGCCGATGGGCCGCGCATATCGCTACCAGCGCCGCATGTCGCACATGGAAGTGGTGCTGGCCGTAAAAGGCGGAGAGAATCCTGAAGCCAAGGCCAAGGTAGCCGGCGAGGAAACCGCGGCGGCGACCAAGGGGCAGGCCAAGAAGTCCAAGCCAGCGGCGAAAAAGAAAGCTCCGGCCAAGAAGAAAGCGGCCGCGAAATAACAGGTTTGAAAAAAAAGGACGTTGCTTCGGCAACGGCCGGCAAGAGAAGCAGCAAGTTGCTTCCTGACGAAGGGATAAACGAGGTACAGCATGGGACAGAAAGTCCATCCTTACGGTTTTCGTCTGGGCTACACCAAGCCCTGGCGGTCGCGTTGGTTCGTGGAGCGGGATTACTCGAAGCTTCTGCTGGAAGACGTGAAGCTCAAGGAAGAGTTGCGGGAAAAACTCAAGTCCGCGGGCGTAAGCTCGGTGGAAATCGAGCGGCCCGGCAACAAACTGCGGGTCATTATTCGCACCGCGCGCCCGGGCATCATCATCGGACGCAAGGGCGCGGAAATCGACAAGCTGAAGCAGGAACTGCAGAAGCGGACCGCGCGCGAGGTGTTTATCGACATCCAGGAAGTGCATAAGCCGGAACTGGACGCCCAGTTGGTGTCCGAGGCCATTGCGCTGCAACTGGAAAAGCGCGTGGGCTTCCGCCGGGCGATGCGCAAGAGCGTGGATTCGGCGTTGCGTTTCGGCTGCAAAGGCATCAAGGTCCGCGTGTCGGGCCGCCTGAACGGCAACGAAATCGCGCGTTCGGAATGGTATCTGCAGGGCCGTCTGCCGCTGCACACGTTGCGCGCCGACATTGACTATGGATTCTCTGAAGCCCGCACCACTTACGGCGTAATCGGCGTGAAGTGCTGGGTTTACAAGGGCGATATTCTACCGCAGAAAAAGAAACAGCCGGAACGCCAGGCCGCCGGGGCGTTCTAAGAACGGCCATTGGTAATTGGCTGTTGGTATTTGGCTTGCGCGCGAATGACCGCGGCAAGTTGGTTGAGCCAAGAGCTAAAGGCCAAAAGCTAAAGGCCCAAATGCATTGGGTGCGAGCAGTATCTAAGGGACTGACATTATGTTAATGCCAAAGAAAGTAAAGTACCGCAAGCAGCAACGCGGACGCATGCGCGGCAAAGCGTGGCGGGGCAGCGATCTGTCATTTGGTGACTTCGGCCTGAAAGTGATGGAGCCCGGATGGGTGACCGATCGCCAGATTGAAGCCAGTCGCATCGCCATGACTCGTTTCGTCAAGCGCGGCGGCAAGATCTGGGTCCGCTTGTTCCCGGACAAGCCGGTCACCAAGAAGCCGGCTGAAACCCGTATGGGAAAAGGCAAGGGAGCGCCGGACCACTGGGTTGCCGTGGTTCGTCCCGGCAAAGTGCTGTTTGAGATGGAAGGCGTGAGCCGCGCGGATGCCCAGGAAGCATTGCGGTTGGCGTCCCACAAGCTGGGACTTCGGACCAAATTTGTGGCCCGCACGGATGCAAATTAGAAAAAGCAGCAACTAGCGGCTAGCCGTTAGCTTGGGGCCAAGCTAGAAGCTGTTTTCAAGGCAAGAGGGCAAAGAAACCCTGAACTAAGTTGAGGCGCTCGAAGGGCCCTCAGGATAAACGACAATGGATGCAGAAAAACTCAGGAGTTTGACCGACGGCGAACTGCTGCACCAGCAGCATGAGCTGAACGACCAGCTGTTCCGCTTGAAGTTCCAGCTCAAGATGGGACAGACCGAAAGTCTGAATAAGATCCGCGGGTTGCGGAAAGACGTGGCCCGGATCAAGACTTTGATGCGCGAAAAAGTGCTGGGCGTGACGCACAAGGCGGCACTCTCGAAAACCGCCGCGAAACCGGCGAAAGCCGACGCTGCGGCGGAACCAGCCAAGGCCGCGGCCCCGGCGGAAAAAGCCCCGGCGAAAGCCAAGGCAAAAGCGACGTCCGGCGCCACGAGCAAGGCCAAAGCCGCAAAGCCCGCGGCTAAAGCGAGGAAGAAGTAAATGGCAGAGACAACAACCGCAACGAAGCAGCCCGGACGCCGGGCCACCAAGATCGGCCAGGTGACGTCCACCAAGATGTCCAAGACCATTGTGGTGCAGGTGAGCATGCGCAAGGCGCATCCGCTGTACCGCAGGATCGTGGCCAAGGCCAAGAAGTTTTATGCGCATGACGAACAGAACACGGCGCACGTGGGCGATACGGTGGAAATCGAAGAAACCCGTCCCATGTCCCGGCTGAAGCGCTGGAAGCTGAAAAACATTATTCAGCGTGCCAAGCTCGTCGCCGGCGAAGAAGTGAAGAAGGAAGCTGCCAGCAAAAAAGAAGCAGTTAGCAAATAGCAACTTGGCTTTTGTTTCGAAACCCGCTCGAGTGCGTGAATCGTGGTGAGATATGTTAGCGCTCTTGGCAGCGCGATTCGGCGGCCAGATGGGCCGAATCGATGACGAAAAGGCTTTGGCTAAGAGCTAAGAGCTGACGAAGAATTTTTAAGGATACTCAAGTGGCGGCGTTTTCGCTGCTCTTCTTGAGAACGAGGATCTGAACCATGGCAGTCATGATGAGAAGTATTCTGGATGTGGCCGACAACAGCGGCGCCCGTCGTTTGCAGATGATCCTGCCGCTGGGCGGACATACCGGCCTGAACGCCAGCCTGGGTGATGTGGTCACGGCCGCGGTGAAAGAAGCTTCACCGGATGGCGGCGTGAAAAAAGGCATGGTCGTGAAATGCGTGATCGTGCGCCAGCGCAAGGAATATCGCCGTCGTGACGGCACCTATATCCGCTTTGACCAGAACGCCGCCGTGCTGATTGACGATACGGGCGAGCCAAGAGGGACACGCGTGTTCGGTCCCGTGGCCCGCGAGCTCCGCGAGAAAAAGTTTTTGAAGATTGTTTCCCTCGCGCCCGAAGTTCTCTAAGAGAGCGCAGCAGGCCAAGACGCTCTGAGCAACTGGAGCGTCAAGAGGAAACGGAAGATTGAGCGCGGCGGGCGAGAGCCGGCTGCGGATGTGAAGGCGAAAAAGACAATGCATACAAGACTCGACATCAAGCGCAATGACCAGGTGAAAGTAATCACCGGGCGCGACAAAGGCAAACAGGGCCGCGTACTGCGCGTGTTTCCGGGAGTAGGCAAGGTCCTGGTGGAACACGTGATGGTGGTGAAAAAGAACGTCCGGCCGAACCCGCAGCGCAACATCAAGGGCGGCATCGCCGAGCAGGAATCGCCCATCGCGATTTCGAACGTGATGGTGGTTTGTCCCAGCTGCGGCCCGTCCCGCGTGGGTCACCGCATGGAAGGCGACAAGCGCATACGGGTTTGTAAACGTTGCGACGCGGCATTAGATAAATAACAGCGGCTAGCCGCTAGCGACTAGCTGTTAAGGAACGAAGAATTTTGAGATCGGTATCAAAAACTAGAAGCTAGAAGTTAGACGCTAGCAGCTAGTTACTCACGAACCCGTAAACCCGGAAACCGTGAGAAAGGCAGAAATAAAACGCAATGGCGACGAAAACGACAGCACGGTTGAAAGAGAAGTTCCAGAAAGAAATTGCTCCGGCCCTGGCCAAGGAACTGGGTTTAGAGAACCCCATGGCCGTCCCCCGCTTGCATAAAGTGGTGGTGAACATGGGCGTGGGCGAGGCGACGCAGAACAGCAAGATGATGGACCCGTTGGTGCGCGACGTGGGCGAAATCACCGGACAAAAGCCGGTGGTCACCAAGGCCAAGAAATCGATCGCGGCGTTCAAGGTCCGCGAAGGCATGCCCATCGGCGCCATGGTTACGCTGCGCGGCGACCGGATGTACGAATTCATGGACCGTCTGATCAACATTGCTCTGCCGCGTGTGCGCGACTTCCGCGGAGTTTCCACCAAGTCCTTTGACGGACGCGGTAACTACACACTGGGTTTGCGTGACCAGTTGATCTTTCCGGAAATCGACTACGCGAAAGTGGACAAGCTCAAGGGCATGAATGTGACGATTGTGACCACGGCGCGTGACGACAACCAGGCGCTGGCGTTGCTCAAGCATATGGGGATGCCGTTCAGGCCATAGCAGATGGCAATTAGCAACTAGCAATTAGCTTGAGCATGGAAGCGCTGGCGAAGTGAACAGAGCGCAGACGTTAGTAAGTTTGAATTGGTTTTGAAATAGAAGCAGTTGGGTAACAAGTGAATCGGCAGGAGTAAAAGAACGTCTCGGAACGAAGAGAGTTCGGCTAATTGCCAATTGCTAGTTGCTAATTGCTAACAAGGAAAACATGGCTACTACAGCAAAAATTGCCAAGACGAACAAGAAACCCAAGTTCTCAACGCAGCACCGCAACCGCTGTGCGATTTGCGGACGGCCGCGCGCTTTTCTGCGCAAGTTTGGCCTGTGCCGTTTGTGCTTCCGCGGCTTGGCGCTGAAGGGTGAGATTCCCGGGGTTTCGAAATCGAGTTGGTAGCAGAAAGACGGCCCTTAGCTCTTAGCCTTTAGCCCTTAGTCAGAGCGCTCTGTGGTTGAAACATCCGATTGAGCGACGAAGAGAAAGCTAAAAGCCAATGGCTAGAGGCTAATGGCTGGTTTCGCAGTACGTCACGGCAGGTTCTTCCGCCCAGGCGGGAGCAAACGGGTGACGATAACAGGAGATGAACGAAGATGAGTTTGACCGACCCGGTCGCAGATTTGCTGGCGCGCATTCGTAACTCGATCCATGCCCGTCACCAGAAACTTGATGTGCCGGCTTCCAAGTTGAAGCTGGAAATCGCGCGCATTTTGAAGGAAGAAGGCTACATCGCCAATTTCAAGGCGACGGAAGAAGACGGCCGAAAAGTCCTGCGTATTTATTTGAAATACGGTGCGGACAACGCCGCGGCCATCTCCAACTTGCAGCGTGTATCGCGTCCCGGCTGCCGCGTGTATGTGGGCCGCAACGATATTCCACGCGTTTTAGGCGGGCTGGGGATCAACATCCTCACCACTCCCAAGGGCGTGATGACCGGACGCAAGGCGCGCAAGGAAGGCGTTGGCGGCGAAGTTCTGTGCGACGTGTGGTAATTCCCGCGGAGCGGGAATTACCAGCAACTAGCCGCTGGCAACTAGCTGCTAGGAAAAGAGCGCACGCAACGCGGTAACGGTTTGGCCAGCCGCCAGAAGCTAGTGGCTAGAAGCTATTTGATCAGCGTGGAATTCGGCCTGTATATGGCTTGAAGGACTCGCTTCAAGAGAAGGGTTTGCAAAAATGTCTCGAATCGGAAAAAAGCCGATCCCGCTTCCCGCGGGCGTGAAGTTTGAAGTGAAGGGCAACACCGTCACCGTGAACGGTCCCAAGGGCCAGGTGCAGAACCACCTGCCGGGCGGCGTGAAGTTGCAGCAGGCGGACGGCAACATCAACATTGTCCGTGACAACGATAGTTTTGCCGCGGTCCACGGACTGGTGCGCGCGCTGGTGAACAACGCCGTGGAAGGCGTGACCAAGGGCTGGAACAAGGACCTGGAAATCGTGGGCATCGGCTACCGTGCCGAGCTCAAAGGCAAGAACACCGTGGTGTTCACGCTGGGTTATTCACATCCGATTGAGTATCCGCTGCCAACCGGCGTGACTGCCGCGGTGGATGCCAAGCAGACCAAACTGACGATCAGCGGCATTGACCGCCAGAAAGTCGGACAGGTTGCCGCGGAAATGCGTTCGTTGCGTCCGCCCGATCCGTACAAACAGAAGGGCGTGCGCTACGCGGGCGAGAAGTTGAAGAAGAAGGTCGGCAAGACGGGCGCGAAATAAGATTGAGTAATCGAGAAGATTGAGTAATCGGGCAATTGAGTTCAGAGCACGAAGGCTTTGGCGGTTTTCAATTACTCAATTGAAAATTACCAAATTACTCAATTCTGAACCGAAGTAATGAAATTCGATTTGATCGTGTGGCGGAGAGCCGTACGAAGCAAAAGGACAAGAAGATGATTCCTAATACTTCGAAAGATAAAACACGCCGGCGGATTCATAGCCGTTTGCGGCAACGTTTGACTGGATCGCCAGAGCGTCCGCGGTTGAACGTATATCGCTCGCTGAACCACATCTACGCTCAGGTGGTTGACGATCACAGCGGCGTTACGCTGGTTGCGGCCAGTACGGTGCAAGGCCGCAAAAAAGGCGAGAAGCGCCAGGGCGGCAACGTGGCCAGCGCCAAGGCCGTGGGCAAGTCGATTGCGGAATTGGCCAAGGGCAAAGGCATTAAGAAAGTGGTCTTTGATCGCGGCGGCTATCTGTATCACGGAAGAATCAAAGCGCTGGCCGATGCGGCGCGCGAAGCAGGTCTGGAGTTCTAAATGGCGACAGTTACCAAGAAAAAGCTCGATGCCGGCAACTACCAGTTGAAAGACCAGGTAGTGGCCATCAACCGCGTGACCAAGGTGGTCAAGGGCGGCAAGAACATGTCATTCGCGGCCCTGGTGGTGGTGGGCGACCCCAGTGCGGGCGTGGTCGGCTACGGTTCCGGCAAAGCGAAAGAAGTGCCCCAGGCCATCCGCAAGGGCATTGAATCCGCCAAGAAGAACCTGATCAAAGTGAATTTGACGCAGAGTTCCATTCCGCACATCGTCACCGGACGGTTCGGATCGGGTCTGGTGCTGCTGAAGCCGGCTCCGGAAGGAACAGGCGTGATTGCCGGCGGCGCGGTGCGCGCGGTGATGACTTCAGCGGGCGTACAGAACGTGCTGACCAAATCGATTGGTTCAGCCAACCCGCACAACGTGATCAAGGCCACCTTTGCCGCGTTGAACCAGTTGCGCGACCGCAAGGACGTGGCCGCTATGCGCGGCAAAAGCGTGCAGGAGCTCTAACCATGGCAGCCAAGAAAAAGATGATGAAAGTACAGTATTTCCGTTCGAAGATCTGCACCCCGGTGAAACACAAGCTGGTGGTGAAAGGGCTGGGGTTCACCCGGCTGAACCAGATCGTGGAACGGGAAGATACGCCGTCCATACGAGGAATGATCGCAAAAATTCCGCACCTCGTGCGGGTCGTTGAGGAGTAAACAGTATCCGTCGATTTTGTAATTGGGTAATTTCGTAATTGAGTAATTGAAATTCGCGGTACAACGCGGGTTTTTCGATTACCCGGTCACCAAATTACTCAGTTACGAAATGAAACCAGGGAAACCGAGTAGCCGCGGGCATAGAATAAAAGGCAAGCGGTTGCGACCGAGGAAACAAGACAGTGCCAACGAATCTATCGACATTACGGCCGCCCAAGGGCGCCACGGCGAACAAGAAACGCGTAGGCCGCGGCATGGGCAGCGGTATGGGCAAGACGTCCACCCGCGGACACAAAGGGCAGCGGTCGCGTTCGGGTTCGCGCATGATGCGCGGTTTTGAAGGCGGCCAGATGCCCTTGCATCGCCGTTTGCCCAAGCGCGGCTTCACCAATATCTTCCGCGTGGAGTACCGTCCCATCAACCTGGACCGTCTGCTGGAACTGGGTGTGGCGGAAATTACTCTGGAACTTTTGGTCAAAGCCGGACTGGCGCACAAGAATGATCTGATCAAAGTACTGGGCGATGGCGAATTGAAGAAAGCCATCAACGTGCAGGCCCACAAGTTTTCCAAATCGGCCGAAGAGAAGATCACCAAGGCCGGCGGCAAGGCAACACTGATCGGGAGTGCTGCGGCTCCGGAAGCACCTGTTGCGGAGCAAAAGAAATCCAAGAAGAAGTGAGCTAAATGTTCGAAAAACTGGCGAATATATTTCGTGTTCCGGACCTGCGCAGGCGCGTGCTGTTCACGCTGGCGATGCTGGCCGTGTACCGCCTTGGCTCGCACATTCCCACGCCGGGCATCAACGGCGATGCACTGAAAGCCGCGTTTGACAGCCAGAAGGGCGGCTTGCTCGGCTTTTACGATCTGTTCAGCGGCGGCAACCTGCGCCGGCTGACGATCTTTGCGCTGGGCATCATGCCCTACATCACCTCTTCCATCATTCTGCAATTGCTTACCGTTGTGTGGGAGCCGCTGGCCAGAATGCAGAAGGAAGGCGATCTGGGCCGCCGCAAGATCACTCAATGGACCCGCTATCTGACCCTGGTGCTCTCCTTGCTGCAAAGCATGGGCATCGGGTTCACGTTGCAGTCGCAGGGTTTTGTCCTGACGCAGGGGACGTGGTTCATTGTGATGACCATGATCACGCTCACCACCGGCAGTATCTTTATTATGTGGCTGGGCGAGCAGATCACCGAACGCGGGATCGGCAACGGCATGTCGCTGCTGATTTTCTCCGGCATCGTGGTAGGACTGCCGCGCGCGGTGTACGAACTTTATAAAAAAGCCGCCAACGGAGACTGGGGACAGTTCACCATCCCGGCCTTGGCGTTGTTGCTGGTAGTGATGGTCCTGGTGGTGGCGTTCATCGTATTCATGGAACGCTCCGAGCGCCGCATTCCAGTGCAATACGCCAAGCGCGTTGTCGGACGCCGCATCATGGGCGGCCAGGCCACGCACCTGCCGTTGCGCGTGAACTCCGGCGGCGTCATGCCGGTGATCTTTGCATCATCCCTGCTGAGTATTCCCAACATGTTGACCATGGCCCCGGCGTTTAAGAACGGCGGAACCATGTTCCGCTATTTTGGCGGCGTGCTGGAGCAGCTGAAGTGGGGAGAGCCGCTATACACCGCCCTTTACGCAGCGGGCATCATTTTCTTCGCGTACTTCTACGTTTCCATCGTGTTCAATCCGGCGGACGTAGCGGACAACATGCGCAAGCATGGCGGATTTATTCCGGGCATCCGGCCGGGCCACCGCACACGGGACTACATCAATGAAGTCCTTACGCGCGTGACCCTGGTGGGCGGCTTGTACCTGTTGTTCATTTCGCTGATTCCGGAATGGATGATTGCCGGTATCCACCTGAACCAGCTGCCGGTATGGCTGGGCGGTAGGATCTTTGAACAATTTACGCCGGGCTTTATCCTGCACGGTTTGAGCGTTTCGTTTTACTTTGGCGGTACTTCACTGCTGATTGTGGTGGGTGTGGCCATGGACACGGTGAACCAGATTGAGTCGCAATTGGTAATGCGCCACTACGAAGGCTTTACGTCGCGCAGTGGACGCATCAAAGGCAGGAAAACCTGGGGCTGATTTTTTAAATGATGGCGGCGAATGCATCCAATCCGGCCTCACAGACAGCTGCTCCTGGTCCCATTATCCTTCTGGGCGCTCCGGGAGCAGGCAAAGGGACGCAGGCCAAGGCCATTGCGGCGCTCTACGGGATTCCGCAGATCTCCACGGGAGACATTCTGCGCGATAACGTGGCCCGCAGCACGGATCTGGGCAAGAAAGCCGACCCGATTATGAAGTCCGGCGGGCTGGTCCCCGACGACTTGATGCTGGCCATGGTGGAAGACCGGCTGAATCAGCCGGATTGCCAGCGCGGATACATTCTGGACGGGTTTCCGCGGACGGTTGGGCAAGCGGAATGGCTGGATAGCTTCCTGGGCAAGGCGCTTTTTGGCGGACGCCAGATGGCCCCGGTTGTGGTCAGTATTGAGGTCAGCTATAATCAATTACTGCAACGGCTTACAGGCCGCCGTTCCTGTCCAGCGGACGGCAAGATTTACAACATCTACTTCCAGCCTCCTCGCAAGGAAGGCGTGTGTGATTCCTGCGGCACTACGCTGGTGCAGCGTAAAGACGACAAGGAAGATGTGATCGCCGAGCGGCTGAAGAGTTATGAACGCCAGACTCTCCCCCTGGTGGAGTATTACGGCCAGAAGGGAACGCTGCACAAGTTGAACGGCGAACTGGCAGTGGAACAAGTTACCGCGACGACGCTGGAAGTCATCGCGAAAGCAGCAACGAAGTAAGGAAGTTTAGCGAAGTACTGAAGTTTAAAAAGATCAGGCCCTGGGCAATCCCTGGGAACCTTTAAGTTCAGTTTGGGATGACGAGTCCCGAGGAGTTGAGTGAGCAAAGAGGACGCGATTGAAGTTATGGCGACGGTGATTGAACCGCTGCCCAATGCCATGTTCCGAGTGGAGCTGGAAAATAAACATCAGGTGCTGGCGCACGTCTCCGGCAGGATGCGTAAGAACTTTATCCGCATTCTTCCGGGTGACAAGGTGGCGGTGGAACTGTCACCTTACGATCTGACACGCGGCAGGATCGTGTACAGATACAAATAGCGAGATTTGGTAATTGAGTAATTTGGTAATCGGGCAATTTGAAAACCGGTTGCGCATTTACCAAATTACCCAATTACTAAATTCAGAGTATGTGCGGCCGAACGAAAGATCCAGGCGGCACGGGAATCAGAAGAGAGAAGAATCATGAAGGTTCGGGCATCAGTAAAAAAGATTTGTGATAAGTGCAAGATCGTGCACCGTAAGGGCGTGGTCCGCGTGATCTGCGAAAATTCAAAGCACAAACAAAGGCAGGGGTAACACATGGCACGCATATCAGGCGTTGATCTGCCACGCAACAAACACGTGGTCATCGCGCTGACCTACATTTACGGTATCGGAAATTCGCGGTCGGCCAAGATCCTGGCGTCGGCGAAGGTTGAAGCCAACAAGAAAGTCCAGGACCTGAACGAAGAGGAAGTCAACCGCATCCGCCAGGTCATTGAAGCCGAAGGCGACGTGGAAGGTGATCTGCGCAAGGACATCTCCATGCATATCAAGCGGCTGATCGAAATCGGTTCGTATCGCGGCTATCGTCATCGCCGCAACCTGCCGGTCCGCGGCCAGCGCACGCATACCAACGCGCGCACCCGCAAAGGTCCGCGCAAGGGCACCGTGGCGCAGAAGAAGAAAGCCACCAAGACATAAAACAGCGACTAGCCGCTAGCGACTAGCTGCTAGAGCTGGAACAGGTTGATCTGAGCGCGCATCGTGGATTGAGCGCCAGATGAGATTACGAAGGAAGCACAAATGGCTAAAGCAGCAGCAGCCGCGGGCTCGGCAGCCGGTGGCACAAAAGGCAAAAAGAAGGTCTTCAAGAAAAAGGAACGCAAAAACGTTCCGCATGGCATTTGCTATGTGCAGGCCTCCTTCAACAACACGATTGTGACTATTACCGACGGCGAAGGCCGCACGCTGGCGTGGAAGAGCGCCGGTTCGCTGGGTTTCCGCGGATCGCGTAAAGGCACCCCGTTTGCCGCGCAGCAAGCCGCGTCCAACGCCGCGCAACAGGCGCGCGACCATGGCATGCGTTCCGTGGAAGTCCGCGTGAATGGCCCGGGTTCAGGACGCGAGTCGGCGATCCGTGCACTGGCCGCTTCCGGACTTGACGTCAAGCTGATCAAGGACGTGACGCCCATCCCGCACAACGGATGTCGTCCGCCAAAGCGCCGCAGAGTCTGAGATTTGCAATCGCCGTAGTCGGGTAATCGGGTAATTGAAAAGGCTTCAACAACAGGTTTTCAATTGCCAGATTTCAAATTACCCAATTACCAATTTTGTGATCGGATGGGGATTGAAGGGGATCACCTCTCTGTAAACCCATCGACACTCGTAGTAGAGGAGAAAAATGGCACGTTATAAAGGTGCGGTTTGCCGTCTTTGCCGTCGCGAAGGCATGAAGTTGTTCCTGAAGGGCGCTAAGTGTTTCACTGACAAGTGTCCCATTGAAAAGCGTAACTTTGCTCCTGGCCAGCATGGCAAGGACCGCAAAGCCAAGATCGTGGGTTATGGTCTGCAACTGCGCGAAAAGCAGAAGACCAAGCGCATGTACTTCACGCTGGAAACCCAGTTCCGCAATTACTTTGAGAAAGCCGCGCGCAAGCCCGGCGTTACCGGCGAACTGCTCCTGCAACAACTGGAGCGCCGCCTGGACAACGTGATTTACCGTCTGGGATTCGCCACCTCACGCCGCCAGGCCCGCCAGCTGGTGCGCCATGGCCATGTCGACGTGAATGGCCGCCGCGTGGACATCCCATCTTTTGAAGTCAACGTGGGACATGAGATCCAGGTCCGCGAAAAAGCCAAGAAGTTTACGGTCGTGGAAGGCGCGCGCGAGTTCTCCAGCCACCAACCGGTAGTTGCCTGGCTGGAAGTTGATCGCGACAACCTGAAGGGCCGCGTACTGTCATTACCGAAACGCGAAGAAATTGCCACGCCGGTCAATGAACAGCTGATCGTGGAACTTTACAGTAAGTAGCTTCTGGCTGCTGGCCGCTAGCGGTTGGCAAAGCAGCAATGGCGGTTCTTTTAGACCGCCCCGGTAGCGCGATGAATCGGAAGGGTGGATCACAGCATCCAATATGGTCTACCCTGATTTATCACCAATAAAGTGTTTTCACCAGAAGCTGGTAGCTCATCACTAGCGGCTTCACAATTGCCCGCACCAGATCAGCCCTGCGCCTTTGGCGCATGAGCCCAACGGAGCGGAATTGAAAGGAAAAATAAAAAATGGTTCTTTGGAGAGGTTTTCAGAAACCCAAGCGTCTTGCCACGGACACTGAGTCCCTTACCGACAAATTCGGCCGCTTTTACGCGCAGCCGTTCGAACGCGGATTTGGCACGACCATCGGCAACGCGCTGCGTCGCGTATTGCTGTCATCCATTGAAGGCGCCGCGGTTACCGCGGTAAAAATTGAAGGCGTATTGCATGAGTTCCAGTCCATCCCTGGCGTGGTGGAAGATGCCACGGACATCATCCTGAACCTGAAGCAGATCCCGTTCAAGCTCGCAGGAGACGGCCCCAAGGCCATCTATCTCAAGGCCGACCAGCCGGGCATAATCACCTCCGGCATGATCGAAGCTGATGGCGACGTGGAAGTGCTGGACAAGACGGTGTACATCGCTACCGTATCCGAAGGCGGCAAGCTGGACATGGAAATGCGCCTGAAGCGCGGACGCGGCTACGTGGCCGCCGACAAAAACTTTGACGACGATCTGGGACTGGGCTTTATTCCGATTGATTCCGTGCATTCACCCGTCCGCAAGGTGAACTACACGGTGGAAGCCGCCCGTCTGGGACAGATCACCGATTACGACAAGCTGGACATTGAAATCTGGACCAACGGCTCCGTGGCCCCGGCGGACGCGCTCGGCCTGGCCGCCAAGCTGCTCAAGGACCACATGACCATCTTCATCAACTTTGAAGAGGAACTGGAAACCGAGTCGCGTGGCGAAGAGAAGCCCCAGATCAAGAATGAAAATCTTAACCGCTCAGTGGAAGAGCTGGAGCTTTCCGTCCGCAGCTACAACTGCCTGAAGAATGCGAACATCCAGACCATTGGCGAACTGGTGCAGAAGACCGAAGCCGAAATGCTCAAGACCAAGAACTTCGGCCGCAAGTCACTGAATGAAATCAAGGAAATCCTGGCGTCGATGGGCCTGTCACTCGGCATGAAGATTGACGAGCAGGGCAACGCTGTACCCGGCCCAACCAGCAACATGCCCTCACCTTTGACCATGGGTGAAGGTGACGGGGCGGAGTTTTAGCGGAGATTGAAAATCTGGTAATCGGGTAATTTGGTAATTGAGTAGTCCGTAAATACTTAGTCGCCGGACCGGTTACCAAATTGCGAAATTACACAATTACGAAACTTCAAGGAATCAGTCATGCGGCATCGTGGATCAGTAAAGAAACTAGGACGTAACACCAGCCACCGTCGCGCGTTGCTGCGCAACCTGGTCACTTCGCTCATCATGGAAGAGCGCATTGAAACCACTCCGGCCAAGGCGAAAGCCATGCGTCCGCACGTGGAGAAGATGATTACCCTGGGCAAGCGTGGCGACGTTGCCGCGCGCCGCCTGGCCGGCGCTTACCTGATGACGCGGGATTCCGTGGCACGGCTTTTTGAAACCATTGGACCGCGTTTCGGCGACCGCCAGGGCGGTTACCTGCGCATCATTCACACCGGATTTCGCAAGGGCGATGGCGGCGACAAATGCTTTATCGAACTGCTAGGCAGCGAGAAGGTGATTGAAGCCAAGCGCGCGAAACGGCAGGAAGTCCGCGCCAAGCGCCAGGAAGACGTCCGCAAACAGATGGAAGAACAGCAGAAAGAAGTTGCCCCGGAAGAAGGCGGCGAAGACGAAAAGAAGTAAGCTGCTTCCAAGCAGAATATTTGTTAACAAGCGCGCCTGTATCTCAGGCGCGTTTTTTATGGACCAGCTGCGGTGGCGGGCGCCTGCGGACAAGCCAGTTGCCAGGGATAGTAGATCAGAGCGTCTTTATGTGCTTTGGCAGCGTCACCGCGAAGGGTCAGCTTCCAGTCCTTCGGTTTGTCTAAACTGGAAGGCACTTTGATCTCCAGTAAGTATCCCGCCCACGCGAAATCGAAGAACTGTTCGTTTCGAAATCCGGTGTAAGACCCGCCTGTTTTTGAAATCAAAATCCTCAAGTCGTAGCCCGCTTCGCGGGCGACCTGACGGAAATCATTGGCTACAGGCCGCGACCTGGGCCGGAAGACCTGGAGCAAGCGAATTCCGCTGTGGACCAGTTCCTTTCCCAGATCGTTGCCGTTGCGTTTGCTTTGATTGTCCACGCCATCGCTCACAATTAAAATGGCGTCTCCAGGCTGGCTTCCTCTGAACGTCGAGATCGCTTCGTGCAGAGAATCAAAAAGTGCTGAACGGGCGCCAAGGGAACGCGATCCAGCGATCACTTGATCAATCTCGGTACTGCGTTGCGCCGGGCTGGCCGAGAAGCCTTTGGTGAAGACAGCGTGCTCCGCAAAAACTCCAAATGCCACAGCTCTTCCAGCAGGCGCTTGCCGCGCCTGAGTGGCTATCCCATTCACCAATTCCCCGAGGCTGGGATCTTCTGAGGCGCCGCTTACGTCCACCAGGACCATCAATCGGCTATTAAAGCGCTGCGCAATGCTGACAATCGAAAGGGAATTGCCACCTATGCGTGCTTCAAAATCCCCAGCAGTAAGGCCATCAATGCCGTGTGAAGTTTTTCGATCGAACGGGTCGGCAACTACAAAAGCCGAGCACGCCTGCGCAGATGACCGAATTGAAACGAAGACGCCGAGAAGCAAAGCGAGGACAACGATTTTCTTGAATTTCACGGTTGACTGCCTTCTTGTGCGTGGCCGGGCTGAACCGCGGCGTCGCAGGCGGGCAGACGGTCAGGATAATAAAGCACCGCTTTGCGGAAGTACTCGGTCGCGCCCTTCAGTTTGATTTTCAATTTGCCTTTGGCGTTAGCGCCAGAAGGCGCGTTGATGCCCACCATGTATCCTGCCCAGGAAAAACGAAAGAACGCGGGGCTGAACTCACTATAAGCGCCGCCGGTTTCTTTACTGGTGCGCACCAGGATCTCGCCTTCCGGATGCGGACTCCAGTTGAAATCGCGTCCAACGCGGCTCAGGTTTTGCCGCAGGATCAGGAAAAGGCGAATGCCCTTGGAGATAAACTCCCTTTCCGTCTCACCCGGGGAGCGCCGGCTCGCGTTATCAAAATCGTCACTCACGAGAAGCACCGTGTCGCCCGGCTGGTGGTCGCCAAAGAGTTCCACGGCCTGGTGCAGCGCGTCAAAAAGCGCGGAAGTTTTTCCCACGGAGTCTTCCTGCTCGATCACGTCACTGATCGCGGTGGTGCGTTCCTTGGAAGCAGAGAAAAAACCCTTGGTGAAGATGGCTTTCTGGCCAAAGATGCCAAACGCCAGAGGCTCACCTTCCGGGACTTGGCGCGCCCAGCGGGTAACAATGTCCACTTTGTCGCGCAGCTTTTCGTTGTTGCCCAGAGCGTCGGTTTCCACCAGGACGAGCAGCCGGTTGTGATAATTCTGCTCGGCGCTGACCACGGAAAGCGGCATGGAACCGGCACTGGCGCCGAAATCATCGGGCTTGAGGTTCTCCATGTCGGCGCCGACTTTGTTGTCATACGCGGCCACTACCACGTAGCGGGTACATTCCTGACAAGCGGCGAACAAAGACGCAAAGAAACAACAGACGGAAAGAATCAAAGCCCGGGCCATGGGGTTCACCTCGCCGGGCAATACGTTAACGCAATTGGGCGGAATTTGGAATCCCGCGCCCGCTCTTTTAATGAGGTTTTTTTACCTGGCCCCAATCTGTGATGGGCACGGCGACGCCGTTGCGGACCATGGTGGCATAGACGTTTTGGAAACCTTTGTGGTTGGTAGAACTGAAATTCACTTTGAGGCGGGGACCAAGACCGGCATCGAAGCCATGAATGGATTCCAAGGCAGTAATGAACTTTTCGCGCGTTAAGTCGCGGCCCGCGCGCTTGAGTCCTTCCACCAGGACCATGGCGTCCACGAACCCTTCCAGGCTGACAAAGCCGGGTTTGGAATTGGAAAAATGTTTGATGGATTCGCGGCGATACAGGGCCACGGTGGGAAGGTCAGTGGAGAAATACGGCGGCACAACCTGAGTGATGATGGTGCCTTCGGCGTCGTCACCGGCTTCATGAATGAACTCGTCAGTGCCGACAAAAGAGACGGTAAGGAACTGCGGCGTCCACTTGTCATGATGCGCGGCGCGAACCACGGCGGCGACGGGAGTATAAGGTCCAACAAGAATGACCGCATCAGGATTCGAGCCGCGAACAGCGGACATGGCCCTTTCGATTTCAACAGTGTTGCGGGGATAAACGCCCACGGCCACCGGCTCAGCGCCGTGCTTCTTTAGCGCCAACCTCACGCCTTCCAGGACCGTGGAGCCGAACGCATCATTGGGATAGATCACGGCGATCTTCTTCATGCCGAGGGACCACAGGTTGTCAACCTGTTCGCGGGTTTCGTCATAGTACGAAGCGCGGACGTTAAGGACGTAATGATGAAACGGTTCGTACAGAATCTGGGCTCCGGTGAACAGACCTACCAGCGGAGTCTTTGACGATTCCGCCAGGGGAATGTAGCGGGCCGCCGTGGGAGTGCCCACGAAAAAAGCCGCGGCGAAAATGCCTTCTTTTTGCAGGCGGGCGAAGCAAGCGGGAGCGCGCTCAGGATCGTAACCGTCGTCAAAGGGGACGAGGCGGATCTTTCGTCCGTTCACGCCGCCTTGTTCGTTGATCATGTCAATGTAAGCCGATGCGCCCAGGACCATCTGCAAACCGAGTTGGCGGGCCGGACCGTCAATGGCGGAACAAGAGCCGATGGCGATTTCTGTACTTGTCACGCCGGGCTGGGCGTGGAGAGAGAGGCATGCGATCGCCATGCAGGCGAGAACGACAACGCGCCAAATCACCGGATTTTTCATGGTTCTCCTTGGCTCAAGCAGGGCCGCTGGGGCAGGGATGCTTGAATGATAGTCCTAATTTGGGCGCGCCAAGCACCGGAAGGGCCGTGAACCCCTGGGGTAACCGGGGACGACATATCGCGGATTTGCGCGGATAAGGATTGGGCCGCGAATGGCCGCAAAAGAAGCAAATCGCGCTTGCAAGCTTGCTTGTTTCCCTGGAGGACCAGCCCGTTGTTCCCTGTCATCTTGAGCGCAGCGCTACCGTTGTTTGTCTCCGACTGTTGCTGATGGGCGCGGAGTCGAAAGATCCAGGGAATGTTCAGGTCATGAAAGCAGCACTGAGGCGTTCTCACGTGGCTGCATGGAGAGAACTCCCTGCAAACGGCAACGCGGCGCGGGAGTTCTCGGGATCTTTCGAGTCGCCCTCCCATCGGCTCGGACTCGCTCAAGATGACAGGGGTAGAGGGCTTCGTTCTTTGCCGAAACTTTTGACGGACCGACCTTTGCCTCGGCTTTAAAGCGGCCAATTGCTATTTCGCCACCAACTTTTGTTTTTCCAAAATACTCACCAGTCGGTCCACCCAGGCCTGGTCGATGTCGAGCAAATACTCGGCGGAGAGCAGGTCGGCGATTTCGGCGGTGCTGCGATGGCCGTCCATGAAGTTGAGCGCTTCAAAGCTGACGAGACCGAAAGGCGGCTTAGTGGCCAGGCCTTCGGAATCGCTGGCGAAGCGGGCTTCCTGTTCGCCAAGCCACTTGCCGTCTTCCGCGCTCACGCCTTCAAAAGCGGATGCATCCAGAGGCAGAAGAAGGTTAGAACGGCTCGGACCGGCGGAGTTCATGCCGGATAATGCCGCCATCGTTGGTGGTCGCTCTGTGCCGGAGTGGGCCCGGCAATCGTCTCCATCCAGACTGGTCAAGCAACTGCTGCTAGTGGTGAAGGCCTCAAAGTTGTGCCGGCTGGAGACACGGAGACTCGCCGCCTGCCGTTCAAATTCATCCTCATTGAGTCTGATTCTGCGGGTCGTAGCCTGGCTCACCGGAACAGCCCTGTCAGCCGCGAGGCGGCGGGTGAGTTCCTGGATCCGGGCAGCCACGATTCCCGTGTTGAGACGGTCCCAGCCCTGATCATCGGCGGATGCGAGCCAATATGCGGCTGCGCTGGTAAATACACCGATGCGCCGGAACTCGCTGGCGTCGGTCTTGTCGATCTTGTCTTCGCTGGTGTGGTGGGTCCAGTCAGGATCGTGACCGAGCATGGTGGCGGGGATGCCGAGACCTAAAAAGACGTCATGATCGCTGCCCTGCGCATAGGGAATCGCTTCCGGTAGCCAGTTGTTCCGGGTTCCGGTCTGAGCGTAGAGATTGGCTTCGCGAGTTTGCGCCATGACATCAGTCAGCACGCCATCAAGAAAAGACGGGACTGAGTCCGGTGCCTTGGTGAAATAGAATCGCGAGTTGGTCTTGACCGTGTCTTCGCCGACCATGTCCATGTTGATGTTGGCAACGACGCATGACTTGCCCGGATGAACAGCATACCTCGGCTGCTTACGGGGATCGTCAAAGGACGACGGGTCGCAGCGGCGCGCTTCCTCATGATTGCTGACATAAGCCAGCGTGCCGAAGTATTCCGGCACCCACATGAAGTGAATCGTGATTTTGGGGGGAGCAAGCTTCTTTTCCCAAATGAGCTTCTGCAAAGTGCGCACAGCTTCCATCATGGCGCCGGAACCGGATGCATTGTCATTGGCGCTCCACTTGGGATGGTCGAGATGTCCGGTGATAAGAATTTCGCGCTCGGGATGTTCCGTGCCGCGAATGTAGGAGTGGACCAGCGTGAGTTTGCCGGGACCGAGTGTGGCAAGAATCCTTCCGTGCACGCGCACGGCGCCCTGCTTCATGAGCGACTTGAGCATGTCATATTGGTTGCGGGAAATCTGGAAGCCGCCGCTGGTCTTTTCGCGTTCGTGTGCGCGCGGCCAGATACCGTTGTAGCGAATCATGTCCGGGTGGTCAGGCCGATCTCCGGATGCGGGGTAAATCACCACGCCGATGGCGCCGTGCTTTAATACGGCTTCGCGAACCACGTTGGCGGCATATCCGGAAGCCAGAGCGACTTTGCCGCGAACATCGATGCCCTGATAATCTGCGTGGCTGGTGCCGCTGCCAACGTCAGCGAGTTCGCCGGACCAATCGCCGCCTTTGGAATAGGTTGAGACGCACATGGGCACGTCCGCGTAGCGGCAGAGCATGATCGGTTTGAAGTCTTTTGCGCCAGCAACATTTTCGATCGAAAGCTCGCCGCTACGCATGTCCCAGCCCATGGGAGAGACGTACGTGCCGTACTTCGTCTTACCGTCAGAGTCAAATTGCTCAAGGAAAGCCACAATTTGGTAATTCTTCAATTGCGTCTCGACAACCTCATGGGCAACGGCGGCCATCATGGGGCTGCCCTGTATGCGATGGTATTCAACGATGCGTCGCGTGTTTTCCTGCGCGGACTCGCCGGAGAACTCGGTGGCGATAGCGTCAAAAACTTTTTGATCGACCAGGTGCTGGGCGCGTACGGTTGAGACAATGCAAAGGCAGAGCAGCAGGCGAAGGAAGGTTCTCATGGCTCCCAAAGAGTACAGGAGCCCCGGTCAGGCAAGCAAGATTTCAGGCCGAGTGTGTTTGCGTTACGTGCGCCGGTGCGGCGGGTTGTTGCTGCGTTGCCGAGAGAACCATCAGCGCGAGGGAGAGGACGATCCAGCAGGCTACCAGGAACCGCAGACCGCGGTTCACGCGGGTGAGTCTAGTACGTTGAGCGACGTTGATGTGCATCTGCATACGATGACCGCGCAAGGCCCAAGGATGCCCTGGCGTTGGCTTTCTATCGGCACAATGGTGAAAGAACTTTAGTGCTTATTGTGAAGCGGCGCTGCCGGTATCCAGCGCGACTTTCCATTTGCCGCCGGTCGATTTATCTCGCCGCCATATGGTTAGATACATGCCGTGGGTGACTTGGTTGCCGTTGCGGGCTTGATAGGTGCCATAGGTGTAGCCGGAAGTGCCGTCCTTGGAGGCTTCAGCGTGCGTCGGCGTCCAGGTGAGAGTGAAATTGGTGTTGGCGAAAACGGGCTCGTAATAAGCGCGAATGGCTTGCGTACCGTTGACGGTCTGGCCATCGTGCATTACGACGGCGTCCGGGGCAAAGGCGTCCATCCAGCCATCTAGACGACGGGCGGCGGTCTGTTTGCAGAATTCAACGTCCGCGGCCATCAGTTCTTTTTCATAGCGCGAAGATTTTGAAGAGGCTGCGGGTTGGGGTTCGGGCTCAAGCGAGGCTTGCGGCGGGACTTGCGGCAAAGGATTGGTATGGTACGGGCTGCTGGTCTGTGAGTGGGCGGCTTGGGCAAAAGGTACAACCGCGTAAGCGATGAGGATCGCGAATAAGAAAGACCAGCGCATGAGTTTCCTCCGAGGGCGACAAGGGCGAAGCAGGAAGCGGCAAAGGATTAGTCAGCCCGATGGATTTAAGAACAAGCAACAATTTTAGACGGATGGGGCTTGACAGCGTTTCGGCGCGCGATGTATATTACCTTTAGGTTATAGAACTAAAACGTTATGAATAGATTATCCTCAGACCGGCTGGATGCTACGTTTGCGGCATTGGCAGATCCCACGCGGCGGGCGATCCTGGCCCGGCTGGCTTCCGGGGAAGCATCCGTGGCGGAACTGGTGGAACCGTTTGCCATGACGCAGCCGGCCATTTCCAAGCACTTGAAAGTGCTGGAACGCGCGGGACTAATTTCACGCACGCAAGACGCCCAGCGCCGGCCGCGCCGGCTGGAAGCTAAACCGATGGCGGAAGCCAATGAATGGCTGGAGAAGTATCGCCAGTTCTGGGAAGGCAGCTTTCTGCGTCTGGATGATCTGTTGGACGAAATGAAGGGCCTGGAAACAAAAGGAACGAACACCAGAGGAGCCAGGGAACGAGCGCCAGGGAGCAAGCTCGGCGCTGGAAACAAAAAACGCGGGCGTGCCCGCAGTCAAGGAAAAACACAATGAAGAACGCAGGAAATTTACAAGTCACGCTACCTTCTGACCGCGAAGTCATGTTGACGCGGGTCTTCAACGCACCACGCCATCTGGTGTTTGAGGCGTTCACCAAGGCTGAGCTGCTCCAGCGCTGGTTCGGACCGCGAGGGTTCACTATGCCCGTGTGCGAAGTCGACTTCAAAGTAGGCGGAACCTTTCGCTTTGTATTGCGCGCTCCCAACGGAAAGGAAATGAGCATGCGCGGCGTGTATCGCGAGATTGCCGGGCCGGGGCGGATGGTCCACATGGAATCGTTTGACGACTTTCCGATGGGCGAAGCGCAGGTGACGACGATCCTGGTGGAACAGGATGGAAAGACTACTCTGACAGCCACGGTGCTTTCTCCGTCCATGGAAGTGCGCGATGCGGTGATTAAATCCGGCATGGAGCACGGTGCGGCCGAGAGCTATGACAAGCTGGAAGAACTGCTGGCGGCAATGCCGTTACAGGCTGGCGCGAACGGCGCAGCCTAAACTTCTTACAGAAAGGTAAAAACATGACTACTGTTCCGATGCCCAACGTTCCCATGCCCAACCGCGGAAATCTGAAGATTGTGCCTCAAGGCGAGCGTGAAATCGTGATCACGCGCAGTTTTAGCGCGCCGCGCCAGTTGGTGTGGGACGCACACACCAAACCCGAGTTGGTGCGTCGCTGGCTGCTGGGGCCTCCGGGGTGGACGATGCCGGTTTGCGAAATCGACTTGCGGGTTGGCGGGCGCTACCGCTACGTGTGGAACAAAACCACCGGAGTCAAAATGGAAATGGGCGGCGTGCATCGCGAGATCGGGCCGCCGGAGAAGCTGGTCGCGACACAAGTTTTCGACGACGATTGGACCAAAGGAGAAGCCGTGGGGACACTGGTCCTGACGGAACAGGACGGCACGATGCTGTTGACCAACACTGTTCAATACTCGTCGCGTGAGGCGCGGGATGGCGTCATGAAGACGCCGATGGAGCAGGGCATGGCGGCGGGGTACAACAACCTTGATCAACTGCTGGGAGAGATGGGAATTTCAGGCCCAAACAAATGAGAGAAATAGCGATGGGCGAAACTCAGAATTCGCGACGCATCGGAAGAAGCATTCTGGCGGTGCTGGCTGGAATGGTGACCGTAGTTGCTCTTTCCATTGGCACCGATGTGGTGTTGCATGCGGCGGGAATCACTCCAGGGTTTGATGAACCGAAGAAATTTACCAACGGATTGCTGGCGCTGGCCACGGTCTATCGCACACTCTATGGCGTGTTGGGTGGATACATCGCGGCTCGGCTGGCGCCGAGTCGTCCCATGGGGCACGCGCTGGTGCTCGGCGTGATCGGACTGGTGGTGAGCGTGGCCGGCGCGATCGTGATGCGGGACGCTGGGCCTGCGTGGTATCCGTGGACGCTGGTGATGCTTGCGATCCCGCAGTGCTGGCTCGGTGGAAAGGTCTTCGTTATGAACAGCGCTTCGTCATGAACGGCTCTTTGTGATGAACAGCGCTTCGTCATGAAAAGCTCGAAGTGAATTTGGTAGCGGAGGCGAATGTGGTCCTGACAAAAGAAGAACTCATTGGAACGCTGCAAAATGAAGTGCGTATACTGCTGCACTTGATTTCAAAAGTTGATGAAAGCAAGCTGGAGTACCGTCCCACGGCCAAACAGCGGAGCACACTGGAACTGCTGCAGTACCTGACGATTGTGGGACCGATTCATCTGAGCGCGATTGTGTCCGGCAAGTTTGATATGGATGCCTGGAGCAACACGTGGCGAACTAATCAAGCGGCCGCGAAGCAGCACGATTTGCAGCAAGTGAAAGACGAGATCGGCAGGCTGCCGGCGCTGTTTGCGGATTTGCTTGCGTCCTGCACGGATGACGACTTGCGGACTAAGATGGAAATGTTTGGGAGTACAGCCAGCCGCGGGTTGTGGATTGTGAGACTGGTGCTGTGCCATTATTCCGCGTATCGCATGCAGCTGTTCCTCTATCTGAAAGCCAGCGGAGGGGAAGAATTAAACACGTTGAATCTGTGGGCGGGCATGGACGGACGAATGTGAGAGGGTGATCCGCTGCCATGCGATTTTTGTGATGTGACGTCTTAAGAGCGAGTCGCGACCCGGTTTTCCTCTTATTGCACCTTCTTTCCACACAAATCCACAGACATGCACCCGGATTCGGCATTGACCACCACCCGTGCGCCCGTTAGATTCGAAAGTACAGACGCGGTGAGTGAGCGTGACCTAAGCGACCTTCGCGACGCCAAGCCAGGGCCGAGTTCTCCAGCCAAATTAGCTACCTTTTTGCACAAGGACCTTACCCATAAGACCCAAGGAACTGCGGAAGAACCAAGGGCTAAACCCCTAAGAATTCCTGAAGAAATCTGGTAAAACACGGAGAGACAGGAACTTAGCGCGGGGCTGCGGCAGCATGTGAAGAAAGAGTACAATAGGTTGTGTTTAGGTCTTGACATGCACTATATACGGGAGTAAGTTTCCTCCACTGCAGTATTCTGGTCTTGGGTTCTGCGGCAGGATTTTGGACCCTGAGATCGCCTGACACAGCGAAAGACCGGCGCCGAGGTGACGCTGGAGACGTAAATCGCGGTGATCTTCATTTTAAAGAAGCTATAACCAAGCTTCCGCCGTTTGGCCGCGGTGGAGCGAACCCATCTGAAAGTTTGGGAGTCCGTGAGTATGGAAATGAATTGGTCACGTTGGTTTCGTTGCGAATCCAGTTTTGGACTTGTGCTGGTGCCAAACCAGCCAGGAGTCTATGCTCTGGCCGAAGAAATAGTGGAGCCGGCTGGTCCGCAATCACGCCGCATGCTTGCCGTTTTTGACGTGAGCGAGTCGGACGATCTGGCCCGTTCGCTGAGCCGGGAATTTGCCGCCGGAAGTAAATGGCGGCAGCGCCTGAACGAACGCAATTGTTTTGTGCGCTATACGTTAACAGCGAACGCGGACGAACGCCTTGCCGTGACGGACGCCTTGCAGCACTGGCTGGAGACACAACGTGGCGTGGCAGCGCAGATTTTCAGTGGCGGCGGAATGATGGTGCCGAGTGAAAAGATTGCGGCGTCCGCGGGCGCGAGTGACAGTGAAATAAAAACTGTTGCCGAACGGGCGGTGGATCGCGTGACGCAAGCCACGGAGTATGCCGGAGTTTTTCCGGCGGCAATATAGCCTGGGCTGCATGCCCGGGCGAGTGAGCATCGAATCCTACAGCCCAGGCATTCCAAACTGGGCGGGTGACCCTAAACAAGCAAGTCCGGCGAATGCGCCGGGGTGAGTTGAGAGCGAATCCAGATGATTTTTCTGGATGGGCAGAGCTTTTAGGCATAAATATTTTTGTTCCTCTGGGTGAGTGCGGGCGCGATCTGAACGAGCGACGACTTGCATAGGACTTGGGTAGAAGAAGAGGAAACAGAATTCATTCGACAACGGAGAGCAATTTCCACATTCCGCGTAGCCGGGAGGGAACTTGCAGCGGCACTTGAGAGCACGGGCATAGGGCAATCACGAATTTCAAGGATTGTGGAGAAGGAAAATGGCGGATTTTGTAACGACGAACGAACCAGCCGTACGGGCAGCAGGGCAAACCAAAACAGCTCCGGGACTGAAATTTCCGCGTTATTTCACGCGCACCGGCATTTCTCCTTACAACGAAATTGAGTGGGAACTGCGCACTGCGAGCATTACAGATGCCAAGGGAAACAGCATCTTTGAGCAGCGCAATGTTGAATCGCCCAAAGACTGGTCGATGACCGCCATCAATATTGTGGCCAGCAAATATCTGCACGGCGCCCTGAACACGCCGCAGCGTGAAAGCGGTGTGCGCGTGCTGATTGAGCGTGTGGCGGAAACCATCCGCGACTGGGGCTGGCAGCAGGGATACTTCTCCACGGCTGAAGACCGCGACACGTTTCATGACGAGCTCGTCCATATTCTTTTGCAGCAGAAGGCCAGCTTTAATTCTCCGGTATGGTTCAACGTAGGTTGCGATCGTCTTGAGCCGCAGGCAGACGGACAGAACTGGCACTGGGTGGGCGAAATGGGCAACGTGCAGTTCGCGCCCACGGGATACAAGAATCCGCAGTGCTCGGCGTGCTTCATCAACTCGATCAAAGATTCGCTGGATTCCATTCTTACTCTCGCCAAGACGGAAGGCATGTTGTTCAAGTGGGGCAGCGGCACGGGCACCAACCTTTCTCCGCTGCGTGGCTCCAAGGAAGAGCTGAGCGGCGGCGGCACAGCCAGCGGTCCGCTGAGCTTTATGCGCGGGTTTGACGCTTTTGCCGGCGTGATCAAGTCCGGCGGCAAGACGCGTCGCGCCGCCAAGATGGTCATCCTCAACGTCGATCATCCGGACATCATCGACTTCGTGGAGTGCAAGGCCAAGGAAGAAGCCAAGGCCTGGGCGCTGATTGAGATGGGCTATGACGGTTCGTCGCCTGATTCCGACGCCTACAGCTCCATCTTTTTCCAGAACGCCAACAACTCCGTCCGCGTAACCGACGAGTTCATGGGCTCGGTGGAGCGCGATGGCGAATTTTCCACTCGCTCGGTCAAAGACGGTCATCCGATGAAGACCTACAAGGCGCGTGACCTGCTGCGCAAAATTTCTGAAGCCACGTGGCAGTGTGGCGATCCGGGCATGCAGTATGACACCACCACGAACCGCTGGCACACGTCGAAGAACACTGACCGCATCAACGCCAGCAATCCGTGCAGCGAGTACATGTTCCTGGACGACTCGGCCTGCAACCTGGCGTCGCTCAACCTGATGAAGTTCGTGAAGTCGAACGGCGAATTTGACGTCCCTGCGTACCGCCACGCCGTGGACGTGATGATTACCGCGCAGGAAATCCTTGTCGACAACGCCGGCTATCCCACGGAGATGATCGCGCGCAACTCGCATGACTATCGTCCTCTCGGTTTGGGATACGCCAACCTGGGCGCGCTGCTCATGGCCAGCGGACTTCCGTACGACTCTGACGCCGGCCGCGACTACGCCGCTTGCGTTACGGCCATCATGTGCGGCGAATCGTATCTGCAATCGGCGCGCATCGCCGAACAGTGCCCGGGAATCGCTCCGGCCACTACGCGCATCGCACCGCAGGACGTAACCGGCGGCGCATGCCCCGGCTGGTACATCAATCGCGAACCGTTCCTGGACGTGATCCGCATGCACCGGGCGAGCGTGAATAAGATCAACCGCGAGAACGTCCCCGCCGCCGTGTATGAAGGCAGCAAAAACAGCTGGGACGAAGCTCTGGCGCTGGGCGAACGCGTTGGTTACCGCAACGCGCAAGTCACCGTGCTGGCGCCCACCGGGACCATCGGCTTCATGATGGATTGCGACACCACCGGCGTGGAACCTGACCTGGCGCTGGTGAAATACAAAAAGCTGGTCGGCGGAGGCATGATCAAAATCGTCAACCAGACCGTGCCTTCGGCGCTGTGGAAGCTAGGCTATCTTCCCGAGCAGGTCAACTCCATCGTCAGCTATATTGATTCCACCGGCACCATTGAAGGCGCGCCGGGCATCCGCGACGAGCACCTTCCGGTGTTTGATTGCAGCTTCAAACCGCAGAAAGGCACGCGCAGCATTCAGTACATGGGCCACGTAAAGATGATGGCCGCCGCGCAGCCGTTTATCTCCGGCGCAATTTCAAAAACGGTGAACCTGCCGGAAGCCGCCAGCGTGGAAGACATCATGGACGCGTACATGCAGTCCTGGAAACTGGGACTGAAGGCCGTGGCCATCTATCGCGATGGTTCCAAGAAAGCGCAACCGCTCATGGCCGCCACCCGGCGCGATGAAGCCGCGCGCCGCGGGACGAAAGGTGAAAAAGCCGCCGTGGCCGTTGCCGCGCCCATGTCAAAAGAAGAGAGCGAATTTGCCAAGCTTGCTCCGCAACAGCAGGCCTTTGCCATGGAAGCCATCCGCCTGGCTGCCACGGACAAAGATCAACTTGCCACCGTGCTCGATGCCATCCGCCGCAGCGTTGGTCCCATCGGCGACGAGCGGCACTCGGCTCCGCCCAAGGCCCTGCGCCATCGCCTGCCAAGTGAGCGCCAGTCGCTCACGCACAAATTCAACATCGCCGGACACGAAGGCTACATCACCGTGGGTCTCTACCAGGACGGCCAGCCCGGAGAACTGTTCATCCGCATGGCCAAGGAAGGGTCAACGGTCTCGGGCCTGATGGACTCCTTCGCGACTGCTGTTTCCCTGGCCCTGCAACACGGAGTTCCACTGCGCCTGCTGTGCGACAAGTTCCAGCACACGCGCTTTGAACCTTCGGGCTTCACCGGCAACCAGGAAATCCCCATCGCCAAGTCAGTGATGGATTACATCTTCCGCTGGCTGGAGATCCGGTTTGTTTCAGGACAGCAGTTCCCGCTGTTTCCGTCATTGAACGCCGGAGCGCAGGGAGCTGCGGGAGCAGTCAGTCTTCAGGCAGGGCCGCAGGCGTACACGCCTGCAGGGCAGCAATCAGCACTCGGCCAAAGCGGACCGCAGCTGGTTGCGGGTTCGCAGCCGAGTGGAGCGCAAATGAACGCCGGAACGCAGTCGCCGACGTACGACAACCGTGTGGCACAGCCGGCTTCGGCTGCTTACGGCATCGATGCTAGTGTGGCACAGCCGCCCTCGGCTGTGTCCCAGCCAGTGCAGATGACGGAAACCACGCCTCCACAGGGTGGTTTGCCAAGTACCAACTACCAAGTACCAAATACCGAAACCCCGCGCCTTGAGGACCGTGGAATTTACCATCCTTCGAATGCGATGAAGGATTTGGTGGACATGGGCGACGCTCCGAGTTGCCACGTCTGCGGCGCCATCATGACCAGGAATGGAAGCTGCTACAGATGTATGAGTTGCGGCAGTACAAGCGGGTGCAGCTAGTTAGACCCAATCGCGGGAAGGTTCTGGCCTGGATCGAATAACTGTGGGGCGCAAGCACGCGGCGCCCCACATGCGTTTGTATGACTCTTTTCTAGCGGAATTACTTCGTGACGAAGAACACGTCATACGCCCAGCGGCCAACTTCGCCGGTCGCTTTTTCATCGCGGCTATCGCGATCCCCTTTACGAGGGTTCACGCGTGCTTTATAGCGGAATTGGTTGCCGAATTCATCCGTCTTTTGAGACTCAAAGTAGCTGATGCTTAAAGAGTGGATTCCGAATTCTGAAAGTTTATGAAGCTCGCTAGGTTGGGAAACGCCGTCGTGATTATCGTCAATCCACAGAGCTAACTTCGAAAACACTGCGTCTTGCTCGTCAATCACGCCGTCGCCATTGCCGCCGTTTTCTGGTTTGTCAAATTCAGCCAGAGCTAGAAAACCATTCGGCGTTGCGCTCTGGGCTTGCGCCGTGACGTTGCCAAACAACTCTTTGCCGCTGGTGATAGTACCGCTGCCATCGCGGTCTAGCGCCAGAAATGCGTTGTGGTAACCGGGTGCGGTCCAGGCTATTCGGATCGGATGACCATCACCATAAATATCGAACGTAACACCATTGTCGGCAGAGGTCAGATGGAACCCTTCGCCCTCCGTGTCAATGATGATGGGGGTGGTACAGGTCAGAGGATCGGTGTCTCCATCCAAGATACGACCACCTGCTCTTGGTATGGGGGTACATGGCGGCGGCGGAGCAACAAAGGTAGGGTCAAGTACAGGACCACAAGATATTCCTTGTGGGTCTTGGTGGGTCCACAAAGTAGTTGGAGGGAAAGCAGCTTTAAAGTCAACACCATTGGCAGAACCACCTATTTGAATCACAACTGTGCAGCTAAAAAGGCAGTTCTCAACTGCAAACGCACCCAAATCGCCACTTACGGCTGCTGCACCATTCACTCCTAGTTGAGAAGCGCCCTTCTCAGACGATCCTATGAAATGGGGAAACATAACAAGGTTTGTTAGGACCCCGTGTTCATGGGTTTCGGTAACATGTACATCCGAGGAGGAATTTGTAACACAGTACGGTGATGCAGGAACAGTTGACGAATAAAGACAACTCAAGGAGTGCTTGGTAGTATAACCATGACTACCAAGATCGACGGGTATATGCTCCTGGACGTCGATGGCTCCACCAGTGGGAGCCCTAAAAAAGTTTCTGTCACTGCACTGCTGTGCGCGCAACGAACCACAGGCAACAATAAATGAGAATGTCAATAAGATCAGTGCTTTCTTCATTGTTCATCCACCTTTCGCAAAGAAATATGTTTGGCGTGCTCTTCTGACAACGAGTCGTGCCGAACCGTGAATTGTTTTAAGAATTCGCGCTGATTGTCAGGCACAAATTCCTTGGGATTCCCCATGTGTCTCCCTGGTTGCTGCAAATTGTCGATAGCTTCCATGAGGACGTGGGTCCTTTTTTCCTGGCAGGCAAAGCAGCCATCTTTATTGGCTTCTTGTTGTTCTTGCTGCAAGGCCGCTATCACGGATGTGACCATGGGTGCCTGGCCGCCTAATAGCGAATCTTTGATTATCCTGGACACAAATTGGCGCTCTTGGAGTTCCGCTGTACGCTCTTCAATGATGAACTGTGCGGATCCCTGGAAGGTGGTGTCAGACCAAGCGACCGCGTCGATAGATATTGAGCCGTTGACGATGGTGTCGTTATACCCGATTCGCTCTTCGATTGTTCGCTCTTCTCCGGGATGCACAACATTCTCACTGGGGCCCAGCAAAGTTATGTCGGGAAGCGACGGGCGTGCTTTCCTCGCTGCTTTCATCTCGAGGACTGAAGTCAGTGCATCGATCAGCCTACATTGTTTTCGTGTCTGCCTGGAGTCTGTTGATATGACCATAAAACAATAATGGTAAGCGGTGATGTCAGCCGCCCTGTCGTTGATAAGCGTCAGGCTGAGTGTCTTGGTTTGCGCATCGAAACCAGATTGTTTGATTTTGATTCCGCGCATGTCAGCTGTCTGGGCGCAGGCAGCGGCAGTTAGAAGTAGAAGTACTAGCATTCGACAGTTGTTCATGGCCTTTTATTTCCTTTCACGGTAGCTATCTTTATCTACAAATTTATTTAAGTCGTCGAGTACAGTACTGCTACTATCAAGAAAACTACTACTAAGATCAAGTACAAATACTACTAAGACGTATTAAAGTCCATATAAGTTCAATACTACTAAAATGTACTAAGACAAAAGCGCGTGTACTATCTTTTGCCTAAGTGTCTTTCCCTTAGGCCGAGGAGTTAGAAATCCGCCGGCTGCCGGTGCCGCACCTATCCCTCACAACACAAGCGGGTGCCCCGTTCCTTTGCGGAGCAAAGGGCGGGATATAAATGCTCTGTCCACCTGAATTCTTTCTTGCGCGCTACGCGCGGAGCTTTCGGCAAAGAGGAAATGAATCCTTTCAACGGACTTTACGCGTGCCCGTAAAGGCCTGCTCTTCCTCAGGTTTCAAAAAACACTTCATCGTTGGAGCGATGCGATAAACTCGTGCCGCACCTACGGCGCTCACGTCTTTCCAAACGTCAAACCTAGGCCTTCCGGCCTGGGCTAACTCATATCGCGCCTCCGGGCTGAAGTGAAGCGCTTCAATGCGCTTGTCCAAGCTTCCTCGTAGGGCTTTCGCGGATGCCACATCCGAGATGCCACGTCATGCTGGCTGGGAACCAGTTGGCAAGTCCCATCCTTCTCACCAACTTATAACCCCTACAATATCCGTACCCCGTCATTCGTCTACAACCGTGGATGAAGGATGTGGGCGGATGAACGACGCAGCGAGTCTGGAGCTTATGGCGCTCGAGCAAGACCAGCGGATCTCCGAGGTCGTGAAGCGGGAGAAGTCCCGGCTGCGCAACTTCATTCGCCGGCGTGTGCCCGATCCGCGCGACGCGGAAGACATTCTCCAGGACGTGTTCTACGAACTGGTGGAAGCCAACCGCCTGCTGATGCCCATTGAGCACGTGACCGGCTGGCTGTTTCGCGTGGCGCGCAATCGCATCACCGATCTCTTCCGCAAGAAGAAGCCGGTGAACTTTAGCGATGCGGCCGTGGGAAGCGGAGACGGCGAGAGCGGTGAAGCCGAAATGCTGCGCTTTGAAGATCTGCTGCCTTCGCCTGACGCCGGTCCGGACGCGCTCTACGCCCGCAACGTGCTGATCGACGAGTTGGAGCTGGCGATTGACGCCCTTCCTGACGACCAGCGCGAGGTGTTTGTAGCGCACGAGCTGGAAGGCCGCAGCTTTAAAGAGATGGCTGCCGAGACCGGCGTGAGCTTGAACACGCTGCTCTCACGCAAACGCTATGCGGTGCTGCATCTGCGCGAGCGGCTGCAAAAGATTTACGACGAGTTTATGAAAGCTTGAGGTACCTGAACATGATGGGGAATATGAGTAGGAAGAAGAAACTGATTTTCTTTGCACCGCTGGCGGGCCTGGGGATGGCGCTGGTTATCTTCATCGGCGGCGAAATTGTGATGCACCTGTGGAATTGGAATCTGCCGCAGATTTTTGGCTGGCGCGAGATCACCTTCTGGCAGGCGGTTGGACTGTTTGCTCTCTGCCGGATCCTCTTCGGCGGCTCTGGGCCCATCGGTCGAGGCCACTCCGGAATGCGGCGTCGCATAAGAGAACGGATCGACGGACGGATTGACGAACGCATGTCCGAGCGCTGGGGGAACATGAGTCCGGAAGAGCGCGAACGTTTTCGCCAGGGCATGCGTGGACGTTGCGGCTGGGGACCGCCCGCGGATGAACCGTCAACTGGAAAGAGCAATGAAGCGTCCGGCGAGAGTAAGGGGTAAGAATCGCCGAGACCGCCGTGATCGGAAAAGCAAAACCTTTACCGCAGAGGACGCAGAGGAATCGCCGAGATCGCCGACATCGGAAACCCAAGCCGTTCAAACGCAAAAGACGTTGAAGCAAGTTGGAAAGCAAGATGAAATACGCTGCGCTATCCGGTGCGTTTTACCGCTTCGTTGGACATGTTCAGCAGGTTCAGGGAAGCACTCTGGCGAGTCATGTCAGCCAACGGATCGCCCTTAAGCAATTTCTTGATGTTGTTCCTGGCGAGCGTTAGATGGCTCTCCAGGGACGGCGGCAGTTTGGCTTCAGTGATTAACTCCTGGACGATGGCCAGGGCCTTAGCGTCGCGACCAGGCTGAGTATCTTTACCTTTGTCTTTTAGGAGTTCGCGGGCTTCGTCAGCCCGGCGGGCGGCTTCTGGATGCGTCATTTTTACTTTCTTACCTCCATCGTAAAGCACCTTCCGACGTCAGGCCATGTTGTTCCTGTCGTGAAACGATGTCAACAGGAAACCTGACGGTTGTGGTTTTCTTGTGCAGAGGTTTGCACGGCTTGTTCGTTCTTGCCTGATTTTTCTCCGTAACGCCCTTCGATTCCAAACGACTATTAATTGCAGCGAATACGTGCGCCAAGTTGGAGTAATATTCCGCTATTCGCTCGTATTACGATTTGTTCACACATGAGGAGGTCTTTCGATGATGAGCAAGGCTTTCCGCAAGAGTTTATTCGTTGCACTGCTGTTGCCGGCGTGGGCGGCTTCTTTGGCCCAGGGGACGGCGGTGGTCACCGATGGAAGATTCACCAACATTTATGTTTTCACGCCTGCCACTCCGGGCGAGACGTGGGAACAGCACATGGTCTCCAAGCGTCCGTCGGATGGCGCGCAGTTTTCGCGCGCCGCGATTGACCGTTACACCAATGAGTTGATGACGCCCGTCTGGCCTTCGTATTTCGATCCGTTGTTTCAGTATTCCGGAATCCATCCGCCACGATTTTTCGGTAGCGGTGTAGCCAGCCCGCAATGCGTGGCCGCTGCAATGAAAGATCTCCACAACGGAGTGTTGCAATGGGACACCATCCGTTCGCTTTCCAACTGCCACGTGAACGGCATGGACCCGTCACCGCAGGTAAACCTGATCTTTGCTCCGGAGATCAAGGTAGCGCAGATCGTAGTCGCCGGCACCGGTTCGGACATGTGCACCTTGTCCGGCTCGCACGACGTGGGCTGGCATGCATGGGGCATCAACACGCCAAACTTTTCCGCGTTGCCAACGGCCACCGGTTGCGCGCCGGATTTCAAAACGTTTGCGCAAACTCTCTCCCACGAAGTGGTGGAGATTCTTTCCGATCCCGCCGGCATGGGCTTTGGCACGCTGGGCCAGAATGAAGTCGGCGACAAATGCGAAAACCGGCCGGACGCTTTCACCACCTTCCGCGGATTGCCCGTGGCGCGTTACTGGTCAAACTTTGATAACACTTGCGAGCCGCGTCTGGACCCGCCGTCCGGCTCCGTCGCGGACACATGGGTGCTGGCCACCGGCTCGCCGGCCAAACGCTTTACCGGTGACGTCCACGATTTCACTTTCGGCGTTCCCGCGGCACGCACCGTAACCGACGCTCGCGCCACGGACGTGCAACTGGTCATCCAGACCGGTGGCGACGATCTGCGCGGCGGCAATGACAATGCCACCGCCATCCTGAACTTTGCCGGCGGCGCTCACACCACGGTGAACATCAACGCAGGCCGGCAGTGGAACAACGGACAAACGCATGGCGTCCACCTTGCGCTGCCTTCTCCGGCGCCGCGCGTTACGGACATCACCGGCGTTACGATATCCACGCATTTTGGCGGCGGCATCGGCGGTGACAACTGGAACGTGGACAAAGTTGCCCTGATCGTCAGTTTCCCCACGGGCAGCGCCACGCACGGCCCGCCACCTCCTCCGGTCACGCATGAGTGGCTCAACGCATCTTCGAATCCGCTGGTGCGCTTCACCGGAGACCGCCATGACTTCAGCGAGAACGTTTCGGCCCAGGACGTGGGACACAACGTGACCGCGCTGCGGCTCATCATCTCTACCGGTAATGACGATCTGCGCGGCGGCTCGCACGCCGGCGATAATTGCGACGTGATCATCGATCTCGGCGGCGGACGCAGCATTACCGTCAACAACGTCAATCACGGCGGAAGCCTGGGCAACTGGTCCACGCTCAGTGTTCCCATCCCGATTCCCGCGGGCGGACTCCGCGGCGGCGACGTGAAATCCATCCGGCTGCATACCGGCTTTGGCGGCGGCATGGGCGGCGACAACTGGAACGTCAACCGGATTCAGTTGGAGGCCACGCTGCAGTAAAGGCTCTAGACACTTTTCACAATAAGTGCCTAGGGCCAAGAAGTGACTAGGCCCGAGTTCACCTAAATTGGCAAGCTAACTCCAGAAGCCCGGCGCAAGCCGGGCTCTTTCTTTCCCGCCCAATCCCCTCATGACTTGTCATTCCGAGGGCTCTGCCCGAGGAATCTGCTTTTTCTTTCCTTTGTGCCCCTCTGTGTCCTTTGTGGTAAATGGGGTTGGTCTGGGTTTTCCCGATTGCGGCGATCACGTTGCGATCACGGCGATTCTGGATATTCCCACCAATCCCCTCTTCCCGTCCTATCCCCTAAATGACTTGTCATTCCGAGGGCTTCGCCCGAGGAATCTGCTTTTCTTTCCTCCCGCGACCTCTGCGTCCTCTGCGGTAAACGGTTTAGGTTTTCCCGATCCCGCGCGATCACCGGGGTCCCCGGACTGCGCCGGTTTTGCGCAGGATGGGGTGGGGTCCCGCGCGATGTCGGCGATGACGGCGATTCCCCATCGTGCTATCCTTATATAGGTAGTGCTGCGGTCCCGCCTTTGTGTTTCCTTAGAGAAGCCGTTTCCGCCGACAAGGCGCAGGAACGGCGCAGTTAAAAGCGCTTGAAAGAAAACGGATCGGGACAGGCCTTCAGCAACAGCGTGCATGAGCCGCTTTGGATTTAGGCCAATCCCATCGCAGTCCCCGTAAAAAACTAAAATGATTTCAGTCAGTAACGTTTCCATGCGCTACGGCGCCAAAGTTCTGTTTGACGAAGTGACCACGGCGTTCACGCCGGGCAAGCGCTATGGCCTTACCGGGCCGAACGGCGCCGGCAAGACCACGTTCATGAAGCTGCTTTCCGCCGAGCTGGAACCGCAGAAGGGCAACGTGGTGCGTCCGCGCAAGCTCAGCGTGCTGAGCCAGGACCAGTTTGCTTACGACGCATTCCGCGTGATCGATACGGTGATCATGGGCAACAAGCGCCTGTGGTCGGCGCTGGCCGAGCGCGACAAGATTTACGAGAAGCCGGAGATGTCCAACGAAGACGGCATGCGTCTGGGCGAGCTTGAAGGCGTTGTTGGCGAGGAAGACGGTTACGGCGCGGAGAGCGATGCCGCCGTGTTGCTGCAAGGCCTGGACATCCCGGACGAACTGCATGAGCGCAAGATGAGCGAGCTGCAAGGCGGACAGAAAGTCCGCGTGCTGCTGGCGCAGGCGCTGTTTGGTCATCCGCAAGCCCTGCTATTGGACGAACCGACGAACCACCTCGATTTGGATTCGATCCATTGGCTCCAGGATTTTCTCAATCGCTATGAAGGCGTGCTGATCACCATTTCGCACGACCGCCATTTCCTGAACAGCATCTGCACGCACATCGCGGACATTGACTACGAAACCATCATTACTTATACCGGCGGATATGACGACATGGTGATGGCCAAGACGCAGATCCGTTCGCAAGTGGAAGGGCAGAACGCGCAGCGCGAAAAGAAAATCGCGCAGTTGCAGGACTTCATCGCGCGTTTTTCCGCCGGCACCAGGTCCAGCCAGGTGCAATCGCGACGCAAGGAAGTTGAACGCCTGCAGGTGACGGAACTGGCGAAGTCGAACATCGCGCGTCCGTTCCTGAAGTTTGAGCCCAAGCGGCCGTCCGGCAAACACATTCTGGAAATTGAAGGCATGAACAAAGCCTACGGCGAAAAGAGCGTGCTCAAGGACTTTACCGCCAGCATTTTGCGCGGAGAAAAGATTGCGCTGATGGGCCGCAACGGTGTGGGCAAAACCACCATGCTCAACGCGCTGCTCGCCAACTCACCCACCACGCCGATGGCCGAGCTACGCCAGACCACCGGCTACGAAGGCGCGTTCATCGACAGCGGAAAAGTTGTCTGGGGACACGAAGCCTCGGTCGGCTACTTCCCGCAGGACCACCGGGCTTTAATTGAGAAGGGAAAGTCCGTGATGGAGTGGATCTGGCAGTGGGACCCTTCGGTTTCGAACGAAGAAATCCGCGGACTGCTGGGACAGATGCTTTTTCAACGCGACGAAGCGACTAAGCGAACGGACGTTCTTTCCGGCGGCGAAGCGGCGCGCGTGCTGTTCTGCAAGCTAATGCTACAGAAGCCCAACGTGCTCGTGCTGGACGAACCCACGAACCATCTTGATCTTGAGTCGATCAACGCGTTGAACATCGCGTTGCAGCGTTATCAGGGAACCGTGTTGCTGGTCACGCACGATCACGACCTGATTGACGAAGTGGCCACGCGCATATGGCACTTTGATCACGACAAGCTCGAAGACTTTAAGGGCACATACGAAGATTACCAGGGCGTGCACGTGTAAAAGTCTGGCGAAGTTACATGACCGCCGAAACTTTTAGTACCGGTTGAAAGAGATTTCAACGTAGACGCTGCAATTCACGGGATTGCCGTCCTTGGTGCCCGGTTTGAATTTCCAGTGGCGGACGGCGTCGAGCGCCGCCCGGTCGAAATTCCTATTGATTGAATGCACTACCTTGGCGTCATAGTACTTGCCGTCTTTTCCTACGTAGCCTTCAATCCCGACCACACTCTGCATTTTGCTGCCGCGTTCGTTGCTGGGGAATTCAGGTTCAGGGTGGCTGATAGGTCGCGGCGGCTTCACGTCGCCACCGATCAAGTAGATGTCTTCGCCACTGACGGTTTTGCCCACCACGCTGCCAGGAACCGGTGATGGACTAGGAGTAGGTGACTGGCCAAAGACCGGCAAGGTCAGCAGCAATAACAAGACAATGTTTCTTACAGGCAAAAACTTCAGCATAGACCAACCTCCGGTGGAGTAACTCTTCCTAGCTCATCAACAGATCGTTGTACTCAGGATGCTTCTGGATATATTCCCGCACTGATGGACAGATAACGTCCACCTGGACGTTATTCTCTCTCGCCCAGTCCAGTGCAGACTTGGCTAGCTCTGAAGCTATGCCAGTACCGCGCAGCGCGGGCGGAACCTCTGAGTGGATGAGCTGGAGCACCTTGCCAGTCAGGTTGTATTCCAGGTAAGCGACCTGGCCGTTCTGTTCCAACTCAAAGCGTCCGTTGGTTACGGCCTGCGGGGCGGCTTTCTTCATTCCGAACATGGCTTTCTCCAAGCACAACAGCTTACATGTTGCGAACGGCGGTGGGCAAATGCGACGCCGCCAGAATGGAAGGGGCCGGAGACAAGCCAGCGGGGAAAGTTGTTAGTCAAACCACTCGATCTCGTGGACATCGCGCGCGGGCAGTTGCTCGAGGACAGCGCGAAACGCCGCGTCGACTTCTTCCATGGTCGTTGGGCAATCAGCGGCGCGGCGGACGTCGCATTCATAAGTAAATTGGCCGTCTTCGGTGCGGCCCGGAAAATCAACAATGCGGATGCGTACGCCGGCGAAAGGCACAGTGGCAACGTAGTCGCCGTACCAGTGGCTGTCTCCCATTACCCATTTCCATCCGCCCAGTTGGTTAAGACGGTGCAAGAGATTGTCAGTGGTTGGTTCTTTGCAGGTGAAGGCGTAGGCGCCAGTCATGCCTGATGTTCTATCGCAAGCGGAGAGCGAGCGCAACAATTGTGGTGGCGACAATCAGGTTGCGTCAGGGTGTGGTGCGGCCAAAGCGGGACTCAAGTCCAGACCAGTTTCCCCATGACTATGTGATCGCCGTCACTGTGTCCCCGCGCAGCCAGACGGAGAATCACAAGTTACGGTTGAGGTGACAGCGCTTAAAAACCGTAACGAATAGCGGCTGGATTGCAGAGCCCGTTTACGATTCGGCCATGGAGGCACTCATGAGTGCGCAGTTGGTGGAAAACGAAGAGAAAGCCAGGCAAGCAGGAACCACGGCGGCGACGCCCGAGTTAGTCGAGCAAATCCCGCTGGCCACGGTAGCTCCACTGGTTGTGCCGCCCAGGCCGCTGTTTTCACAGAGCATTCTGGTGCAGAGCGAACAGGACCGCAAGCTTCGCTGTTTGACGGCCGGAACCACTTTCTTATTTGAAGTCATTATTCTTACCGTTTTGGTCATTATCCCGTTGGTTGTGATTGATGCATTGCCCACCGCAACATTGGCCAGTTTCTTAACGGCGCCACCACCACCGCCGCCTCCACCGCCACCCCCGGCGCCCACGTTGAAAGTGACGCGCGTGATAAGCGAGGTGATGAACGGCCAACTCCAGGCCCCGAGCAGAATTCCTAAATCAGTAAAAATGATCAAAGAAGAGGAAGCGCCAGAGTCCTCAAACGGCGTTATCGGCGGCGTGGAAGGCGGAGTCCCCGGTGGACAGCCCGGGGGCGTGCTCGGTTCCATCCTGAACGCCGCAAATCATTCCGGTGCGCCGGTGGTAGCTACACCCAAGCGGCTGCGCATTTCGTCCGGCATTTCAGAAGGCATGCTGACCCACCGCGTGGAGCCCGCGTATCCAACGATCGCTCTGCGGGCACACATCCAGGGTTCAGTGACCCTTTCGGCAATCATCTCCAAAGATGGAGTGATCGAGAACCTGAGACTGATCAACGGACATCCGTTGCTGGTGCCGGCCGCGCTGGATGCGGTGAAGCAATGGCGCTACCGTCCTTACGTGCTGAATGGCGAAGGGCTGGAAGTGGAAACCACGGTGATTGTGAACTTCCATATTGACCGCTAGTTTCGCTAAGGAACTGAACATAAGCTGGCCGCGAAGACAAGCTGAGGGGAAACAAAATCCCGGCTGACCGCGGCCAGAGCGTTTTTCAAGCAAGAAGTTTTGCCGCAACAATTTTCCGCAACATTCTTCCAGAAAACAACGCCGCAACTTGTCGCAGGTTGCCGCTTGTTGCGTTTTTCCGCACAGGATAAGTTGGCCAGGACTCGCTGGAAGCACGCGGTCCTTAACGTCCGGCGAGCGAGAAAGACGTATGCCGACCATGCAAAATCCAAATTTTGAAACGCAGACGGAAACAGGCGGACGTTTAACGGAACTGGGCGCGGCGAGCAAGCCGCTCACGGGAACACAGAAGTACGAGCCGGTGGCGCCGCCTCGTTCAGAACGCAGGGCGCAGATCTTGCGGCACGCGTTTTGTTTGCCGCGGACGTTGTGGCGGATCTTTCGCATCATCCGGGAAGATCTTGCAACCGCTGCGCTGGACGAATCCTTGTGGTCGTTCTGGAGCTTTCATCAGGAAGTGGAAGACGGCGTGCCGCGCGATCCGCACTGCCGCATGAGGACGTGGGACAAGGTGAAACTCAGCGCGATTGGTCCGCAAAATGTAGTGGACGGCCTGGCTGTGTGGGAACTGGCGTTCATGATGAACTTTGCCATGGAGAATGAAGATCCCATCTTTGAGTACACGCACCAGAGCGGCGAAGGGTTTCGTTTCTTGCTCCCCGGGCTGGGCCGTTTCATGGGAAAAAACCAGGAGCAGGCTAGTTATAGCGCGCGCCACAAACTGCCTTGGTGTGAGAGCGCGTGGTGCGCGGAAGAGCGCCGGCACAGCAACACTTTTGCCCGCATGATCGAACGCCTGGTGCATATTTCTCCCAGCCGGGAAAATCCTAACCATCCGATGGTCGTTACCGCCGGCGAAAGCGATGCGGTGCAGCACCTGATTGCCCGCAGGACGTCGGAGTGGAACGCGGCGTCCAGCTATATCGTGATGGCCGCGCATTCTTCCGGCGACCTGCGAACGCTGGTGCGGAATATTGTTCGCGACGAAGTGAAGCATTTAGCGATACTGAGCAGCGCGGACTGTTATCTGTTTGGTCCGCGGCCGTGGACGCGGATGCTGACGCTGGTGCAACTGGGGCTGGAGAATTACCGGAACCAGCGCAAAATACGGTCTGGCGGAAACATTTTGGGCGGCAACGCGGCACTCTCGATAGAAGGCATTTTTTCGCACGCCATGACGGCGCTGTTCCTAACCAAGTGGTTGCGCGGCCTGCCGCTGAGGCTGCTGGCGGAAGTTTTTGAAACGCCCTCACGCTTGCCGGACCTTGCGGCCGCTGCGCTTCCGGCGGAACGGCAGCAGGAGTTGGAACTTACCCTGGAGCGCGGAAAGGAAAAGCGCGAAGGTCTGCTGCGCTGGGTGGCGATTGACCGCAACAAGGCGCTGGACCGCCGCGGTTTTGAAGCGGTGAATGCAGATGCGTTGCAGGAGATCATCGCGCTGCAACTCGGAGGCTTCCGCGGCGGGGAAGAGCCGGGGTCGGATGGGAAAAAAAGAATACGCAAATTGATTCGAGGAGTAACGGTTGGCGGAATGAAAAGCAGGCAGCTAAGAAGCTGCTTGCTGGACCGTTTGCGTCAGTACCAGATCCACCACAACCGGCACGTCAAGGCGCGGGAACCAGGGTTAGAGGAGAGCCAACCTCAAGGCCGCTTATCGCACACGCTCCGTGGCGCACGCAGCAGGCTTTCGTCGGAATCCAACATTGGATGAGTGGATGAGTGGATGAGCGGCTGAGCGGCTGAGCGAAATACGAACCGCCTAATCACCTTGGCGCGGAAGAGATCATGTAGCCAATGCCGCGCATGGTATGGATCAAAGGCTGGTCAGAGCCTTGATCGATTTTTTGGCGGAGATAGTTGATATAAACGTCAACGATGTTGGTCAAGCCTTCAAAGCCCAGGTTCCAAACATTTTCCACCATCATGCTGCGGGTCACGGTGCGTCCGGCATTGCGCATGAGATATTCCAGGACGGCAAATTCCCGCAGGGTAAGAGTTATCTGCTTGCCTCCGCGCGTTACGGTGTGCCGCAAGCGGTCCAGTTCCAGGTCAGCGATGTTGATTTTGTCGACCAACTCGCGCGGACGGCGCAACAGAGCGTGCAGGCGGGCCAGGAATTCTTCCACCGAGAATGGCTTGACCAGATAGTCGTCGGCCCCGGAATCAAGAGCGCAAATGTGATCGGCAACGCCAGTCCGGGAGTTGAGCATGAGCACGCGAACGTCGGACCCCATCTTGCGGACCTTGCGTAAGACGGTGAGACCATCCATGTTGGGAATTTTCCAATCCAGAATCATGGCGTCATAGTCGATTTCCAGGCAAAGTTGCAGGCCCTCAACTCCATCATTCGCCAGATCAACAGCGCAACAATCCGCCTTCAGGCCTTTCAAGAGCGTGCGGGCAACTCTTGCATCACTCTCTACTATCAAGATGCGCACAGCTCACCTCTGCAAAGTTGGGCGCAAAACACACCTACCCTTTCAGGCGGTTGCGCCCTACAAGAATTTTGGCATCCGGAAGCAGATCATGCCTGGCGTGGCTGCCAGGTACCGTCAAAAGCTAACTAAACAAGGTGTTTCAAGTGTGCCGCTTGCTTCGCGTGGCGGAGGCTGGCCGAAAGTTAGCGAAGAAATTTGTGAGGAGAATAGCACCAGTCAGGGAATTGTGGGACCGTTTTTTCGTGCAAAGTAAGTTTTCCTTAAGGTAGGCGTTTCCAAAATGGGAAACAAAGACCAAGCTCCGCGCAGGGTTTATGCTCCGGCGCGGAGCTTAATTCACGAATTAGGGTCAGACCGCTAGAGAACGAGCGTGGTCATCTCAGCCGGCCACCGGAGAAGTACAGAACGCGCAGCGCTTGGCCGCGACAGGAATCTCGCTCAGGCATTCCGGACATTTTTTACTGGTGGGATCGGCCGGAGCTTCATTGCGCGCGGCGCGCGCCTTGAGCGCATTCATTGGCGCGACCATAAAGAAGTACACGGCGCCGGCTACCAGGATGAATCCGATCAGATCGTTGAGAAACGCACCGTAAGTAATGGCGGTGCCGTTTACATTCAGCTTGAAGGCGGAAAAGTCCGGTTTGGAAACTATGGCAGCAACCAGTTTGTTGATCACGTTGCCGACAAACGAGGTGATGACCGTGCCGAACGCCGCGCCGATGACCACGGCCACCGCCAGGTCAATGACGTTGCCCCGCATGATGAACTGCTTAAAGCCCTTAAGCATGAAACCCTCCTATACGTTTTGGCAGGAAAATAATACAAGAGCAACTAGCAATTAGCACTTAGCAATTAGCCAAACCAAGATCAACACCGATCGCCGACTTTAACCACGAAGGACACGAAGTTTCACGAAGGTATTGTTTAGCGATCTACCTTTGTGTTCCTTCGTGTCCTTTGTGGTTCAAGCTGTTGTTTTGCTTGCTCAATTTTGCCAATGCAATTTCCGGAACATCCTTCTTCGCATGAGTGTCTAATGATTGCAGCGCGCGCGAATCCAAAGAGAAGTGAAATGTGGCTGGTGTTGCCACAAGGAGTCGCTGCATGTCTATGTCGCAAAGTAGCAAGGGTCAGGAAGGTGACATCAACATCACGCCGATGATCGACATTCTGCTGGTGCTGATCATTATCTTTATGGTGCTGCAAGCACGGTCTGCCGGAGAGCGCGTGGAGATTCCACAACCAGGACCGCCACAGGTTGCAACGCCCGAGAAAAACATTGTCGTCCATTTGATTGACCAGGGATTTGGTTTGCGGCCCAAGGTGAAGATCAACCAAGACGAAGTTGCCTGGGAAGACTTGGAGGCGCGGTTGGTGATTGCGCTGCTGCACCGTCCAGACCGCGTGGCGTTTGTGAAAGGCGATCCGGAACTGGAGTTTGAGTTTGTGGCTCAGGTGGTGGAGTCTGCCCGCAATGCTGGAGCGGCCCGGGTGGGGTTGTTGAGGCCGAAGGATTAAGGACTAGTGGCGGCAATCTTCTTCGAACTACAATGCTGATCGTGACGCAACGCCATTGTTTCATCAAAATCTCTTTCCTGGTGTTTTTGAGCGCCGCAATAGTGGCCGGACATGGTCAAAACCAAACCAGCCAAGGCCGGATGGTATGGCAGGTGGAAACCGGAGGTTGAATCTTTTCCAAGCCCACGGTCAGTGGCGATCTTCTGTACATAGGTTCTTGCGCCGGTAAGTTCTACGCACTGAACAAGAACACTGGAAAAGAAATCTGGTCCTACGATACCCGGCAGGACGGAGGACCACGCAGTTTTCACGGCGATCCGCTGGTGCGAGATGGCATGGTGGTAATTGCCAGTGACCGCGGCTGCGGCCCCGATGGCGGTTATGTTTACGCTTTCGACCAGAAAACTGGAAAGCTTCGGTGGAAGTTCAAGGCCAGTGGCCCGTCCACTGGTTTTGCGGAGATTGACGGCGCGATTGCATTTGGCACTCGCGAAGACGAGTGGCTCTCCTTGGACTTGCGGACGGGAAAGCTGAATTGGAAATTTCGCGAAGCATCGCCAGACCCGCAATGTGAGGTCCGCAGCGGCCCGGCAACCGACGGCGTAAAAGTCTATCTGGCAACACACGACGCAATGATTTACGCGCTTGATCCCAAAGACGGGCGCGTCGTGTGGAAGCATGCTTCCGCCTCCGCGATCACCACCGGCCTGGGAGTGTACAAGGACGTTTTGTATTACGGGACCGCTGACAATCATTTCTATGGGTTGGATCCAGACGGCAAATTACACAGCGACCTTGCATTGCCGGCGACGGCGGAAGGGAACTTCGGTTGGGGGAAGGTAGGCGAAGGGGAAATGGACTCTTTGTTCGCCGTCCATGGAGAAGAGAAGAATCGACGCGGCATGGTCCTGGGTCTGAGGGATGAATTCGAAAAGATTACTTGGTCTACTGAAGCAGACCGGGAATGGACTTCCGATCAACCACACGTTTGGAAAGGTCTGGTGATTGCCGGAAACTGCAAGGGAGAAATTGTGGCGTACCAGGCTGCAACCGGGAAAGTCCAGTGGCGGGATCAAGTAAAAGGATGCGTCCGCAGTTTCGGGCATGACCCAACAACGCTCTACATAGGGGTACAGGAAGGCACGGTGTATGCGTACCGGCCTGCGCGTTGATGCTGTCATGGCCACCGATGCCGCCGCCCGAGTCCCCAGGCCCGGTTGTTGCATCTAAAACCTGATCAAACCGCTGCGCAGTTTTCGCTCGCTTCAGAGCACGATGCGCCAGTCGCTGGGCGCCAGACGACGCCAACGACCGCTCCAATCGCAGGTGATTTCCGGCAAATGCTTTAAAGTGCGCCACTTATGGGTTGCAGGGCGATTTGTCTTTTGAGTAAAACGGGCGTATCATTGATGATGTTGTAGCTGGTTTCGGCCCTGTGGCTTGTAGTGTCGCCGCGGGTGGGTTGGTTAGTCCCCAATTCGATGGCGAACGTACCAGTGGGCGAAGGCCCACTTTATTTTTGGGGGAAGGAAATCCCTACCGCGGATTTGCGCGGATGACGCGGATTTCAAACCAAAACCTAGCCGAAATCCATAAGTGCGCGACGGTTTTGGGCTGGAGTGACAACTTTCCAGCGGTGTGGAGCGTAGCGACATAATTGGGCGCAGAAACTAAAATCCGGGCGGTAGCCGAGCGAGCAGCGCACAATCACGGCCTGGACTTGGTGGAAGTTGAGCTGAAAGGTGGCGGGAAAGCGCGGACGTTGCGCATCGTCATCGACAAACTGGAAGGCGTGACGCACGAAGATTGCGCCAACATAAGCCGCGAAGTATCGACGATTTTAGATGTAGAAGAAGCCGTGCCGGGCGGGACGTACACGCTGGAAGTAAGTTCACCAGGGTTGGACCGCAAGCTTTTAAAAGCGACCGACTATGCAAGGTTTGTGGGCAGCCGAGTAAAGCTGACCACGTACGAGCCGGTGAATGGCAACAGGTTTTTTGACGGCAAGCTGGAAAGCTTTCAGGACGGCCGGCTGGTGCTGGAAACCATCAGCGGCAAAAAGCCCAAGCCGGGACATGCACATGCCGGACAGAAGGTGGAGATTGAGCTTTCGAACGTGGAGAAAGCGAACCTCGTACCTGAGATTTAGAGGATCGCCGACATCGCCGTGATCGCAACGACATCGCCGTGATCGGAAGAGCAGCAGTAGAAAGACACCGCCGAGGGCGGCGGTGCCACACGAGAATCGAAGATCGGGAAAAGCAGATTCCTCACCTGTGAAACAGGTTCGGAATGACAAGTTCTAAGCGGGATTGGTTTTAGAGCAAGCTAGGTTCACAGCAAGCAGGGAAAGGTTTATGGCAGGCCAGATCTACAACGTGATTGAAGCGTTAAGCCGGGAAAAGAGCATTGATCCGCAGATTGTAGTGAGTGCGGTGGAAGACGCTATTGTTGCGGCCACACGCAAACGGGACAAGAGCCAGGAAAACCTGAAAGGTGAACTGGACAAGGAAACGGACATGATCCGCGTGTACGCGGTGAAGTCCATTCTTCCGTCAGAAGATGACATTGAAGATCCGCAGCTGGAAATTTCCCTGGAAGAAGCCAAGGCGATTGATCCGAACGCCGAGGTCGGCGGAGAAGTCCGTTTCCTGAAGTCCACGGAAGGCCTGGGACGAATTTCCGCGCAAATCGCCAAGCAGATTATTTTCCAGAAAGTCCGCGAAGCCGAGCGTGACACGGTCTACAACGAATACATTGGCCGCGTGGGCGAAGTGATCAACGCCACGGTGAAGCGCATTGAAGGTCCAGACGTGATTCTGGACATCGGCAAGGCAGAAGCCCGCATGTCAAAGAAAGAACAGTCGCGGCTGGAATCATTTGCCGTGGGCGAGCGCGTACGCGTGGTGCTGGCGCGCGTGGATAAAAACGCCAAGGGCCCGGCGGTGGTGGTTTCCCGTTCCGCGCCGGAGCTGGTGCAGAACCTGTTCCAGACGGAAGTGCCGGAAATTTACGACGGCACGGTGGTGATCCGGGCGATCGCGCGCGAAGCCGGCGAGCGCACCAAGATTGCCGTGATGTCCAAGGATAAAGACGTGGACGCGGTGGGCGCATGCGTGGGCATGAAGGGCATGCGTGTGCAATCCATCATCCGCGAGCTGCGCGGCGAGAAGATTGACATCATTGAATACCACGAAGACGCCGTAACCTTTGCCGAGAAGGCCTTGCAGCCGGCGAAAGTCAGCCGCGTGACGGTAGTGGATCAGTCTGACAAGCACCTGGAAGTGGTTGTCGACGACAGCCAGTTGTCGCTGGCCATCGGCAAGAAGGGCCAAAACGTCCGTCTGGCGGCCAAGCTCCTGGGCTGGAAGATCGACATCAAGAGTGAAGAAGAGAAGCGGCAGGAAGTGGAACAGCAGATGGCCACGCTTACGGGCGGCGGCGGAGATGCGACCACGCCGCTGGACCGCGTTGCTGATCTGGGCGAAGCGATTATCACCAAGCTGCATGAAGCCAACATCACCACGGTGGAAGCGCTGGCGGACATGACTCCGGAGCAACTGGAAGAAGTGCCGGGCATCGGTCCGAAGTCAGTGGAAAAAATCTTTATTGCGGTAAATAATTATTTCTCCAGCCTGGAGCCGCAAGCAGCGCCCGCGGAAGCCGGCGAAGCTGTGGTGGCGGTGGACGCCGCGGAAAGCGCCAACCTTGGGCTTTTAGCTGAAGAAGCAGCGCCGGGAGAACCCGCGAAGTCTGAAGGCGCTGAAGCGGAACAGACCGGCCAGGCATTGGAAGCCATTGCCGGCGCGGAAGACGCTCCAGCCGCGGACGTGGCGGAAGCCCACGCGCAAGGCGAGGAGCCCGCGGCGGAAGAATCCGAAGGCGAGACGAAAGCGTAGTACCAAAAAGTTTTGCGCAGGGTTTTCAAGGAAATATTCTTCCTGGAATCTTTCTTTGCAGACAAGGCGCTATTAAGCCAAAGCCGTGAGGTCGATATGATCGCGTAAAAGGCAGCACCTGGAGGAACCACAGCACGAATGAAAATTCGAATCAATGATCTGGCCAGAGAGCTTGAGGTAAAAGCCAAGGTTATTCTGGATGTTTTACCTGAAGTGGGCGTCACGGAAAAGAAGACGCACTCAAGCTCCGTTGAAGAAGACGAAGCGGAACGAATCAGGAAAGCCCTGACCGCCAAGTCCGGCTCCGCCTCCAGGGAAAAGTCCGCGCAATCCGAGATCAAACCTAAGATCGATCTCTCCAAGATTTCCAAGCCGGGCGACGTAATGAAGCTGCTCAAACAGCGTGAGCTGGACCAGCAGCATCCGCCCGCGGCGCCACCCAAACCGGCTGCGGTGGTCAAGGCCCCGCCGGCAGTGGTGGTCAAGCCGCCCGCTGCTCCGCCCGTTCAAGAAAAGCCCGCGGCTGTGGTGGTGAAGCATGCGCCGGCAGTGGAGCGTCCGGTGATTGTGCCGGCGCCCCGTCAGGCTCCGCCCATCGTGGCCATGCCGCCGGTTCACGTCACGGAAAAACCGGCAGCTCATGCCGCGCCGCCAGCGGTGATTGTTACGCCGCCTCCGGTGCCGCCTCCAGCGGCAGTTATCGCGACGCAAGCGCCTGTAGCTCCCGTAGTGGCCGCTCCGCCGGCAACGGCGCCGCATCCGGGCAAGCCCGTGCCGCAACAGCCATTGGTTCCGCAACGCCGCATGATCACGCCGCAAACCGGCCCGCGTCCTGTGTATACGGCGCCGCCGCCGCAGCGTGCTCCCATGCCGCCGCAAGGCAACCCACAAGGTGGACAAGGTATGCGCGGTCCGCAAGGATCAGCAGGTCCGGGTGGGCGTCCGCAAGGCGTGGTTCGCGGGCAACCAATTTTCCAGCGTCCACGTCCAGGTGGTGGTCCCAGCAGTGGTGGTCCGGGTGGACCTCCGGGCAGCCGTCCGCAATTTAACCGGCCAGGCGGTAGCAATGAACAGCGCCGTGGTCCGCATCCAACCAGCGCCGCGCGTGGAGGTTTTCCGCCGCGTCCGGGAATGGGTGGCGCGGTAGGACCGGGTGGTCCGCCGCCGGTTCCGGGAAGGCCCACAGGCCGTCCTGGTCCGCCAAGACGTCCGGGTGCGCCGTATATCCCCAAGGAACGTGAAGGTCCGATGAAGGGCTTTGTTCCGCCACCGCGTTTGGTGTCGTCGAACGAGCCAATGCCGATTACCCGCAGCATCACGATTGCGGAAGGCATCAGCGTAAAGGACCTGGCGGAAAAACTCGGCTTCCGCGCAAAGGATCTCATCGCCCGTTTGATGAGCAAAGGCGTGCTGGCCACGGTAAACCAGAGTCTGGACTACGAACTGGCGAAAGATCTGGCACGCCACTTTGGCGCTGAAACCGAATCGGTCACGTTTGAAGAACAGGCCGCACAGGAAATGACGTTGATGGCCGGATCGGCGGAAGCGTCCGCCGCAGCGGCCGTTACGCGTCCGCCGGTGGTCACCATCATGGGTCACGTGGACCATGGCAAAACCTCACTACTGGACGCGATCCGCGAAACTGACGTGGCCGGCGGCGAAGCTGGCGGCATCACGCAACACATCGGCGCCTACAAAGTCCGCATCACCAAGGAAGATTCTCCGGCGTTTGGTCGCCAGATCGTTTTCCTGGACACGCCGGGTCACGAAGCTTTTACCCGCATGCGCGCACGCGGCGCCAAGATCACCGACATTGTTGTGCTTGTGGTCGCAGCTGACGACGGCGTTATGCCGCAGACGCTGGAAGCCATGGACCACGCGAAAGCAGCGAAAGTCCCGATCATTGTCGCGGTAAACAAAATCGACAAGCCGGAAGCGTTGCCCGATCGCGTGAAGAAACAACTGGCCGATCGCGGCCTGATGCCGGAAGACTGGGGCGGCACCACGGTATTCGTGGACGTTTCCGCCAAGAAGCGCACGAACCTGAACCTGCTGATGGAAATGATTTGCCTGGTCGCCGATCTCGGTGAACTCAAGGCCAATCCGGAACGTCCGGCAAGCGGCACGGTGGTGGAAGCCAAGATCGATCGCGGTCGCGGTTCGGTGGCTTCGGTGCTGATCCAGAACGGAACACTGCGCGTGGGCGATAATTTTGTCGTCGGCAACACTTACGGCAAAGTACGCGCCATGTTTGACGATCGCGGCAAGCTGGTGGAAGAAGCTCCGCCATCAACGCCGGTGGAAGTCCTGGGACTCGAAGGCCTGCCGGAAGCCGGAGACCAGTTGCTGGTGGTCGATCGCGAACGCGCGCGCCAGGTATCCGAGTATCGCGGGGCCAAGGCCCGCGAAGCCACGCTGGCTAAGTCATCCAAGATTTCCCTGGAAGGCCTGGCGGAACAGATCAAGAGCGCCGGCGTGAAAGAACTGGCGTTGATCCTGAAAGCGGACGTAGGCGGATCAGCCGAAGTGCTGTCTGACACGCTGACCAAGCTTTCCAACGAGAAGGTAAAGATCAAGATTCTGCGCAGCGGCGTGGGCGCCATTACCGAAAACGACGTGCTGCTGGCCTCGGCCTCCAACGCGGTGATCATCGGGTTCAATGTGCGTCCGGAACGCAAGGCGCAGGAGCTGGCGGAGCAGGAGAAAGTTGACATCCGCCTGCACTCCATCATTTACGAACTCCAGGACGAGATCAAGAAAGCCATGCTTGGCCTGCTGGAACCGATCATCAAGGAAACCTACATGGGCCGCGCCGAAGTCCGCGAGACGTTCCGCGTACCCAAGGTGGGAACCATTGCCGGTTGCCAGGTGACGGACGGCGCGATCAAGCGCGATTCCGAAGTCCGCCTGCTGCGCGATGGCGCCCAGGTGTACAAAGGCAAGATCGGGTCGCTCAAACGCTTTAAAGACGATGCCAGCGAAGTCCGCAACGGCATGGAATGCGGTATCAACCTACAGAACTTCAATGACATCAAGAAAGGCGACATCATTGAAGCTTTTGTGATTGAGAAAATCGCGGCCGAAATGGGAGTCGCTTAAAAGATTGGTAATCGGGTCAGAAAGATTGGGTAATTGAGTAATTTGGTAATCGGGTAATTTGAGATAGCCTTGCGGGCGTGAGCGAAACAGGAGCCCGCAGGCGAAATCCCAAGCGTTTCTTGCGAGGGATCTTAAGAACAACCCGATTTTCAATTACTCAATTACCAGATTACTCAATTACCAATTCTCCAGTCCCCCAACCAACAAGTTGTCCAAGCAGTCTGAACCTGAAGTCGCCAAACTCAGTTCTTATGGACCTATCCAATCTGCCTCCCGGAATGATCGGCCAGCTTGCTGGCATGGTTGAAGATTTCATACTGAAAAACCAGAAGCGGTACGCCTTCCGCTCCACGCCGCTCACTGACGCACAGAAAACGGCCATGGGGCCGTTCTTTACGCAAGAGCTTCTTGATCCGGTGCGCCTGCACGTGCTAAAAGGCGACCGCATCCTTGATCCGCCGTTTTACAGCATGGCCCGGGTAATGGGCATCAAGAACCTGCCCAGCTTTTCTGACGCGGCAGCCGTCACCTTTGTGGACGTGATCGTTTCCCACGAAGCGCTCAACGACGCTTTGCTCTTTCACGAACTGGTGCATGCGGTGCAGTACGCGCAGATCGGGACCAAGG
>Ga0209069_10000018_pt1 | contig 49978 bp, 46 predicted proteins | sample Str013_2_FD_187202 | JGI IMG/M metagenome (GOLD analysis project Ga0209069, IMG submission 187202) | Freshwater sediment microbial communities in response to fracking from Pennsylvania, USA - Straight Creek_MetaG_SC_2013 (SPAdes) (version 2) | ecosystem: Environmental > Aquatic > Freshwater >...
ACGCTTTTCAATTTCCACCATATGACCACCGTGACTGCGCCGTTCACCGGTACTGCTAACCCTATCCGCAATCTGGCGGGCGGCGGAACGCCCTGGCAGATCGCTTCGGCCAAGGCTGAGCTGAAATCGAACGGCGCGTTTGAAGTAACCGTGCGCGGCCTGACCTTAGTCAGTACCGGAGCGAATCCGGTCCCGAACTTCGCCGTGGTTCTGAGTTGCCAGAGCAAAGACGCCGCGGGCGCTCCGACCGTGGTGAATCAGGTTGTCGGCATCGTGCCTGCAACCACCACCGGTAACGCCGACTTTGCCGGCAACGTGACGCTTACGTCACCTTGCCTGGCGCCAATCGTGTTTGTGGGCACCGCGCCCACGGCCACTGCCTCCGTCCGCTGGCTCGCAATCAGCGGATTCTAGGCGTCCACCTTTGCGCTGCTCGCGTCAGAACCTGGGCGCGAGCAGCGTGAAGGAAATCAGCTTCCTTTGCCAACCCTTCCCTGTTAATCCCAAGATCAAAATGGCTTACCCGACACATCCCAAATTGGCGTGGGTTTGAGGAGATCTTGTCGCTCGGGTCACCTGATGATCGATCTCCGGGTTTTCCGCCCCACCCCGTCATTTTTCGTCATTCGTTGCAAACAAACAGGTTCTCGCACACCGACCCTTGGGACTCCCGTGCGTGGCCCCTGGGTCACCCTTGGGTCACCCAATCCCAGTCCCAATCGGGCTGAGAGGTCGCGGTCTTCACTTCGTTTTGGCTAACCGCCAATTGCTAGTTGCCAATTGCTGGTTTTCAAAGAACTTCGCTACCGCAACCCATTGCTCAGAATTGGTTTGCGCAAATCGATCCAGTATATCGCTTTTTATTCGTCTTGTCGAATTAAGACTATTGCCCCGCGATCTATAACTTCGCCGCGAATGTCAGATTTCCGTCGACCTGCAACTCGACCGCCCTCAAGAAAGACACTTTCCGGCTTTTCGTCTGTAACGTTGTCCCCATCAACGACACCATAACTAGACGCGCAGCAGGCTCATGCCGCCTGTGTAGTTGAACCCAAATCTGGTTGTCCCGTAAAGGAGACGTAAATGGCTTTAATTCGAGGTATCGGTGGAATAGTCACCATCACGCACGAGTTTCCCCACTTCTGGAATTACTTCATCGGCGATGGCCTCGATGTAGGTGTCGCAACGGCAGCTCCCGGCTTCGTCGAACTTTCAGCGGGTGCCAAACTGGTGGCCAGCGACCAGGCTGTATCGGTCATTCCCGGCGAAGAAGCCAGCGGAAAGGTTCAGTATCTCGTGACCGTCACCAACCCCGGCAGCTCTCCGGTTGCCTACACGTTGAATGTGGGGTACTTCGGATGAAACAACGTGTGATTGTGATCAGCCAACGCGGCTTCCTCGTCGGCACGCAAGTTCTGGACCAAGGTCTGGACGACGAACCCCTGGACCAATCCCAGAAAAAAGACCAGACAGCTTCCGGCATTCGGGTGCAGGCCCGCTTAATGGCCGGACCAAAACAGAAACTGCATGAAATAGAAATCGTGGTACCGGAAAATCATTACCGGCACGAAAACGTCGCCGCGTGGCACAAAGAGGTCAAGAAGCGTCTGAAACTGAAATAGCGCTTCTACGAACTCTCTGCGGCATACGAGAAGTCTCCGGATTCACGCTCCAGTGCCGTAGGCGCGGCATAGTCTAGCCCACCGGGGTCGCCGGCGCGCGCTTTGCGTGACGGGGTGAAGCGTACCTCTTAGGCGAGCGAACGCGAATCTGATTCACGCTCCAGCGCCAACGGCGCGAAAGAGCCTAGCCCACACTTAGGCGAGCGAACGCGAAGCCGCAAGTGTGGGTAAAGCAAGAAAGAGAACAAGCCCCGGCGGGGCGACACCCCGTCCGAACTGGTATTTGCAAAAACATCCGAGGGCTGAATCCCAAGTATCAGCGCATGACTTCAGCACCACGGCGAGCGTAGCAAGCCGGGGTGCTGAGTCGTGCGTAAAGGTTTAGCAAAACAATCTTGCGACAACAACATCACAAACCTTGAATTTCGACTGGAAAACCGTCTTCAACGGTAATCGTAATGGCCACGTCGATCGGCGACGGGAAGTCAACGTTCAAAATGAACTCTACTCCTCCGGGCTCACCAACAAAATGATCTTGGTTGTGGGGAGATATGTTGCTCACCCAAACGTTGGCATCGCCAAGGTTGTATATGAAGTTCTGGCCGGGATCGCCAGCCTCCCTCAACGAAGGCGGCACATTAGGGTCGCGAAGTTTAACTTCGCCGGCCGTTATGTGGATGACCTTCGTGTTTGAGCTGATTGCCGGGAAATTGAAATTCTGCCGCACCCGGCCGCGAACTCCACGCCTTACGAAACGAACAGACTGAGCCATGCTATTCTCCTTTCCTATTGGGTCATTTTTAGTTTTGTTGCATATCCTCGTCAGCCTTACCGACATACCGCCTGAAACTAAAGTCCTTGTGCAGCAGTGGTCCTGGATATCTCCTACTCCCACCGAAAAGCCCAAGCGGCTCACAGGATCATTGGGTTCATGCCAGCACGGTTGGATAGTGCACCGGAGCGTGAAAGTGTTACAGCGGTACGCGTCAGGGTATGACTTCAACGCCAAACTTCAAGCACCGCAGTGAGGCGTCGCAAGCGAAGGCGCGGAGTCGTGCCGTATAGGTTTGGCAAAAAAATCTTTCCTCGATACCCCGGGATGGAGCGTAGCAAGGCGGAGCGGGAACAGATGACACCGATCTTAAATGCCGCAATAAGGTCTAAAGCCGAGGGCGGCAGTCCACCTCAATAGAGCAAACCAGCTCTGCTGGGGACGCCGGGGGGGCCACACGGGGATGGGTGTTTTCGGTTTTCTCCGCGCCTCCGTGTCTCCGTGGTGCGCTCTTGAATTTCGCGCAGTGCGCCTACACTTCTCCCGCCGCCTTCGCCACCAGGTCCCATGCTTCCTGCACGTCTTCCCACACGGTATGCAGGTTTCCGATCGCCAACCGGATCACTTGTTTGCCGTTGAGCACTGTCCCGGAAATAAACACCCGTCCGGACGCGTTGACCTTTTCCATGATCAACCTGTTTTGATCGTCGCTACCTTTGAAGCGGAAGCACACTACGGAAAACGGCACAGGAGCGACGCGTTCAAAGCGCGGGTCAGCATCAACCAAGGCCGCCAGCCGCTGGGCCCATTCGATATGCTGGCGGACCATGGCTTCAATCCGTTCGCGCCCGAAGTAGCGCAGCACGAACCACAGCTTTAACGCCCGGAAGCGGTGACCGAGTGGCACGCCGTAGTCCATCAGGTTGTGGGCACGCGGATCGTCGGTGGTCTTGAGGTATTCGGGCGTGAGCGAAAACGCCTGCCGCAGAATGTCCGGACGCCGCGTATAAAACGCGCTCAGGTCAATGGGTGTGAGCAGCCACTTGTGCGCGTTGAACACCAGCGAGTGCGCGCGCTCGGCGGCGGCCAGAATATGTTTGTGTTCCGGCAACACGGCGGCGGCGCCGGCGTAAGCGCAGTCCACGTGGACCCACATGCCGTATTTTTCCGCCACATCCACGATCTGCGGAAGAGGATCGACGCTGGTGCTTGATGTGGTGCCAATGGTCGCGACCACGCAGAACGGCCGCTTACCGGCGGCTTTGTCTTCGGCCACCATCGCCGCGAGCGTGTCAGCGTTCATGCGGAATTGCGCGTCACTTGGCACCTTGCGGACGTTCTTCTGTCCGATGCCCACGGCGATTGCGCCCTTCTCAATGGACGAATGCGCCTGGTCCGACGTGTACAACACCAAGTCGCCCTTATTGCCATGGTTCGCACCGTGAACGCGCGCTTCGGGGTCCACCATTTCGCGCGCGCAGACAATCGCGTGCATGCTGCTGGTGCTGGCCGTGTCATAGACGATCCCGAACCAGGGGTTTTTTGATTCACCGCCAGGAAGTCCGAGCCATTGCCGCAACCAGTCCAGCGTTTTCTGTTCGAGTTCGGCCACGGCGGGTGAAGTTTTCCAGTGCAAGCCATTGGTGTTGAGCGCAGCGGCCAGCATTTCGCCCAGCACGGCGGGCGTGGTCCCGGTGCAGGCAAAGTAGGCAAAGAATCTTGGATGGTTCCACTGCGTGACGGCCGGCATCACCAGCTGGTCAAAGTCGCGCAGGATGGCCTCAAATGATTCTCCCTGCTGCGGAGCCGAAGCCGGCAACGCGTCATACAACTGGCCCGGCTTGGTCGCGGCCAGCACTTGCCGGTCGCCCAGCGAGCTTAGGTATTGGGCGATCCAGTCCACGGTTTCGTGGCCGGCGCGGCGAAAGTCGTCAATGTAGCCCGCAGGCTCGGCGTTGCTGGCGGCGTGTGCGGTGGCATTTGCTGGGGCGTTTGCTCGAACTGGCTTGAAATCAGGGGTTTTAGACATGGCTTCCTGTGGCTCTGGTTTGTTGCGGAAGACTCGTTACACGTTACTTCCGTATTAATTTTCTTAACTTGCTTGACCGTCGGAAAGACCTAGACTACTATCCATGCTGACATGCACGCCAGCCGATTTACTTTCGCGTTTACGTACCGCTACTTTTTCTTTACGGGTAGCGGCCACGCGGATCTGTGCTGACAGTGCATCATTAAAGCAAGATAAGTCATCATAATCACCGCGAGCCGCGATCCCCAAAAGAGATCGCGGTTTTTGCATTTTAGGGAGCTTGCCATGGGCGGACCTGACCGCACCGAAGACAAAACGCTGGCCGACTGGCGACGCGAAATTGACGCGCTCGATACCGAACTGCTGCGCCTGCTGAACCAGCGCGCGGCTATCGCATGCCAGATCGCAAACATCAAGGTTGCGTCCGGATTGCCGGCCTATGACGCCGCGCGTGAGTCCCAGGTGCTAAGCCGCATTGCCGCACAGAACGCCGGGCCTCTGGACGAACAAAGCGTCAAGGCCATCTTCAACCGCGTGATTGTTGAAACTCGCCGCCTGGGCACCGAGCGCATGCAGCAGCAATCCGCAGCAACTGTGGAACGAGCGTGAAGCTGAATTTTCTTGAAGCAAGACTTTCTTGAAGCGAGTCTTTCGACGCACGCTTGGCGGATACGCGACGGTGACGTCGCAATGCAACAAAACGATTTGAGTTTTGCTAAATACGAAGTACCAAATACCAAGCACCAAAAGCCAACGGCCAAGAGCCAATGGCCGCTTTTTTCCAAGGAGCATTCGCAATGGTCATTAATATGGCGCCCGGATTCACTGAAGAACAATTGCAACACGTGATTGATCGCGTAAAGGAATGCGGTTTCCAGCCGCACGTCACGCGCGGGACTGAACGCGCCATTGTGGCTGCCGTCGGATCTGGCGGAGCCCGTACGGCCCTGGAAGCTCTGGGCGCAGCGCCTGGCGTCGATTCCGTCGTTCCTATCGCGCATCCGTTCAAACTGGTGAGCCGGCAGACGCGCGGCGAACGCACTCGCGTGAACGTTGGCGGCGTGATTATTGGCGGCGAAGAAGCCGTGGTGATGGCTGGACCGTGTTCCGTGGAATCGCGCGAACAGCTTTTCTCGACGGCCATTGCCGTCAAAGCCGCTGGCGCATCGATTCTCCGTGGCGGCGCTTACAAGCCGCGCACGTCGCCTTACGACTTTCAGGGCCTCGGCACGGAAGCGCTCAAACTGCTGCGCCAGGTCCGCGAAGAAATCGGGATGCCCGTGGTCACAGAGGTCATGAGCACCAATGACATCGGTTTGATCTCCGACTACGCCGACATGCTGCAAGTGGGCGCGCGCAACATGCAGAATTACGATCTGCTTCGCCAGCTTTCCAAATGCAACAAGCCCATCCTGCTCAAGCGCGGGCCTTCCGCAACGGTAAAAGAATGGCTGCTGGCTGCGGAGTATTTGCTCGCCGGCGGCAATGAAAACGTTGTCTTGTGCGAACGCGGCATCAAGTCTTTTGAAAATGAAATGACGCGCAACACGCTCGACCTCGCTGCCGTTGCGCTGGCCCGCCAGCTCACGCACTTGCCGGTGGTCGCCGACCCCTCGCACGGTACCGGACGCCGCGACTTGATCGCTCCGGCCAGCCGCGCGGCTCTGGCCATTGGCGCCGATGGTCTGATCATTGAAGTGCATCCGTGTCCGGAACGGGCTTTGTCTGACGGAGCGCAATCGCTCAACCTGGACGAGTTCGCCACGTTGATGAAAGGTCTGCATGCGCCGATTCGCGCTTTGGTTTCATCCCCAGCAACAACCGCTTCGCCCAGGTAGAGCGCGCAACGCGGATGAATGCAACCAACCAAGGCTATCTACCGCGCAGGCCGCACTGGACGTAAAGAAAGATGATGTTCCGCCAAGAAAGCCCGAATGCTTTCGGAGGACAATGCAAACGCCAGCCCATTGTCGGCGTTGATCCCGCGCCGCACAATTATGCCGATCAGGCTTCCATCCGATAGGTAAACGGGGCTGCCGCTCGATCCCGGCCAGGGAGGTTGATCGGCAACTTCTGTGGTCAAGACCCACAAGTTCATCTTGCCCGCAGCATCAAGCCTTAAGATGCGGCTCTGCGTTGTGACCGGTTGATTGCTCTGCACGGGAAACCCGGTGAAAGCTACCTGGGTCCCGGGGGCTGGCGTGGTCTTAGCAATACGCACCGCGGAAATGTGCAATGACGCCGCAAAGGGATTTCCTTCCGCGTGACAAACGGCCACATCGACGTTCGCGTCCTGGATGCAATCGCCGAACTTAAACCAGTTGGCGTCATAAGATTGTGCGCCTGGCTGCCAGCCGGACTTGGCAATGTAGATCGCTGGCAAGCATTCGGTGGGCTCGTCCGGGTTGGTGGAAAATTTTCTTCGAATCACATGGCCGGCCGTGATGAAATGCCCGGCCGTATCGATGAAAACTCCGGTGCCCACCGTGTAAAGCGCCGTGAACTTATCTCCGGGCTGCTCCAGTCTTCCGCAGACAATCGGAAACAAAGAGCGGTTCATGTTCATGATCGCTTCGGGAGAAGGGCGGGGCCGAGGTTTTTCGCCCCACAGTCTCGCGGAGAATGCTGACAGGAAGAAGCCCAATAAAATGAAGCTGCAAGTTTTAGGCAAAGCCTTCATTCGATATGTCCAGCGAATCGCGCATACAACGCAAAGCGTTGGTGAACTATTCTCGCATGGCGATGAATCAGACCACCAAGACAAAGCAACAACCAACGACGCCCACAATCGTCGGCAAACGCTGCACACGTTTTGACTTATACTCAGCCTGCCATGCCTGCCATTATCTGCATGCTTCGCGGCATCAACGTCGTTGGTCACAACGTGATCAAGATGGACGCGCTCAAGGCGCTCTTCGTGTCCATCAAGCTCAAGGACGCGCAGACCTTTATCCAGAGCGGCAATGTCATTTTCAGTATCAGCGAAAGCAAGCCCGAAGAAAACGACCTGGCAAAGCTGGCCAAGCGAATCCAGCGCGCCATCGAAAAGAAATTCTCTTGCCGCCCGGACGTAATTCTTCGCACCACGTCCGAATTGCGGGAAACATTTAAGCGCAACCCGTTCGCCAAGCGCCGCGACATACATCCCGGCAAGCTGCTGGTCGTCTTTCTCCCCGACCATCCCGTTCAAGAGGCCCGCAACAAAGCTCTGGCGCTCAAGATTCATCCGGAAGAAATGCATATCATCGGACGCGAAGCCTACATCTACTTTATCGACGGCCAGGGCAAATCCAAATTACGGTTGCCGACCGTTGAGCGGGCGCTCAAAATCTCTGGCACTGGCCGCAACTGGAACAGCGTGACCAAAATGCTGGCCATCGCAGAAAAGATGGAATTGGCAGAATAGCTCAGATCCTTGTAACGTTTCGCAAGCGACTTAGCGCGAACCCATGACCAAGCCTTACGACAAATTTGATCCGGAGTTGGTACAAGCGCGATGGGTCCTGGGCGGGATAGACCCGGATGGTCTACCGGATCTTGGCGCAATCGCACTGCAGCAAGGCTTCGAGGGAACCGCTCTTCAGCAACTTGCTGGTTTGGTGAAACCGACGCGCGCCGACTTGGAGAACCTCCCCGAGAGGGCATTCGCTGAAATGGGACTGCGGCCTCTCGACAAGGAGGCCGCCGTATCGCTGCTGATATCTCGCGGTATCCCTGCTCCCAATGCCACTATCGCCGTGCTGCTCGAAGCGTTCCCGGATATCGGCCCCCGCTGGAGGGCGCACATTGCATTTTGGGGTGGAAAACCAGCTGGCCCTTATAACGACGCGTCGCAGTTCGTTCATTTCGTAGTGGAAGATTTGTACGAACACGGAAAGCGCGATGAGTTGATCCGCATTTTCTCTCTGCTCGAAAAGCTTCTGCTGGCTGCTGACGAGGAAACCACCAACCTGATCGGGATTGGCTTTTTTGAGACCCTGCAGAATTTTGCTTCGTGGCGGCCCTATGGCAACAAAGTCTTTGAGAAATATTTTGGCCCAAGATCGATGCAGATCTGGCATGAGATTCAAAGGATTTGGGCAGGCAAGTCCAGCTTGATGGAAGTGATCAGGGCCGAGCGCAAGAATCAGTCATGATCGCGACAAAAGCGCCCAAACTGAACGACCATTCAGTGTATTCTTATAGCCATCTCCGGGGGATTTCAGCGTCTGTTCGCCTCCTCCCCTCGAGAAAAATAGACTGCGCAAGGCGCACGTGCGAACAAGGGTACTTTTTAAAGCGGGGTTTCCATGAATTCCATAGCAGGTAGCATCACTGCGCCGGGTCACGCTTTTTCCGCCAGCCGTCGCGTCTCATGGACTGTCTGGACGTGCCTGGCCGCGTCGCTCTCTATTGCCATTGGCCTCTACTGGGACATTTCCTGGCATGAGACCATCGGCCGCGACACCTTCTGGACGCCCGCGCACCTGCTGATCCATTTTGGCGGAATCCTTACCGCCGCCGTCTGCGCTTTCACGATTTTCGGCGCCACACTTCAGCCTAATTCAACGCTGCGTCAGGTGTCGGTGAACGTGCTCGGCTTTCGCGGACCGCTTGGCGCCTTCGTCGCCGCCTGGGGCGGGATGGCCATGGTCACCTCCGCGCCTTTTGACAACTGGTGGCACGATGCTTACGGTCTGGACGTAAAAATTCTGAGCCCGCCACACATTATTCTGGCCATCGGTATTGGAGGCATTGTCTGGGGCGGAATTCTGCTGGCGATTTCTGAAATGAACCGTGCCTCCGCCGAGTCGCGCCCTGCTCTGCAACGCGTGGTGCTGGTGCTGGCCGGAATGGCCGTGCTACAAGGTATGATTCTGCGGCTGGAAAATACCAACAAGATTTTTCTCCACAGCAGCAACGCGTATCTGTCGATGGGTATTGGCGTTCTGCTGATCATTGAATCTCTTGCCCGCGCCACCGGCCATCGCTGGGCACGCACCATCATGACCGGCGCGTACTCGCTTTTCGTTTTGTTGATGATGTGGATCCTGCCGCTGTTCCCGGCATCGCCCAAGCTGGGACCGGTTTATCACCCCATTGACCACATGGTGCCGTTGCCGTTTCCACTTCTGTTGATCGTTCCGGCGTTCGTGCTCGATCTGGCGTGGCCGCTCATGGCGAATTGGAAACGGTGGCAGCAATCCATGGTTGGCGGTTTCGCCTTCATGGCGATTCTGATTGCCGTGCAGTGGCCCATGGCTACCTTTCTTATGTCGCCTGCGGCGCGCAACTGGTTTTTTGCGCCAGCCAACTATCCGTTCTTTGCGCCACCGTCATCGGCGGCCGTGCGCTACGTGTTCTTGAACCTGGAACGTTCGCCTTCTGAATTCTGGATCAACATCGCGCTGGCGTTTGTGTTTTCCGCGTTCAGCATGTGGGTGGGAACAGTGTTCGGCGAATGGCTCAAGAAGCTCAAGCGTTAACGAAAAACTTTCATGCGAAAACTGGCTCTGCTGCTCACCATACTCTTGTTGTCTCCGGCGCTATCGGCACACGTCAACAGTCCAGACGTGTTTTATGAAGGCCACGCGGGCCCGTACCAACTGCTGGTCACGGTGCGGCCGCCCAAGGTGGTGCCGGGCATCGCGCAGATCGAAATTCGCTGCGCGGACAAAGACGTAACGCAGATTCAGGTGCTGCCGCTCAAGATGCAGGGCACCGGCTCCAAATACGCGCCGGCTTCGGACGCTACGGAACGCTCGTCGGCCGATCCGCAAATGTTCTCCGGCAAGCTCTGGATCATGACGCGCGGGTCTTGGAAAGTCCAGGTACAGGTGGAAGGCGCGCGCGGCAAAGGTGAACTCGCCGTGCCGTTGGCTTCGGTTTCCAACAACTCAGTCCGCATGCAGGTGACGTTGGGAATTCTCTTGTCGATTCTCGGCTTGGTGTTGGTCGCGGGCATCGTGGCCATTCTCGGCGCCGCCGGACGCGAAGCCGACCTGCCAGCCGGTGATCAGCCGGACGCCAATAAGAAAAAACGTGGTCGCAGGCGCGAAGCTGCCACTACCGTGTTCGTAATTGCGGCTCTGGTTCTCGGCAATGCGTGGTGGAACTCTGAAGCCGCCGCCAACGCGCGCTTGAATTACAAAGTTCCACACGTGCAGGCACAGCTCCAGCCGGACGGGATACTCAAGCTGCAGCTGGAAAATCCCAACGAACTTCCCAAACGTATTTTCGGGATGGAGCCACCGGACCGCATCGTCCTTGATGACCTTGTTCCCGACCACGGCCATCTCATGCATCTTTTTCTGGTGAGCATGCCGGACATGAAGAACTTCTATCATCTTCATCCGGAACAAACCGGCGTTGGACAATTTTCCATGAGGCTGCCGGTCATTTTGGAGGGCAACTATCAAATCTACGCCGACGTCGTACATGCCACAGGATTCCCGGAGACTCAAGTAGGCACAATCAAGATTCCTGCACTGGACTATCAGTATAGAAAGCTTGACTCGCCCGGAACCTGGAAGCCACCCATCACGGATGACTCGGGTATAACGCAGGCCGTACCTTCCGAAAAAATTTCTCCGCTCTCCGCCGGCTCCCGCATGGTCTGGCTCCGTGACGAGGCTCCGCTCAAGGCCAATCAGCCCATCTGGTTCCGCTTCCGCATGGAAGATAAGGACGGCAAGCCCGCCACCGATCTGGAACCCTACATGGGGATGGCTGGTCATGCGGTTTTTATCAGCACCGATGGCCGCATCTTTGCCCATGTCCATCCTGCCGGTTCGGTTTCGATGGCTGCCGTGGACATAGCCGATGGCCGTGCTTCTTCCTTAGCCAGTTCAGACATGGGTGCGATGCCCGGTATGCAACATGACCGGCCTGGCGCGGAGGTTTCATTTCCTTACGGATTCCCCCAGCCCGGCGACTATCGCATTTTTGTCCAGGTAAAACGCTCCGGCCACGTGGAAACCGGGTCGTTTATTGCTCACGCTCGCTGACCTCGCTCCAGCCGCGGACTTACCCGAATAAAACGGGTACTTAAGTAATAAAGTGCTTATTTTCTAGGGCAGCATTTTGGTTGAGTCCCGGCTTCCAGATGGAGTATCATCCTAGTCACCTTCCCCCTCTAAGCTATTGATTGCTTGGCACTAAAATCGGGTAAACTCTAGCTGATTTGCACAATTTTTCAGGTATCGCCGTTCGCGTTAATTCATTCCCCCAGGCAGGGCGTGCTGTGCTTTTATAGGCCAACAAGATTACGGGGAACACCCCAAGCATGAAATCAGATTTAAAGACTGCGACATTACAAGGAGTGTTGAATTGATGAAACTGATTGGAAAACTCAGTGTACTGGTGCTGGCATCTGGAATGGCCTTGGCGCAATCCAGCGCGCCTAGCAATTCCACCGTGGCGGACGATTTAAAGTCGCTGCGTGAAGCGATTGCTCAGCAGCAAAAACAAATTGCTGACCAGCAGAAACTGCTCCAGCAGCAGCAACAACAGCTGGAAACTCTGCAGAGCGCCCTGGAAACCAAGGCGGCGCATGTGGAAAATGCGGCCCTCACCACGCCCGCGGCCAACCCGGCAAGCGCGGTTCAGGCCGACGCCATGAAGCCGAAAGAGTCGCCTCTTTCCTTCCGCATCGGCGGCACGGAATTTACTCCGGGCGGCTTTGCGGATTTTGAAACCGTTTTCCGCACCACCAATACCGGCAGCAATATTGCCACCGGCTTCGGCGCCATTCCTTACAACAACACCGTGCAGGGCCACCTTACCGAACTTCGCATGACGGGCCAGTATTCTCGCTACAACCTGAAGGTCACCGGTAAGTACGGCGAGAACAATGTCACTGGCTACATTGAAGGCGACTTCAACGGCAACGACGCGGCCAACGTGTTCGTTACTTCCAACAGCCACACCAACCGCCTGCGTCTGTACTGGGTTGATGTGAAACGCGGCAAGTGGGAATTTTTGGGTGGATCGTCCTGGGGCTTTATCACTCCGAACCGCACGGGCCTTTCGCCCATGCCTTCTGACCTGGCTATCACCATTGGTGAAGACGCCAACGTCCACGTCGGTATCCCGTACACTCGCGCCGCTCAATTCCGCGCCATCTACCATCCTAACGACAACTGGCAGTTCGGTTTAGCGGTTGAAAATCCTGAGCAGTTTGTGGGCGCCGGCGAAGTCATCTTCCCATTCGCCTTCAACGCCGTACTGGGTTCGCAGCTTGATGCCGCTAACATCACCACCACGCCCAACGCATTCCCAGACGTGCTCCCGAAGATTGCCTACGACAACAACTTTGGCAACGGTCAGCACGTACACTTTGAAGTGGGTGGCTTGTTGACCAACGTGAAAGTCGCCAACGTTCCCATTGGCGGCTCCACGTTCGTTCAGCACAAAGTAATCGGTGGCTCGGGCACGGCCGCGTTCAACGTGGACCTGATAAAAGGTTTCCGCGTCCTGGCCAACGGATTGTGGGGAGCCGGCAACGGCCGCTACATTATTGGATTGGGACCACAGGTTGTGATCCGCCCGATTCAGAACAGCCCTACAGCGTTCGATCTTGCACCGTCCATGGTTCATTCCGGTACCGCGCTGGTGGGTTTTGAAATCAATCCGCCCAGCATGCCCAAGACCCAGTTTGGCGGTTATTACGGCGGAGCTTACTTCCAGCGCAACGCGTTCCCTGACGTAACCTCGCCACTGCTGGTGAAACCGTTCATCGGTTTCGGTGGCATCAACTCACCCAACAGCGCCAACCGCGCCATTCAGGAAGGTTCGTTCGAGTGGAACCAGACCATGTGGAAGAACCCGCAATACGGAGCTCTGGTGATGGTCACGCAAGCTTCGTACGTCACGCGCTCTCCTTGGTTCGTGGCTTTGGGCGCTCCCAAGAACGCGCACACGGTCATGGGCTATGTGAGCATGCGCTACGTGCTTCCGTAGTCTGAAAGCTAGATTTTTTACTTTCTCGGCGCCGGGATTCATTCCGGCGCCTTTTTGTTTTCCGGCGTTTTCCTCGTGTCTGGCAGCAATAAGTTTTGTTAGTTTCCCGATCTCCTTATTACGCTGTTTTTAGCAACCTTCCAATTTCGGGAACATGCTTCAGTTTTCGGGATCACCCTGAACGACTGATTCTTGAGCATCCCGGAGGCATGTCCGAAAACGTCTCATGCATAAATTCCACTTTTGGAAGACCCTTTTGCATCGCCTGATTCCATGCGGGTTCGGGCCATTGCGCATTGTTAAACCTGTATTGACACCACGTTAAAGTTTGGTGGTATAAATATCCGCCGCATTTTCCTAAGCAGTACAGACAACACAGTGTGCAATGCAGCCGAGGACCCCGAGAATACGATTCCGGTCAGGGTCACGATTCCAATAACTTTTGGTGAGTGAGCGAGGAGGGTTTCAATGAAAATTCTACGCAATTTAGGTTTCCTCGTGCTGGCGTCCGGAATGGCGCTGGCACAATCAAGTACACCCAGCAATACCAACGTGGCCGATGAGTTGAAAGCTCTGCGGGAAGCGATTACCGCGCAGCAACAACAGATCGCGCAACAACAACAACAGATCCAGAGCTTGCAACAGTCTTTGTCCGACAAGAACACCGGCACGGCACACGTGGTTGAAGCCGCGTTGACCACCACTGCCACATCACCTGCCGCGGCCGCTACTGCCGTCCAGGCCGACGCCGCGAAGCCGAAAGAGTCGCCTCTTTCCTTCCGCATCGGTGGCACGGAATTCACCCCCGGCGGTTTTGTGGACTTTGAAAACGTTTTCCGCAGCACCAATACGGGCAACGTTTCCGCCACTAACTTCTGGGCGATTCCGTTCAGCAACACACCAGCGGGTCACCTGACTGAGTTCCGCATGACCGGCCAGTATTCGCGCTACAGCATGAAGATCACCGGTAAGTACGGCGAGAACAACGTAACCGGCTTCCTGGAAGGCGACTTCAACGGCAACGACGCCGCCAACGTGTTCGTTACTTCCAACAGCCACACCAACCGCCTGCGCGTTTATTGGGTTGACTTGAAGCGCGGCAAGTGGGAATTCCTGGGTGGACAAACCTGGGGCATGCTCACCCCCAACCGCACGGGCATTTCGCCCATGCCTTCTGACCTGGCCATCACCATTGGTGAAGACGCGCAGACGCATGTGGGACTCAATTACACGCGCGCCAACGAATTCCGCACCGTCTATCACTTCAATGACAAGTTCCAGTGGGGCGTAGCCATTGAAAACCCGCAGCAGTTCATTGGACAAGGCAATGAAGTCATCTTCCCCACGGCCTTCAACGCTGCTCTGGGAACTCAGTTTGATAACGCCGCGGTACCCGGCGCTCCTAACGCCTTCCCGGACGTCATGACCAAGTTTGCTTATGATGCTCCTCTGGGCGGCAGGAAGTTCCACTTGGAAGGCGGCGGCATTATCACCTCGGCCAAAGTCGCCGTGGTGCCCACTGTGGTGGGCGCACAGTTCTCCAAGCACACCAAGACGGGCGAAGGCTTCCAGGCTGCTTTGAACTATGAAGTGGTCAAAAACCTCCGGTTCCTGGGCAGCGGCATGTGGGGAACCGGCATTGGCCGTTATCTGATCGGCGCTGGTCCGCAAGCCGTGGTCTTCCCGATCCCGGCTGTCAGTGGCGGAACTTGCGTCTCTGGCGCGGCCGGTGGTTGCGACGTCAACATCTCCATGGTTCGCTCCGGTACCGCTCTCGTCGGGATCGAAGCTCAGCCGATGCCCAAGAGCCAGTTCGGCTTCTACTACGGCGGCGCTTTCTTCGGACGTAACTCGTTCCCGGATATCACGTCTCCTGCCGTAGTCAAGCCGATCATCGGCTTTGGCGGCGCCAACAGCGCGAACATCGTGAACCGCGCTATCCAGGAAGGTTCGGCCGAATGGACCCAGACCTTCTGGAAGAACCCGCAATACGGCGCAGTGCTGCTGGTCACGCAAGCTTCGTACGTGACCCGTTCTCCGTGGTTCGTGCCCACAGGCTCTCCCAAAAACGCCCACCTGGTCCAGGGCTTTGTGAGCATGCGCTACGTACTGCCGTAAACCTACCTTTACCTCCAACCAAAAGGACGCCGGCAAAACCGGCGTCCTTTTTTGTGCTTATTTATGTCGCTGCGCTCCACACCGCTTGAGGATTCCTTCTACCGGGAAACTTTTCCGCGTAAAATCTAACCTGACATGCCCATCAGAAACTTGGCGGCCTTTCGTCTAGCAACATCGCTCATCGTGTTCATCGTGAGCCTCCACGCAAACTCTCAACCTGTTCAAGTCACGCACGCACGCGTGGAACTTCTGTCGCGGCAAACCGCCGTGTCAGGCAAAGACTTCATGCTCGGCGTCCACTTCATGATGGAAAAAGGTTGGCATATCTATTGGGTGAACCCGGGCGACTCCGGCCAGCCTCCAAGCTTCAACTGGCACTTGCCAAGCGGCTTTACAGCCGGCGACGTTCAGTGGCCCAAGCCCGAGCGCATGCAAAGCTCGCCCACCCTGGCCGACTACGGTTATCACGACGACGTGCTGCTCGCCGTCCGCATCCAGGCTCCCGAGTTCTTGAATATCAATGGCGGAGATCTACAGTTCTCAGTGGACGCCAAGTGGCTCATCTGCCGTGAAGTCTGCATCCCGGACAAGGCCCAACTGAAGCTTTCCTTGCCTCCAGGAACCGATAACGCCAACTCCGCCACCGCCAAGCTTTTTGCCGACACCGAAAAAACTCTTCCTGCTCCCTGGCCCCGCACGTGGAAAGCAAAGCTGGAATCGCAGACCAGCAACTTCGTCCTTACGATCGACGCCGGCAAGCCCATCAACAAAGCGTTTTTCTTTCCGCTCAACCCTGATCAGATCGACAATCCTTCGCCTCAGCTTTTGCGCGTGCAACCGCGGGGCGCGGCCATTGCGCTGCGGAAATCCGAACTGCTTACCAAGCCTCTTGCACGCCTGAGCGGCGTTCTGGTTCTGGGTGACGGTTCCGCTTACCGGCTGGACGCTTCATCCATTGCCGCGAAAGCGGTAAAATAGACTTCTTAATAAGGAGTTCCCTCGTGAAAAAGTTCCGCTATTCTCTGGCTACCGTTGGCGTTTTTGCATTGGCCACGTTCGCGCTTGCCGCCCGCGTGGGCGAACCTGCGCCGGACTTCACCTCGGTGGACAACAACGGTAAACAACAAAAACTTTCTGACTACCGCGGCAAATACGTTGTTCTGGAATGGCACAACCAGGGCTGCCCTTATACCAAGAAGCATTACGAGAGCGGCAACATGCAGCGCCTGCAGAAAGACTGGACCGCCAAGGGAGTAATCTGGCTCACCGTAATCTCGTCGGCTCCCGGCACACAGGGCTTCGTCACGCCAGCGCAAGAGAATGAATATCTGCAGAAGATGAATGCCGTGCCCACCGCCGTGTTGATGGATTCCGGCGGCACGCTCGGACATCTCTACGCCGCCAAAACCACGCCTCACATGTACATCATCGACCCGCGCGGCAACCTGATCTACAACGGCGCCATTGACGATCATCCAACTTCAGACGGCTCCGATATTCCCAAGTCCAAGAACTATGTTTCCGCTGGGCTTACGGAAGCTTTGGGTGGCAAGGCGATCACCGAGGCCGCCACGCGTCCTTACGGTTGCTCCGTCAAGTACAAGGACTAACCTTGCGCTCCCCGTACCATCAACCGGCTTCCCGGGTGCGGTAAACCATGCATCTGCCCCGGGAACTTCAAGCCGCAGTCCAACATGAGGTCCAACAGGAAGTCGAACGGGAAGTTGAGCAGGAAATGAAGCAGCACTCCGCCCGCGCCGGATCGTCGCGCCTGGCCGCCGCTTCCGCCGAACTCAGCCGCCAGTACAAAGACGGAAACTTTTCCTCGCCCGCCGTTCAAACGGACGCGCAGCGCGCCGCCTACCTTGCCGTCCGGCTTCCGGCCACTTACGCTGCCACCTGGAACGTGTTCTCTGAACTGCGTCGGCTTGCTCCTCAAGCGCATATTCACAGCATTCTTGACCTGGGCGCCGGCCCGGGCACTGCCGTCCACGCCGCTCAGCAGGTATTTCCTGATATCGCATCCGCAACTCTGCTGGAAGCCGACTCCGCCTGGATTGCTGCCGGCAAACGAATCGCCGCTGCCTGCGCTGGACTTCAGGCAGAAAGCTTTCGCTGGATCCGCCAGGACCTTTCGCAAAGCTTCTCCGCCGATCCTCACGACATAGTGGTGATTGCATATGCGTTGAACGAACTGGCCCAATCGCGACGCGACGCCCTGCTCAAGCAGGCTTGGAGCCTCTGCACCGGGTTTTTGGTGGTAGTTGAACCGGGCACAACGCGCGGATTCGCCGTAATCAACGCCGCCCGCTCATTCTTGATCGGACAAAACGCCCGGCTTTTGGCTCCCTGCCCGCATCAGGACCTCTGTCCCATGGCCACCGGTGGCGATTGGTGCCATTTTTCGCAGCGCCTGGAGCGTACAGCGCTCCATCGGCGGCTCAAGGGCGGCGACCTGGGTTACGAGGACGAAAAATTCTCCTACATCGTGGCCAGCAAGGCCCAAACCCAGCCTGCATTGGCCCGGATCGTCCGCCATCCTATGAAACACAGCGGTCACGTGAAGATTTCCCTCTGTACCACCGCTGGATTGGAAAGCAAAACCATCACCCGCTCACAAAAACAGGCTTACAAACTGGCCCGCCAGGCTATCTGGGGGCAGGCATGGGAGCAAGAAGCGTCCAAAGACGCGTCGGAACAAGAAACAAAAAATGAGTAAAGAGCTCTGACCGCGGGAAACCTGCCGCAGTCATCCCACGCCTCCCCGTTGCAACAAAAATGAAGGCCACTGTACTTAATCGCGCTGGCGCAAAACGGTGTGAGCCGCTAAACTGTCCGAGCTCAATCAAGACTATTTAGACCCTCATGTCCTCCCCCGCAAAAGACGTCGCGCCTGATTCCGCCTCCGGATCGTCCGGACTGGAATTTCTGGTTGTCGGAAATGACAACACGGTATTCAAAGCCGTGTCCACGGCTGTCCGCAAGGTAAACGGACGCCTGAACTGCGCGCCTTCTGTCGCCACCGCCAGCACCTACCTTTCCCGCCGCAAAGTCGATGGCATCGTCCTGGACATGGACACCCCCGGTGCCCTGGAATTGTTGCAGACCATTCGCTCCGGCGGCTCCAACAAAGGCTCGGTGATTTTTGCCTGCATGGGCGTGGGACCGGAGTCGCAAGGCGTGATCCGCGCCGGCGCAAACTTTGCTCTGCACCGTCCGCTGTTGTCAGACAAAGTGGCGAATATCTTCAATGTGGCCACTGGAATGATGGCTGCGGAAAAACGCCGTTATTACCGCCATCCTTTAATGGTTCCCGTGGACCTCAAGTCCAACGGCAAAGACCTGGAAAGCACGATGTGCAACTTGAGTGAAGGCGGCATGGCCATCTGGTCTCTGCACTATCACTCCAAGGGCTCGAAGGTTGAATTCGCATTCGAGCTCCCCGCCGCCGGGCGCATCAAAGGCAGCGGCGAAGTCACCTGGAACGGTCCGGACGGACTGGCCGGCATCCGCTTCAACATCATGCCGGACGAAGTTTATTCCCAGCTCTCCAGTTGGGTAGGTCGCCGCTATACCAAGCCGGCAGCTTAAGCTCGCTGCAATCTCCAGCCCTCGCGGATGTCTGAATCTCCACCTCCTGGTTGCGCATCGAATATCGTGGATTGAATTTTCAGCAACTTGAACGCTGCCCCCAATCGTTTCCCCAACACCTTCTTCCCTATTAAGCTTATTAAGCTTTCATTCCAAGGAGATTTCATGAGCAAAGCAATTGGTTACGCGGCGCAGTCAGCGCAAGAGCCTCTGGCGCCTTTTTCCTTCCAACGCCGCGAGCCCGGAGACCACGACGTCGCCATCGACATTCTTTTCTGCGGCGTTTGCCACTCTGACCTGCATACCACGCGCAACGAATGGCACAGCACCACCTATCCCGCGCTGCCCGGACACGAAATTGTGGGACGCGTCACCGCCGTGGGCAAACACGTGAAGCATTTCAAGAAAGGCGATCTGGCCGCCGTGGGCTGCCTGGTGGATTCCTGCCGCACGTGTCCCAGTTGCAAGCAGGGACTCGAGCAATATTGCGAAGTTGAGTTCATCGGGACGTACAACAGTCCGGACAAACATCTCGGCGGCATGACCTATGGCGGCTACTCCGATCACATCGTCGTCGACCAGCATTTCGTCCTGCATGTGCCGGAAAAACTTGATCCCGCGGGCGTGGCGCCTCTGCTCTGCGCGGGCATCACCACGTATTCTCCTCTGCATCATTGGAAAGTGGGCAAGGGCCAGAAAGTAGGCGTAGTTGGCCTGGGCGGCCTGGGGCACATGGGCGTAAAAATCGCGCACGCACTGGGTGCGCACGTGGTGCTGTTCACCACCAGTCCTGGCAAAACGGAAGACGCCAAACGGCTGGGCGCCGACGAAATCGTGGTCTCCAAGAATCCCAACGAGATGGCCAAACACGCGAACAGCTTTGACTTCATCCTGGACACGGTCTCTGCCCCGCATGACGTTGATGCCCTGCTGAACCTGATAAAGCTGGACGGAACACTCACTCTGGTCGGTGGACCACCACCACTTACGGTCGCTCCGTTTGGCTTGATCTTCAAACGCCGCAATTTTGCCGGATCGCTCATCGGCGGCATTAAAGAAACGCAAGAGATGCTCGACTTCTGCGCCCAGCACAACCTGGTGGCCGATATCGAGGTCATCCCGATTCAGAAAATCAACGAGGCCTACGAGCGCATGCTGCGTAGCGACGTGAAATACCGCTTTGTGATCGATATGGCTTCGCTGAAGAAATAGCGGACATAACACACGTGGGTCCGGCCTTCCGGACCCACGCGCCATCCACGCTGTTGACGAGATCACTTGCTGAGCTTTTCTGAAATAGCCTCAAGGGGCGCGTACAAAGCGATTACAACTTCCCAGCTGACTAGATAGACGGACAACGCGACCGCCGCCGTGAATCCGAGCCTAACCCACTTTTGACGCACAAAGAACTGCTTGGCAACTACGAAAACTGCCGCGCCTCCAAAAATGAAAGGATAAAACCAGCGATAGTTGCCAACCACAAACGCTGTCGCCAATGGCAATTGCACTTGCATGCTTGCAAACATGTCCCCAAACGTGCGTGTGGTGTTAAAAAGCGTAGTACCAGCCCAGGCAATATAAAAAAGAACAGCCACCGTCGTAATCCAGCTGACAATCCCAGGCCGTCCGCTTGACTTGGGCGCTGCCAGAACGGTCTCAGAAGTTGCCATGCACAGTCCTTTCTTTTCAGGGCCGCAGAATATTTTACGCTTTAAGTTCCAAATCTCTTCCGGTACGCGCTGGGCGAACTGCCGGTATGCCGTTCGAACACATTGCGAAAGAACGCGGCATCCTGGTATCCAACAGCGTCACTCACTTCCTGTACTGTACGATGGTCCCCTTCCAGCAAGCGCTTGGCGGCCGCCACGCGCAGCTTTTGCAAATAGATCAGCGGACTATCTCCGGTCGCATGCTTGAAGCGCCGGACGAAATTCCGCAGGCTCATCCCCACGCGCCGTGCCAAAGCTTCCAGAGGAAAGCTGCGACGGAAGTTTTCGTGCATCCATTCCTGAGCGTCCGAAATCGCGTCATCGTTGTGCTCGGTTTTCAACGGGACAATGGCGAACCCCGCCTGCCACGCGCGCGGGGTTTCGATGAGCAATGCCTTGGCGGTTTGCATGGCCACTTCGTGGCCGCAGAACTTTTCCACCAGGTACAAGCTTAGGTCGAGTGCCGCGTTCACGCCGCCGCCGCAGTAAAACCCGCGGTCCTCGGTCACCATCAACTCCGGCATCCAACGAACCCTGGGATACTTCTCGAGAAATCTTGCGGCCAGTCCCCAGTGCGTGGTGGCACGCCTACCATCAAGCATGCCGGTCTCCGCCACCAGGCCCACTCCGGAACAAACGCTGGCAATCGCCGTCCCGTTTTTGCGCCAACGGTGCAACCAGGGAACGACTGGAGCATTGCGTTCCACCACGTCATCCACGCTAACGCCCGTGGTCGGGATGAAAATCAGGTCAGTCTTGCGGACGGCGTTTAACGCCATGTCCGGCTTGATCATAACTCCGCCATCGCAGCGGACGGCACGCCCATCTGCCGAAGCCGTAGTCACGCGAAAGCGCGGCGTCTGCTTTGTCCCCGTCAGGTAATTCCACAAGCTGCCGGCATGGCGAAAAACTTCCATGGGCCCCACGGCCGTCGATGAGAACGTTCCGTCGAGCAACAAGACCGTTACTTCCGTCAGTGGCACCGTCTTCTTCGCGTCGGTATTCAATGGCTTGCAGTGATTTTCATAGATGGCCTATTCACCTATCTATAATGGCAAATCCGCCATCTTGTGGCAAGCTGCTTCAGCGGCTAGGCTGGAAACATCACAGGAATTCATCGTGAAGACCTTATTGCTAAGGAGAAGAAAGTTATGAAGAAGTACATCATCGAGCGGGAGATCCCCAAAGTCGGGACCCTGGAGGGCGACCAACTGCGGGCCGCGGCGGCCAAGTCCAACGAAGTGCTGCACCAACTTGGACCGGACATTCAGTGGGTGGAGTCGTCCATGGCGGCTGACAAGCTGTTCTGTGTCTACCTGGCGAAAGATGAAGCCATTATTCGCCGGCACGCTGAACTCAGCGGATTCCCCGCCACCCGAATCACCGAGATCGGCAAGACGATCAACCCCACAACCGCCAACGAGAACTAGTCTCTCGCGGGGCTCCGGAGCCAGGCAACGGTTCTGGAGCCAGCGGAATTCCTCAAACTTCAGTTCGAATTGCTGCCGCATGCGCGCAGCCGCCGCGATCCGCCCCATTGCCTGAAAAAGCGCGCGCCAGATGTGTTGATTTCACCACGCGTCCTGAGCGTGCCCTGGCCGAGTCCGGACTCGGGAAACACCAGATAGGAAATACCGCTGGCAACTCCTCCGCGCCGCGGGTTCGCGTTGATGCCCAGCGCTTTGGCCAGCGCGATTGATCCTTCACCAATTTTCCCGGATGGCCCAACGTCAGCAAAAATAGCGTAGGCCCGCTTGCCGTTGCGTGTGTTCGCGACCAAGGCAAGGTCTCCAATTTCAACTCCGAACTGTTCTGTAAATTCCGGAGGCAAGGCAATAAATGGGACCTTCGACGCGTTCACATACGTTTGCGAGGACGCGATCCGCGTTCCGCGCGCATGCAACGTGGTTTGTGAAACATACAAACCGCGATACGCCCCGGATCGCTGGACCACCGGTTTGCCGGACACGTCCGTGACCACGCCGGCCCAAGCGCGGCCGCTCTTGGCGTTTTTGGTGAAATCAAGCCCGTGATCGTGCGGACCGTAGGCATTCGGCGCGCCATCGGCATCGATCAGCATGCCCGCGTTGAAAAGAATCGCGCCGGATATCTGGCGGACAGCGAGTGCGTGCTTGTGAAGTTGGAGTTTTACGGTTTCGGCTTGGCACGCGCCGCTAGCTGGAATCTTTTCTAATGTCTCGCGAGGGGCGGACTGACCCAAGGCACTTGCACACGATAGAAGTTCTGCGCCTAAGCAGGCAATGATGAGACAGAAGATTTTTAAGTTCCAGCGTAACAATGCACTGCCTTAAATTGACTTACAAATTTTGGCAATTACCCGATTTTGGCAATTCTGGCAATTGCTTTGGTGGGCCCGGTAGGACTCGAACCTACAACCAACAGATTATGAGTCTGCTGCTCTAACCATTGAGCTACAGGCCCCCGCATCCAGTGTCGCACAGGCCGCCGGGCTTGCCAATCTGGCATCGAAAAACGCACCTAACCACAAAGGACACGAAGGGACACAAAGGCCGGACCCAGGAATGGTCTAGTCTTGATCCTGGACTTCGTGCTCCTTTGTGTCCTTTGTGGTTAAGCTTTTCTTCTCAGGGACTGAACGCTGAGTGCTGACGGCAGAGTGCTTACTTCCGCATCTCTCTCAAATCGATCCCTAGTTGCTGGCACTTCTTATAAAGATGGCTGCGTTCCAGTCCCAGGGCTTTGGCGGCGTTGGTGATGTGGTGGTTCTGGCGTTTGATTTCGTCCAGGATGATCTGCCGCTCCACTTGCTCCACGCGCTCAGACAGCGTTCCCGTTCCCGCCGAAATGGCCACGCCGCCTGCGCTCGACGCCTGTCCCGGTAGCGCGGTCTGGACTGTTGCCGCCGTCACGGTGTCCGATTCGGCGAACAGCAAAAGGCGTTCGACAACGTTGCGCAGTTCGCGGATGTTGCCCGGCCAAGCATAAACTTGCAGGGCCTGCATGGCTTCCGCTTCGAAACTAACGTCTTTCCATCCGTTCTGTTTCGTGATCTGCGTGGCAAAGTGCGCGGCCAACGCGGGAATATCTTCAGGACGTTCGCGTAGCGGCGGCAAGATTACCGGGAACACGAAAATACGATGAAACAAATCCTGGCGGAATCCACCCTGCCGCGTCTGCTCTTCTAAATTGCGATGAGTGGCGACGACCACGCGCACGTTTACCTTGATCGGTTTGTCTCCGCCAATGCGCTCTACTTCGCCCTGCTCCAGCACGCGCAGCAGTTTGGCCTGCATGGAAAGCGGCATGTCGCCGATTTCGTCCAGAAACAGCGTGCCGTCGTGCGCCTGCTCAAATTTCCCGATGTGCCGCGCCGCCGCGCCAGTGAACGAACCTTTCTCGTGTCCGAACAGCTCAGACTCAATCAGCTCTGCTGGGACGGCCGCGCAGTTCAGCGTAACGTACGGCCCTTCGCGACGATGGCTCTTATCATGGACCGTCCTGGCGATCAGCTCTTTGCCTGTGCCGGTTTCACCCAGGATGCAGACGCGCGTTTCGCTGGCAGCCACGCGTTCCACTTGCGCAAGCAACTTGCGCATTTTCTCGCCGGTGAAAATAATGCCGTCGCCGCCCAGCTTTTGCCGCAACTGCTGGTTCTCTTGTTTCAGGTGTTCGAGGCGCAGCGCGTTCTGCACGGTGAGCAGCAGCTTGTCGGTGGAAATAGGCTTCTCAAGAAAATCCAAGGCACCCAGGCGTGTGGCTTTCACCGCCATTTCAATGTGCGCCTGGCCGGACATCATCACCACCGGCGTAGTCACACCGGCCGCGCGGACTTCTTCCAGCAGCTTCAGCCCGTCCATCACCGGCATCACCACGTCTGAGAAGATCAGGTCAAACGGTTCGGACTTGATCATCTCCAGCGCGCGCACCGGATTGTCACACACCGTGGCTTCATGCCCCGCGAGACGAAATGCACGGGAAAGGGACGCCAGCGTGTTGGCGTCATCGTCGACGATAAGTAAGTTAGCTTTCATAAAAAAGCCGCTAGCGCCTAGCTGCTAGCCTCTGCGTATAACGGCAACTCCACATGAAACGTCGTCCCCCGGTCTTTCGTGCTGCTCACGGTGATGCGTCCCTGGTGATCGCTTACCACGGACTGCACAATCGCCAGGCCCAGTCCGGTGCCGTGCTGTTTGGTCGTATAGTACGGCGTGAACAGGCGGTCGCACTCTTCCTGGGTAAGCCCTTTACCACTGTCAGTAATTTCAAAAGTCGCGAACTTGCCGTCCGCCACGGTGCGGAACGTGAGCCTGCCGCCTTGCGGCATGGCGTCAATCGCATTGAGCACCAAGTTCTCAATCACCCGGCGCAGCAGCACTGGATCGCCGCTGACCGCCGGCGGGTTTCCCAATTGCATTACAGGCTCAATCTTGCTCGTGCTTCTTGCCAACTGTGCTTGAAATAATTGGACAACGTTGCGCACCAGTTCGTCCAGGTCAACCGCCTGAAGCTGTGGCGCCGGCATTTTGGAAAAATCACTGAACCGCCCAATGATGGTCTTTAAATTGGCAATCTCCGCCAGCAGCGTCGTCGTGCTCTCCTTGAAGACTTCATCAAACTGTTCGGGCGTGTTTTCCCGCGCGCGCAATAAATTCTCGACCGTGATTTGCAATGGAAACAGGGGGTTCTTGAGCTCATGCGCCAGACGGCGGGCCAGTTCGCGCCAAGCGGCCACGCGTTCAGTCTGGACGAGCCGTTCCCGCTGGGCCATCAATTCTTCGGTCATGTGGTTAAAGGCCGTGGCCAGCTTGCCGATTTCGTCCTTTGACTTCACGTCCACGCGGACGTCCCAGTTGCCCTGGCCGACCTGCGCCGCGGCCAATGCCAATTTTTTAACGGGCCGGCTCAGGCGCGTGGTAAGAATTCCAGTGATTACCACACCCAGAAACACGCCCACGCCAGCGATCATCAGACTGATATTGCGAATACGTTTTTCCAGCGTGAGTTCGCGCTCCAGCGAGTTGCCCACCAGCAGCGTGGCGGGCTTGGCGTCCGCATAACCGGGCAAGGGGATTACGTGGATAATTTCTTCCATCTGCATTTCAGGGCCCCAGTCCACGGTGGTGGTTTCTTCGCTGCCCTGGGCCATGGCTTTTTGGATGGTCGCAAGAAACTTGTTGGGATCCAGGTTGTCTTTAAGGGAGCCGTCTTTGCCGTCTTTGTTCGCGGCACTATTGGAAGCCGCGTCCTTGCTCAAGGAACCTTTAGTGATAGTCAGCGTTTCCGGCGCGCCCTGCTCGGGCACGCTATAAACAGAAACGCGCACACCTTCCGGCGGAGACAACACCTGGATCACCGCGTCAAGCCGGCGCCCTCCAACCAGATAATAGTTCAGACCATTTCTATGCACCGCCCGCAGACACAAAAGGGCGAGCACCGTGCCCTGCGGGGTTTCCACATGACGCAGAAATGCCGGCTGCGGCAAAGGAACATTGGCGTCCAGAAACCAGCGCTGCTTGTATCCCACACGCACGGGCCAGTGCGCGGACGAAATGATCGTGCCGTCAGGAGAAACAATGTCCAGAAAATCCAGACGCTGGACGGCCGCGTAACCCGCAGCTTCATTCATGTAGTTGGCAAAGTCCGTGCCGTTGGTGATCTCCGTGGTCATGCGCAGCATGGAGTCGGAGTTGGCAATGGTCTCCACGCCACGGATGATCTCGTCACCCTCATGCTCAAACTCGCGACGGAACTGGCCCACGAGTCCGCCGGTGCGCTCCTGCTCCACCAGCCGGAAAGCTTCGTGCGCGCGTTCTTCAATCAGCCACGCCACGGCCCCAACGCTGGCCGCAATGCCCAGCGCCACCAGAAGCAGCAGTTTGGTCCGCAATGACACGCGTTTACCTCAGCCCTTCGGTCCACAACTGGTCCAGTTGCCAGGCGCCGTTGGACATCTGTTGCCAGTTGTGAATGCCCTGGTTCAACCAAAGCGCTTGCGGAATGCGGACCACGGGGATGGCGCGAAAGTTTTCCAGGACCTTGCGCTCGGCTTCATATACATCTTCCGGACGCGTGGCGCTCAGCGCCGCGGAACTATCAGCCGCGCCAAGATCGTCCATGATGGCCGCCGTGGCCACGGAAGGTTCCAGAGAGGCCAATGGCACGCGCAGCAAGACCGCGTCGGCGCTCATCGCGGTACGCGAGGACCGCTGGTTTACATGCGAATCCGCATAAGGCTGTACGGTGAGTCCCGCTTCACGGGCGTCCAGGGCAACGCGCTCCGCCACCAACTTGGCAACCGGATCAGAAAAGTCATACGCAAGTGAAATTTTAGGGATGATGATAAGACCAGCAGTCTCGGAACGAAGCTGCTTGGCGTGTTCCAGATCGAAATTGCCGGGAAAAAGAAATTCGTATCCAGTGAGCCATTGCGGCAGCAGTCCGGATGCCGGCGCGCCTTTTCGCTGCAACAAAAGATTATTGATAGCTGCGCGGTTCGTTGCGGAAGACAGTATTTCCCGCACGCGGGGATCAATGGTCTTCTTTCCGGCAGCCGATGGCGCCGTTTCCGATTGCAGGAAAAAAATCACCAGCAAATCGGATGGCCGCGAGAGAGCAATATTCTGGTTGGCGCCTTCCACGCCGCGCACCTGGTCTAGCGTTAATTCCGCGGCGGAGTTTTGGCCGAGATGGCGTTCCGCCAATTGATCTCGCAGCGTGGCGCCCATGATGAATTCGATTGTGTCCGGGAATGAGCGGCCCGCCCAGTAGTCGTCATTCACGGAAAGAAAAGCGCGTTCACCGGCCTGCCATTCGTTCAGGCGATATGGGCCAGTCCCCAGAAGTGGAGTTTCCGCCGTCCGCTTCACAATGGCATATTTTTCCAACGCCAGCATTTCCGGCAAGTGCGTGACCGGAGCCGGCGTTTCAATATTCACCGTCTGGCGATCAATGGCGGTGCACTTCAAGCTGGGATTCACGCGCGTCAAGCTGGCGACAACATCCGCGGCATTCAGAGGCGAGCTGTCATGAAAGTTTGCAATCCGCAAACGAAACTGCCACACGCGCTTGTTGGGCTCAACCCGCCAGGAAGTAGCCAGTTTGGATCGAGCGTGGCCTTGTGCGTCTACGTCCGTGAGCGTTTCAAACATCAAAGAGGCAACGCGGTCGCGCGCGGCAGGATGATCGTCTTCTCCGGCGGGATCCAGCGAAACCACGCGATCATGCAGCAGCACGCGCACCGGTCCGCCATAGCGCGGACGCGACTCCGCCGGCGCCGCCATGGCGATCAGCAGTAAACTACCGGCGGCAACTAGCTTCCGGCTACTGGCCGCAACTAATTTGAAGAATGAACGCTTCATATTTCCCCGTCGCCAAAGACCGCACAACTCCGCTGGCCATTTCGCTGTTCTTGCCTGTAGTCCAAAGCGCTTCCACCGGTCCGGCTAGTTCCACCGCGGAGCTTACCGGCAGGGCTTCCCGTCCGATAATCTCCACCGCCTGCACGCTGTCTGCACGGATGGAATCCGTGGGCGCGGTGGCCAGCACTTGCCATCCGGTACTGCAATTGGAGTGCACCGCGGCCATGTTGCTGCCCCAGTTGTTGAAAATTGCAACCGGCGCCGTGAGTTCGAATTGATAAAAACGCGTCCGCCCGTCAATGCCGGTAAAGAGCCACAGGCGCGCGTCTCCGTTTTGCCAGGCCGCGGCGGAAAAGAATGGAATCACGGAAGCGCCGGCGCTGGGTCCGGAAAGCAAGCCGGTAAAAAAATTTCTGCGCGTACTGTAGAAAGCCACCACGGAGTTCTGGTCCACCGGCCACGGATCGTCACTGGCGCGGCAATCGAGCGATGGCGGCGACGTACTTCCCACACAGCGCGTACCGGGGAGAAACGCCGTAATTTGCGAGCCGTTGACCTGCACGCGTCCGCGAAGATCGCGCGGCCATGATCCCTGATGCGTGACCGCCAGCGTATACCGCGGACGCCACAATCCTGAATCCTGTGAGTAGATCGCAACCTGGTCCGGCTCCAGGACGACCAGATGGTCTTTTTCAAGATGGAAATCGAGAATCGGTCCGTCTTGCTGCCACACCAGGCTCTTGCGGACAGTCAGCGCCGGCGCGCGAACCACCGGAGCATGTTCCGACCGCGGCAGCTGCTTCATCACCATCTGGCTGCGCGTAGGCTGCTTGATGTTCGCGATCCAAACGTAGCTCTGCCAATTTTCTGAAAAAGTAATTTCAACTTCCGCCTGCCCTTGTCCGGGCTGCACCACGCGAACATTGGCGTTGCGGAAGGCGGTAAAGATTCCGTTCTGCACGGCTTCCTGCGATTCTGGAGGCATGCCCGAGTTATTCTGGAAACTCACAGTGACGGCGGAAAGCTGTCCGCTGCGCGAAAGAATCTGCTGGACGAATTCCCCGGCGGCGGCCGCCAGCACCGGCGGCGAATCCAGCTGCGCCGTGCTGAGAGGTGCGGAAGAAGATGCGGGGGACGACACGGAAGCAGGCGTATGTTCGCGCTTTCCGGCCATTACAGGAGCCAGACCTGTGGACGCCAGAATGATCAGAATCGCGAAACCGATCACCGCGACAACAACTATTTGAGATGCTGTCTTCCGCATGATGTAAGCGCTTGAAGTACCTTTCATTAGAACTGGAAGCTATAGCTTTGGCAATCGGGGAAAACCAGGGAACCATTGCCTACACTGAACGCTTGATCCGCTGGAACCGGACGTCTAACTCGGCGGAGGGAGGCGCCCGGTTGGAGATTCCAGCGGAAAGTCATGAAAATCATGTTCGTCGCATTGCGGTTTGGAGCAAAGCGACGGCAGTCCCAAGTTACGCCATGGTCGTGTCCGAAGCTGGTACGCGTTCCCGCGGCGCGAGCTTATAAGAGATGATGTATCTGCCCGTACCGGCCAGTTCAACCAACAAGACTCGATAACTTTTATTGCGGCCCGCAAACGGACGGTGGTTAAGAAAGAAGCGTGATTTTCTGCCCAGGCTGGTCCTCGCGGTCTGGCTCACTCTGGTACCGCTCTTGCCCGCGGACGCCACCACAACAATCCGCGTGAATGATAACGGCAGCCAGGCCGCGAAGACCGCCTGTGTGGCAGCGGTCCAGGTCAGTTGCGGGACGCCCGCAAGCGCACAGGTTGGTGCGCTGGCGATCGTCGGAGCTATGGTCCGCAACCGGCGGTGGTTCTGGACAACTTCAAGAATCGGGTGATCTGGGGATCCGGTGATCGGGTGATCGGAGGCCATGAATGTCACGTGCTTTCTGCCGTGCAGCGAGTTTTCTGTCCCTTGCATTGATTTCTTCATCGCAACCTCCTCCGAATCCCAAGCCGAATTTCTTCTCTTACTCGTGTACTCGTTCTCTGCGCTCTCTGCGGTTCAACTCTTGCGTTCTCCGCGTCTCCGTGCCTCCGCGGTGAATGCTTTATGCCTTTACCGCTGCTCGGCTTCAGTAGTCACCACACCCGTGGTCGGCGACGCGGCAGAAGCTACCTGCACTTCGGCCGAGGCCGTGGCAGGTTTCGGCGCTGGAACTGATTCAGGCGCGAAAACTTTGGCGATTGTCGCGTCACGTTCCCGTCGCACTGTCACCGTGTCACCAACCTGTACGCGGCTGTAGAGATCTTCCACGTCCTTCTTGCCCATGCGGAAGCAGCCATGCGAGGCCGCTTTGCCGATGGAACTGGGAACGTTGGTCCCGTGGATGCCGTAGCCTTTCGCGCTCAGCCCCATCCAGCGTGAGCCCAGCGGATTGTCTTTACCCGGCTCGATCGTCTTTCCCTTGTGGTTGTACGTAGGGTCCTTGGCTCGATTGATCACCACAAAATCGCCGTCTGGGCTCGGTGATACGCGCGCTCCCACCGCGATGGGATAGGTTTTTACCAACTGGCCGTCTTGCAGCAAGGCCAGTTTGCGGTCCGCAATGCTGACCACGATTTGCCGGGTGTGGCCGTCGGCGGCTTGTTTGCGCGCGGGCTTCTGTGCGGGAAGTTGTGCAGCCTGTAGCTCGGCGGCAAGTTCATCACTTTCCCGGAGCTCGGTTTTCTGGGTTGGCGTTTTCGAAATCTGGTTCGTTTCGCGGGGAGTTTGCGAGCCACCAGCCGCCGGACTGACTGCGGATGTCTGAGTGCCGAGTACTCTCTGTTCCAACGCCGAGAGCTGCTGTTGCTGGCGCCGGGCCACCGCTTGCCGGGCTTCCGCCGCCACATAAACCGCTCCTGCCACCAAGAGCGTCGCCACCATTGCTGTTTTTACTGGGATTGCTACGAGCCGCCGCATCGTGTTCCCCTCCACGCCATAGGAAAATGCAATGCGGAAGCCAAAGACTAAGGTGATGATTATTAAAGACTTATTCAGGACAAAGCGATGTGATCCCGTGTCCACGGAAAGACACTGTGTCTCGTGTGACACGCCAACCTGGAAGCCATTAAAAATATACTCACAGTCATAAATATATTTATGGTCAATATTGACCAACAGTCATTTTATGACTTATATTCCTGCCATGGCTGATGTAGTAAATCGTTTGCCGCAGGAAGACACCGAGTCGACCGAGCCCGGACGCCGGGAACGCCGCCGCGCTGAGACCCAGCAACGCATCATGGGCGCCGCCATGGGAATGTTCAGTACACGCGGCTACGCCGAGACCACGGTGGAAGACATCACCGAAGCCGCCGACGTGGGCAAGGGAACGTTCTTCAACTACTTCCCCACCAAGGACGCACTGCTTCTAGCCATCTTTGATTCCGTGCGGCAGCGCTTTGTGGAACTGGAAGCCAACGTGGCCAAGGTGACGGATGTCCGCGCCGAAATGCGCGACTTTGCCCACCGTCTGCTCAGCAGCATGGTGCGCAGCCCCAAGATGATCCGCAACGTTTTTGGCCTGGCGCTTACCGATCCGGTGATGGGTGAACGTTTCGAAACTGTTTTTCGCCAGGCGCGGCAGGCCATTGTGGCCCTGCTGGACCACGGACAAAAGATCGGCCAGGTACGCACGGACATTTCAGCGGCAATTCTCGGCCGTACATTTCAGCAATTTATTTTCGGCACTGAAATCCTTTGGTCCTTCACTACCGGTGAAAACCTGATCGAGTGGGTGGACGTGGTGATGGAGATTTTCTGGAACGGCGCGGTGGGGAGCGCAAAAAAAGGAACCAAGGGTCCCGGGCGCGAGTAACTCTACGAGGAGATTTTTTATGAAGCGCGGAGCAATCATTCTTATCGCCGTGGTCGTGCTGGGCGCGGCCGGAGCGTTCGCCTATTCGTGGTGGAACGGGCGGGCGTCCGGCATCTCGGCCTCCGGCACGCTGGAAGCGCGCAATATTTCCGTGGGATCAAAAGTTGGCGGACGCGTCACCAAAGTCCTGGTGCGCGAAGGTGACCGTGTGGAAGCCAACCAACTGCTCATCACTTTTGACGATGCCGAATTGGCCGCGCAACTCACGCAATCTCGCGGACGCCTGAGTCAAGCCCAGGCCGCTCTGTTGAAGCTGCAACACGGATCGCGTCCGGAAGAGATTGCGCAGGCCCGCGCCGCCGCGGCAACGGACGCGAACGCTCCCGGCTATCGTCTGGAGGAAATCGCACAACTGGAAGCTGATTTGCAGCGCGCCAAAGTTGACCAGCGCAACGCCGAGCAGACCTACCAGCGCACATCGTCTCTTGCTGACCAAGGCATTCTTCCCTCGCAAGCCCGCGACGATGCACAGGCCCGCCTGGACGCCGCCAAAGCTCAAGTCCGTTCGCTGGAAAATTCGGTGACCGCTTCGCGAGCTCGCCTGCGTGAAGCGCAAGCGCAGAAAGACATGGTCGAACGCGGCCCGCGCCGTGAAGACATTGATGCCGCCCGCGCCGATGTAGTCCGCGCGCAAGGCGAACTCGCTCAGGCGGAAGCTCGCTGGGCGGAACGCGAGGTGCGCTCGCCTTCGGCCGCGATGGTGGAGGTTCTTGATCTGCGTCCGGGCGACCTGGTCACCGCCAACGCTCCGGTGGCCAAGCTGCTGGAAGCCAACCAGCTTTATGCCATGGTTTACGTCCCGCAGAATGACGTTGGCCGCGTACGCGTGGGCCAGCATGCTGAAGTCCGCGTGGACGCGTTCGGCAAGCGCGCTTTCACTGCCACTGTGGAACAGATTCGCCAACAGGCGGAATTCCTTCCGCGCAACGTGCAAACGGCGGAAGAACGCCAGCACCAGGTGTTCGGAGTGAAACTCCGCGTGGAAAATCCCGGGAATGAACTGCGCGCCGGCGTGCAGGCAGACGTCGTCTTTACGGAGGCCAAGTGACCGCTCTTGTTACGTCCGGCAATAACCCTGCCCCTGCGAACGCCAGCAATCTTGCCATCTGCGCGCAAAAACTCACCCGCAAGTTCGGCGACTTTACCGCCGTCGATCAGGCCAGCATGACCGTGGAACGCGGAGAGGTTTTCGGCTTTCTTGGTCCCAATGGCAGTGGCAAAACCACAATGATCAAGATGCTCACCGGAATCCTGCCCATCACTTCCGGTGATGCCACCGTGGCCGGCATTGACGTCCGTAAAGATCCTGAAGGCGTGCGCCAGAGGATCGGCTATATGAGCCAGCGCTTCAGCTTGTATGACGATCTTACGGTCGTCGAGAACCTGCGCTTTTATGGCCGCATTTATGGCCTGCGCGGCACCACTTTGGACGAAAAGATTCAGCAAACCATCGAACGCAACGCCCTGCAACCTTATCTTGACCGGCTCGCGGCCAGGCTTTCCGGCGGATGGAAACAACGACTCGCGCTGGGCTGCTCCATGCTGCATGACCCTTCCATCATGTTCCTGGACGAGCCCACCGCGGGGATTGATCCCGTGGCGCGTCGCAAACTTTGGGACTTGTTGTTTGATCTTTCCGGCCACGGCATTACTTTCTTCGTTACCACGCATTACATGGACGAAGCCGAACGCTGTAGCCATCTGGCTTACATCTATTACGGGCAGATCATTGCCGACGGCACGCCGGACCAGCTCCGTGATCTTCCCGAAGCTTCGCCCGCGGGCACGCGGCGCTTTGAGATTGACGCTCCGCAGGTTACGTCCGCTCTGCGCACCGCCCGCGAGTTGCCGTATCTAAAAAGCGCCACCATCTTTGGCCGCAGCATACACGCGCTGGTGGAAGAAAACGTTACGCAACAGGACATCGATCGCGACCTGCGCGCGCGCGGCGTGCAGCCGCAGGAAATCCGCCCGCTCACCGCCACGCTGGAAGACGTGTTCGTCGAGTTGACGTACAAGAAACAAGCGAAGGAGGCCTCCCGTGCTTAACTATTTGCGCAACCTCTTCCGCGGCTTCTCCGCCATCTTCTATAAAGAGACGGTCCACATGCGGCGTGACTCCATGGCCATGATGCTGGCCCTGGTCGTCCCCATTGTGGAAATGGTCATTCTCGGCGCCGCCATTGATACCAACATACGCCAGGTCAACACCGTGGTTTACGACCAAAGCGGCGTGATGGACGTGGCGCAGGAAGGCAGCTCAGCCAGCCGCGATCTGATCAACCACTTCATAAACTCTGACACTTTCAAGGTGTACAAGTACGTCCACTCAGACCGGGAGTTGAATGAAGAGCTGGTGGCCGGACGCGCGCACGTGGGCATCAAGATCCCTCTGGATTTTGACCGTAAGTTGCTTCGCGGCGAGACCGCGCAGGTCATGGTCATTGTGGACGGGTCCGATTCCTCCACCGCCGGCACGGCCGTGAACGTTGCCGGAGCCATTGGGTTGGACCAGTCTTTGCAACTGGTGTTGGCGCGTGGGATCAACCTTGGCCAGCCCATTGAAATACGCCCCAAGGTCATGTTCAATCCGGATTCGCGCTCGCCAAACTTTTTTCTGCCCGGCCTGATCGCCGTTTTGATGCTGATGATCACCGTGATGCTCACCGCTTTTTCCGTGGTCCGCGAAAAAGAACGCGGCACATTGGAACAGTTGATGGTTACACCCGTGCGTCCGCTGGGACTGATGCTCGGCAAGATCATGCCCTACTTCTTCATGGGACTGGGCGAGATGATGATCCTGCTGGGTTTCATGCGCGTTGTGTTCCGTGTGCCGGTCCACGGCAGCGTGCTGCTGCTGGTTGCACTCACGTCCATCTACTTGTTCGTGAATCTGGCCATCGGCATGTTGATCAGCGTGCGCGCCGGCACGCAGGCGGAAGCCATGCAATCTTCGTTCAGCATCATGCTGCCCAGCATCTTTCTCTCGGGCTACATCTTTCCCCGGGAAACCATGCCAGCCGTCTTTCATGCGATGAGCAATTTCGTTCCCGCCACCTATATGATCAACATTTTTCGCGGAATCATCCTGCGCGGCGCCGGTTTCCAGGAGCTATGGCTGGATGGACTGATCCTGGCCGTCATGGGTATAGGCGTTCTGTTGCTGGCGGCGAGAAAGTTTGAACGGATGGTGGTGTGAACCCAGCAATTAGCACTTAGCAATTAGCAATTAGCCGTTAGCCGTTAGCCAAACCGAATTCACGGGTGGCTGATAGCAATGTTGCGAGTACCTTCGCGAAGAGGCTGGAGCTAAAGGCTAAGAGCCAATGGCTAAAGGCAAAAGACTGGAGCTAAGGGCCAATAGCTAAAGGCTGCCTCTCAAAAAATTTGGCTGCCGGGTGCCACCCGACAGCCGAGCGCAGCCAAAACAAGCAATCTGTTTGACTATTCTGGTAAGACACCCGCTGGACCACGCTTGGAACAACTTTTTTCGCACGCCAGATCCCTTAGCGGATTTGTCCCGTAGGACGACAAGTACGCAGAACTCAATCCCCAGCCATGTCATGTTGAGCGACTCCGAAGCCCGGCTCCCGCCGAGGCGAGACTGCCCTTTGAGGAGGGCTACGCAAAAAAGGACACAAGCCAAAAAAGATGGCCGCCTGGGGTTCCGGCCCGAGCGACCACGGAGAGGGCAATCTAAAGGAGTCACTGAGTTAGACCAGTGTCCACAGCGCTATGGAACAGATTTCTTCGTGAGATATTTCGGCGCTGAGGCGGCATAGACGCCGGACAAAAAAAGTGGCTGCTGGGAGTCAGCCAGCAGCCGCGCAGTCAATCTTATTTTGGAGTCGAGTTGTAAAGGATGAAGCCGAATCCGTTATGCCTGTTTAGACACCGGACTCGTTATCCTCGGAACAAGTTTTTTTGCAGTTTTTCCGCGCCGCTAAAAGCTGCGTCTTTCTTACACCGGCCGCAAGCCATTGCCCGCAGCCACCTGCACCGGCGGCGGCATGGAGGCTTCCGGTTGCGACAATTCCTGGCTTAGGCCGGACACCATGTCCACCCACTGCAGCGCGCGGATGTAATCTTCTTGCAAGTCGTTGGGATCCAGATGCATTTGCGCGCATATCGCTCGCGTCTTCTCAAAGTTACCGCGATCGTACGCGATGATCAGGTCCAGCAGTTCGCGCATGCGGTTCTTCTGACCGAGAAGCGCGGCCTCCACGTCCTTGGGTACTTTCACGCGGGTGAGCACTTGCGATAGCGGAATACCCAGGATGCTGTCCATTACGGAAAACATGCCGAGCAGAAAAAGCTCATAAGCACGGCACTTGGCTTTGGGGGCCAGCAGTTCGGCAAAACGCGCGCGCATCAACGCTGTTGCCAGCAAACACTGCGCGCTGTTTTCGGCCGCCACGGAAACACACGCTACGGCGATCCAACGGCGCAACTGCGTCTCACCCAACAGGGTGAGCGCGTGGCGGATGGAAGTGATGGTGGTCCGCAGACAAAATGCATAAGAATTCAGGTACCGCAGCAGGCGATAACACAGCGCGGCGTCACTCTTGATGACCTCTTCCACCTGCTTGAAGTCCACTTCCGCGCGCCCAATCTGTTCCATCAGACGCATGTAGTTCAGCTTGGAAGGTGAGAGCTCCTGGTTGGCCAGCAACACCGGTTCACAGAAGAAGTATCCCTGAAAAAGGCTGTAGCCGGCGTTCATCCCGGATTTGTATTCCGCGCGGGTCTCAACTTTTTCCGCCAGAGGACGCGCCTTTTTGCAATATTTGTCGACGATTTCCTTACGGGTGCGTTCGTCCGTTGCGCGAAAATCCACTTTGATGATGTCCGCAAACGGCAACAGCGGCAACGTTCGCGAGTTGGGAACAAAATCGTCCAGCGCAATGGTAAAACCGTTGACTTTCAGTTGCTCGCACGCCTTGACGATGGCCGGCGTGGGCTCCACCGTTTCCAAAATCTCCACTACAACCGCTTCCGGAGGCAGCACGCTGATGTATTCGTGCGCCAGCACATCCGTGCTGCAATTCACGTAAAGACGTTTGCCGCCGGAAAGCTCCTTGTACCCAAGAATAATGATCTGTTCCAGAACGCTGCGCGAGGCGTTGTCGATGTCAGTAAACTGGGCCGTTTTGTGCATGCCGGCCCGGTACAACATTTCGTAGCCCTGTGTTTGTTCGTCACCGTCAAGAATCGGCTGTCGCGCCATGTACTGCATTTGAGTCCACCTTACCTATGAATACAATTGTTCATCGGCATGGCGGGAATAGAGCTTTAAGAGGATATGCGTGAGGACGAAAGTACTTAGAGAGCAGCGGCTAGCTACCAGGTGCTAGCTTTGGCTTTGCTTTCGGCTCTCTTAGTCAGGTTTTTCCAGGGCAACAAAGAGCAGGAACGCGCGAACGGACAGCCAAGGGTAAGAGCCAAAAACAAAGTGCTGGGTGCAGATCACTAGAAGCTAGCGGCTAGAAACTACCAGTTATTCTTTCGTATGTTCGTAATACTTTCCGATGATGATGCCCACGTCCACGGCGGCATCGGGATCAAGATCGACGAACTCAAAGCCGGCGTGTCCGCGTTCGACAAAACGTAAGCGCGCTTTTATTTCCACACTAATCTCTTCACCGGGTTCAAGAATGGTGAACGTGTGGGTCTTGCCATCTTTGTTGTAGGACTTGCCGGTCTTCATGGAAAAGCCGCCACGCGCCAACTGGCGGAGTTCGCCGACTCTTTCTTCCTGTTCGTCCAGCACCAGGATCTTGGCGTGCGGAGCGATATCAATCCGCTCAAAGCGGCGCTTTTCGTCGGCTTTTTGTGCGTCTGGCATTTGCTTGATCATTGGACCTGCTCGTTGAAGGCGCTGATGGGATCTACATCCACGGGCACTTCCTTGGCGTTTGCTAACGCCGATTTTAACCCAGCCGGCATGGAATCATACTTCTTGAACCATTGCTCAGCTCGGTTCCGGTCACCGGTGGCTTCGATTTCCAGCAGCTCCCTGGCCAGCGCGGCAATGGCTGCCGGCATCTTGCTGTAATCAATTTCGTATTTGTTGATCTTGGTGTTGTAGCTGATGGCGCCTTGCTCGGAGAGATAGTTGAACTCCATCATCTCCGCGCGGCCGTGGGCTTCCGCCACGCCAAAGCGTACCGTGCGGAAGATGCCGGCCACGTGCGAAGCCCATACTTCCGGCGCTCGTTCCTTGGGGAACACGCCTTTTTCCATGAGCCAGTTCAAGGCGAACAAGCCCACCATGTCGGCTTTGGCTTCTTCCACCGCGCCAAAGACCGGCCCCAGCGACGCGCGAATTTCCGCCTGGCCGCTGCTGGTGCGGGCGTAAGCCGGTCCCAGCGCGTGGCAGATTTCATGCATGATGACGGCGGAAAGGTAACCGTCCATGGAAGCCTGCGCGGCCTGGTCTTCACGCATCAGGAGTTTGCCGATCGGCAGCACTACGTTGTTCACGCGCGCGTCCATAAAGTTCTTGAAGAAGATTTTCTTCGATCCTTTTTCCTGATGGATGCGGGCGTCATTGGGAAGATTGTCAGCCACCGCCTGGTAGCCGTGGCGCAGGTCGCCGCCGCGAAGAGGCGTATCCATTACTTCCATGGGCTCTTTGTGGCCCTGCATGGAAGGGCGGTCTTCCACCGCCAGCGGCAACGCGTCCTGAATTTCTGGAACGTACTTCATGAACGTGGCCAGCCGCGCGCTTTCTTCTTCATTACGGATCATCAGCGCCGCGCCGTATGAGGTCTTCACGCCCAGCACGTCGTCAAGATACGTTTCATAAGGCGCAAAGATGATGTCGAACTTGGGATTCTCCAGGTCGAGCCAGGCCAGATCGCTCTTGTAGTAATCGTCGGTGAGCAATGCTTCAGCCCGCAGACGCAGAAAGCTGGCAAACGCTTTGTCCGGACTCAGCGCGGCTGCTTCTTTCAGCGCCGCTGCCGCTGGAACCAGCCATGCGCGGTATTCAACATGATATGGAACCGCAATCAGCTCCGCACCTTGCCGCTTGATGACCGTGTACGGGCTGTAGATCTGCGCTTTCTTCTCAGGATGTTTGGCGACGTAAGCTTCAATCTGCTCACGCGTCAGGCCAACTGGATAAAGCGCGCGCCCCGGAGGAAACCCATCATTGCCGATGAACGGCTTGTTCTCTTCCAGCAGATCATAGCGGCTGCCATTGATTAACAGGAACCGGCGGATCTTCTGATCCATCACTTGGTTGCAACCAGCGATCCGCTTCAACAGCGCAAAACCTTTGGGATCGCTCTGCATCCAGTAGATGTTGTCCAGCTGTTTCACGGCATCTACCAGACGGTAGGCCATTTTGCGTTCGTTATCGGTGAGTCCGTGCACGCTGAAGGGCATGGAAACCATCTTGAATTTGGACACCTGGCCAATCACATCGCCCCGGACGACCTCTTTGATCGCGCACTTTTCAGCCGCCTTGGCGGCAGCAGCGGCGGTCGGCGGCAGAGGCTTGTCTTTTTTGTCTGCCGTGGCTGGTGGCTTGGCCTGGGCAAAAAGCCCAGCCGACAAACAAAGTTCCAGAGCAAGAATCAGAAAGCGGCGTTCTAGTTTCATGGCAGATGATTTCATCGCAGAACGATTCTAGCAGCGGGAAGCGCGAAAACAACGAACCAACCCAGGGCACAGAGGGACAACGGGGCCTGTGTACCGCGGACTGGCACGAACGATTTGCCTGGTTACCCTTCCCCGCATTTGCCAACTGGCAGTAGCGGAGCAAGACAAGAGTAGTTCGAGTCGTCCCCGACGCCTTAACCCACTTTGCTCTTCTGTGTGCTTCAGTGTCTGCGCTGTGGATGGTCGCTATTTTTCTGCAACGCGACTGTTGTGTTTAAATCAATTGTCCCCCATGCCCACTGACCGCCCAACCCGCCAGGTGCTTCTCATTGATGCCGACGACACGCTTTGGGAAAACAACATCTATTTTGAAGAGGCTATTGCCGGATTTATCGAGCGGCTCAACCATCAACATAAGTCGCCCCAAGAGGTGCGGTTATTTCTGAATGACGTGGAGCGCGAAACCATTCTGGAGCGCGGCTATGGCGTGCACAGCTTTGCGCATTCCCTGGTGAAATGCTTTGAACGCCTGGCGGAGCAGCCCATCACACCGGCTTTGCACGAGTACATCTGGGGATTTGCTCATCGCATCGCCAGCAGCCCCATTGAACTGATCCACGGCGTGGCGGAAACGTTGGAGTATCTCCAGCGCGGCGGACATCATCTGATCATGATGACCAAAGGCGACATCACCGAACAATCCGGGAAGGTGGAACGCTCCGGCGTGAAAGATTATTTCGCCGCAGTGGAAATCGTTCCGGAAAAGAAGCCCGTCGCCTATAAAGGTGTCATCGAAAAATACCAGCTTGCCCCGCAAACCACATGGATGGTCGGCAACAGCCCGCGGTCAGACATTAATCCAGCCATGGCCGCTGGAATTAACGCTGTGTTTGTTCCGCATGACAACACATGGGTGTTGGAGCATGAAGAAGTGGACGCTGTCCCGCATGGCGTAACGCTGTTGCAGGTGCAAAATTTCAAGGAATTACGGAAGCACTTCTAAATTTACGTAAAACACAATGAACCTTACGGTCCAGAACGCGACAATTTTCATGAAGGATTCAGGCGCGGGCCAGCCGACGCTGTTTCTTCACGGCAATCCCGACTCTTCCATTCTCTGGCGGGACATCATTGAAGAAATGAAACCGCAGTTTCGCTGCCTGGCGCCGGATCTACCGGGCTTTGGGCATTCGTCCATTCCGCCGGGGTTTGATTTTTCGCTTGATTCGCTGGCTGGTTTCGTCAACGATTTGCTGGACGCCGCTGGCATCACCGAACCGGTCAACCTGGTGATGCACGATTTTGGCGGAATCTACGGGCTGGCCTTTGCGGTGAAACATCCCGAACGCGTGCGCCGCATGGCCATCATGAACACCAATTTCTTTTCTGACTATGAATGGCATGCCTGGGCCCGCGTATGGCGAACCAAATTCCTGGGCGAGTTGAGCTTGCTCAGCATGACCTGGCCGGCGTTCCGGGCCTCCATGCGCAAAGGTTCACCGCCGATGAGCGAACAGCACATGCGCGAGACCTATGACCTGTTCAAATGGCCCGTCAAGAAAATGGTGCTCCAGCTTTACCGCGCAACGAATCCGGAGAACTTCAAGGGATGGGAAGACAAACTCCCTGAACTGACCAAGCGCGTGCCGACGTGCGTGCTGTGGGGCGACAAAGACCCTTACGTGGCATCGACCCATGCGGGCCGATTTGGCGCACAGAAAGTCTGGCACTTTGCCCAAAACGGACATTTTCTTCCCGTGGAAGCTCCGAAAGAATGCGCCGAGAAAATGATGGGGTTCTTTGCCTGAAAACTGGGCAGATGTCGGCGAGTGGCATCACGATCTCTTATAATGAGTGCTCGCTATGAAAAAGGTCTTTCACTTCCAGTCCCCGCGAGAGCGGTACAAGTCAGACGCCGCCGTAGTCTGGTGTTATGACCACCGTTTTGACCTGGTCTTTCAAAAGCTGCTGAAGCGCACGGGGATCGAGCGTCCTGACCCGGTGCGGATCGCCGGCGGCGCCAAGTGTCTGGCGTCACCTACGCTGGAAAGCGACCGCGAGTTTGTCCTGGAGCAGATCCAGAGGTCGCGACAACTGCACGGAACCGACACCGTCATCCTGATGCTGCACTCCGACTGCGGCGCCTACGGAGGACTGCCAGCTTTTGACAATGACCCGTCGGTTGAGGCCGAACACCATCGCCGTGAAATGCATCGCGCGTATGATTACCTCAGGGCGGCAATGCCAGACATCACCGTGAAGGCCTATTTCGTGGACTTTGACGGCGTGTGGGAAGCCGACATGACCGTTTCCGTGGACGGAGTGCCCAACGGCACCGGCATGCGACAGGTCACCTAACGCAAAAGAATTTGATTTTGGTGGATTTGAATAGATGATGTTTCACGGCGTCAACGGCGAATTCCGCTGGCTGGAAGCCTCCGGCCAAACTCTTGCGGACGTGTTGAGGATTTGTCCGGAAGTTGTGGCCGGAAAAAATCTGGTCATCACCTTGTTTGACGGCGGCCCGCTCGAACTCACGCCGCGGCAAATAGAGCAAGGGTGGCGCCTGCTGGATTCCGTGGTCCACGTTCCTAAAGTGGAAAATCCCGCCACTCTGCCGACAAGTTCCTGTGACGAATGGTACATCTTTCCTGCCACGCCGGCCAACCAGGACTTTGAGGTTTTTGTAGCTTACCCCTGGTTCACCTTGGGGCCAACTGGCGCGGTGAAAGCGCAACCCAACACCCGCTGGGACCTGAAGAAACTGCAACGCATTTTCTGGCAGGACATGGAGACCATGGAACCAGAAACCTACATGGCCTGTAGCAACCGGCTTATCTTTGTTACACGCAACGCCGACAATTTCAGCAAAGTCCTGCGCGGAGTGAGCGCAGCCTTGAAACAAGCGGGTGGCGACGGCTTCTCTACACCCAAGCAAGCGTCCTAGTAACGTCAGCGTGCGCGGTTGGCTTGGGACATGCTTTGAGGCCATACGCTTGCGCTATACTTCTCTCTCAATCAGCCTCATGGCCAATATCCTTTACGGCGTCAACGGCGAAGGTTCCGGGCACTCCACGCGTGCCAAGGAAGTAATCTCTCACTTGCACGAAAAAGGCCACCGCGTCCACGTGGTTTCTTTTGATCGTGGCCTAACGAACCTGAAAGATCAGTTTGAGGTCACGGAAATTTTCGGCTTCCACTTTGCCTACGTGAACAATCGCGTACGTTATCGCCGGACGGCCGCCAAGAACCTGATCAAAGCTCCCAAAGCCGCGCGCAGTTTCACCCACCTGCTGCGCCGGGTGGACGAATGGAAAATCGATCTGGTAATCACTGACTTTGAACCGTTGAGCAGCCGCGCCGGGCATCACCGGAAGCTGCCGGTCATCTCCATCGATAACCAGCACTGCATCACCAACACTGACGTCTCGTTGCCGAACAAGCATCGCCGCGATGCTGCCGCTGCTAAACTCGCCACCCGTTTGATGACGCCGCATGCGCAGGCCTACTTGGTCACTTCATTTTTTCCCGTAAAGTCCAAAAAGAAAAATACATTTGTGGTTCCGCCGATCTTGCGGCGGGAAATCCTGGCCACCCAGCCCACCAGCGGCGATTCCGTCCTGGTCTACGTGACTTCTCCGGCCAAAGACCTTGCCGCTTTGCTGCAAAAGGTCCGGTGCAAGTTTGTGGCTTATGGATTCGGACAAGAAGGCCAGCAGGGCAATATCCTGTTCAAGAAGCCCGGCATGGAAGGCTTTCTGCGTGATCTCGCCCAGTGCAAAGCCATCATCGCCAATGCCGGCTTTTCTCTGGTGAGCGAAGCGTTGTATTTGCGCAAGCCATATCTGGCCGTCCCGGTGGAACACCAGTTCGAGCAGATCTTCAACGCCTATTACCTGGACAAAGAAGGTTATGGCGCTTATTGGGACGAACTGACAAAAGAACGCGTGGAATCCTTTTTGTACAACCTGCCGCACTTTGCCGAAGCGCTGAGCCGCTATCCGAAGCAAGACAATTCAGTGCTGATGTCGAAACTCGACGAACTGATTGCCGAGTTAGTGGGGCGTCCGCGGCGCGGCCTGGCTGCGCGGTTCCGTCGGGAAAAATCTTTGCGCACGCCGTCTTCTGAATTGAAAACCGAAGGCCAATCGGCCGGAGGCCAAGACAGATGACCGACGAACAAGACTTGACGCTGCCTGAACCGGAGCAGGCACCCGCGCCAACCCCGTGGATGGAAGCTTTGCTGGCCGCCAGCCTGCTGGTGGCTGGTTTAAGTCTGTGGCTATTTGCCTGGCTCGCCGGCGAAATGCAGGATGGCGACGTCAGCAAGTTTGACGAGGCCATTCGCGGATGGGTTCATGCGATGGCCTCTCCCCGGATGACGGGGACGATGCTCTTTATCTCCCGGTTGGGTTATGACTTGCTCATCGTTGAGTTGGTGATCGCCCTGGCGATTTTTCTTTGGCTCCACTGGCGGCGCGGCGCGTTGTGGCTGGCCATCACCATGGCCGGAGCTGTCGCGCTGGACGTCGCGCTCAAGCAGGCTTTCCATCGCGTACGGCCAGACGCATTTTTCGTTGCGCAACCGCATTCTTACAGTTTCCCCAGCGGACACGCGCTCTCTTCGTTCTGCTTTTACGCGGTGCTGGCGGGCTTAATCGCGGACCGCGTTAAATCAATGCCGGTCAGAGTGACAGCAGGCGTTGTTGCCGCCCTGCTGGTTTTTGCGATTGGCTTTTCGCGCATCTATCTTGGCGTGCACTACCCCACGGACGTTATCGCCGGCTACCTGGCCGCCACGCTTTGGGTCAGCACCATGCTGGCCGTGGATCGCATCCGCAAAAAAGCCGTGGTGCACATTAAGAAGCGTCGCAGCAATCGCTGACAAAAAGCCGGCTGCGGGACGCCCCTCCGCACAGCCGGCTCTTATGGGCGATGTCACCCACACTGGATCACTCGTTACTTCTTCTGGCTGGGATCATCGTTAGGATTGATGTAATTGAAAACTACCGGGGCCGTCCCGTGGATCTGAACCACCACCGGGCCACTGGCCATGGCGTAGTGATGCATATCCGGATCGAGATAAGCGAAGCTGCCGGCCGGGAACGATCCCATCTTTGAAGCGTCAAACGTATCGCCCATGCCGACTTTGAACGTCCCCGAAATCACGGTGACGTTTTCGCGCAGCGGATGCCAATGAGGCGCGATGCGGTAGCCGTCCGGCATTTTCAGCCGCACGGTGTAGTTGCTGCCGGCTTTCGTTGGATCGCCTTCAATCACCGCGAACTGCGCTCCCGGCGCCACGAACGGCGGTGGCGGTCCCCAGGTGATGCTGTCCGGGGTAAATGCATTGTTGGCGTGCTCGCCCGCATGGGCCGCGACCGTGTAGTACCCGCCGGCTGCGCAAAGCAGCGCTGCAAGTGCAAGCGTGATGTACAGAATTCGTTTCATGAGTTTCTGAAGCTCTCCTTTTTCGTCTGTCATTTATATGCATCTTCTATGAACAGCCTGGCCTTTTTCAATGGATGCGGAATAACCGGAATATATCTTTTAGATATCGCTGTAAGTTGCTGAATCTTAGTGCCATAATGATTACTGGTGGGGTTGATTGATGCGGGTGGCAAAGAAAGCAACGGAGCATCTGGACATCGAGCTGGATCTTGGCCGCTACGAGCTGCACCGCTTTGGCCGGCGCGTAAAGCTGGAGACCAAGCCCATGGAGTTGTTGATCTTTCTGGTTGGACGGCGCGACCAGTTGGTTTCCCGCGAAGACATAGTCAAGAAACTTTGGCGGTCGAATCTTTTCATTGATACCGAACGGAACCTGAACAACATCGTTCGAAAAATCCGTACCGCTCTCGGCGACAACACCTCCAAACCGCGTTTTCTGGAAACGGTCGTCGGCAAAGGCTACCGGTTCATCGGTCCGATGCGGGTGATCGAAGCACAATTTCCGCAGTCAGTGGGCCCGACTTCAGCGCCAGGTCGTTCGTTCGGACGCGCGAACGATCGCGTAGAACTTACGTCTCTGGCCGTGCTGCCGCTCACGCTCGTCGGTAAAATATCTGACGACCAGGCCTTGTGTCTGGGATTTGCCGACGCGCTGGTTGCGCGGCTGGCCAATCTTCACGGCGTAAACGTGCTTCCGACTTCAGCGGTGCTGAATGTTCCGGCCGACGCCACGCCGGCAGACATTGCTTCGCGACTGGGCGTGCGGTTTGTGGTGCACGGGGCGATTCAATCTCTTAAAGGACAGTGGCGGCTCTCGCTGGAAATGTTTGACACCCACCAGCAAGGCCCGTGCTTGACCAAGAAATGCGATCTCGACATGGGGCGTTTGGCCGAAACCGAAATTGACATTGCAAAACAGATTGCGGCCGCGCTGAAACGGCCTCTGGGACCGGCGTTGGTGCAACAGCGTCCGCGCTATAGCCGCGACCCGCTGGCTTATGCGGAGTACATGCGCGGCTACCGGCTCACGGCGTCCGGTGATCCGGCAACCATGGAAGAGTCCATCCAATACTTGACCAACGCGGTCACGCGCGATCCAGCGTTCGCGTTGGCCCACGCTACCTTGTCTCTGGCTTGCGCCACGCGCCACTTCGAATACGATCCGGCGAGCATGTGGCTGGAAAAGCAGAGTTTCATTGCCGCCGCGCGCTGGAAATTGACCAGGACCTACCGGAAGGCCATGTGGCCCGCTCTTTCCTGCTGTGGGGACCATCAAAAAACTTTCAGCATCTGGAAGCCATCGCGGGCCTGAAGCGTGCGCTCACACTGCAAAGCAATCTACCCCACGCCTACAACCGTCTGGGCACAATTCTGGCGCACATCGGGTTGCTGGACCACGCGCGCGATATGTACGAAAAAGGCAGCGTCTTCCAACCGAAGAAACAGGTCAGCCCGAGTATCGTCCAGGTTTACCTATGGAACGGCGAGTACGACCTGGCGCGTGAGACGATTCGTGAGTGGCGCGCGGAAAATCCCGGGAACAAATACGCCATCTCCCTGGCTCCGCACCCGGCGATCATGACCGGAGATTGGAAACAAGCGAAAGCTTTGCTGGATGACGCCCTGCAATTGTTACCGGACGACCCAATCGTCGTCAGCTCACAAGGCGTGTTTTATGCATTGACCGGTAAACACGAAAAGGCGCTTGAGTGCATGGCGAAGGCTTGTGCGAGTCCAAAATCTTTTGGTCACGCGCACCACACCTATTATCAAATCGCGTGCATTCTGGCCCTGAGCGGCAAACGCGAGACAGCTTTTGAATGGCTGGAACGAAGCGTGACTACGGGATTCGCATGCTGGCCTTTTTTCCTGAAAGACCACTGTCTGAAGAATCTGCACGGACTGGCCGAATTTGATCTGCTGGTGAGCTCGTTGCAGGCCAAGTATCCGGAACATCTGGGATTACTGTAGGCGGGAGCAGTGCGGAAAAGCGGCCGCGAAAAAAACTCATCGTCGACAACCCGGACCCAAAAAACAAGTAGGATGAAGGACCTGGAAGCGTCCTTCACCCTCTTTGCTCATCGCTGAATCATTCCGCGGGTTCCTTGCTTAGTTCGGAGCAGCGAACGACTGGCATGAAACGTTGGGATGCCAATTCACAAACGCTCCGTTGGGGTTCTCCTTCCAGGCCCACACATGCAAGGTGTAAAAGGCCGGAAGCCCAAAGCGATTGGGAAAATCAAACAAGTGGAATAGCTGTCCCATAAGGGCCGGCGGGCCTTCCGGATGCTTCGCATCCCACTCGGCCTTAAATACGAGAAAGTCGGCGCCGGTGATACGCAGGTTCCCGTCTGGACCAGGCTCATAGATCACGATCGGCGGACGCGTGGCGTCGAGGACACCTGTATTGTTGATCTGGCCCAAAACATCAAAGTTCACAAAATGGAGTCCCATGGCCCCGGCGTCTGGTCCGGTCACGCAGCCGAAGGTGAGCTTGTAGCCCGCGAGCTCAGCCGCATGAAAATCCTTGAAGCGCTCGGTCGAGTCGTGAACCACTTTCAGTAACGTGGCCTGTTGCCGCGACTGTTCCGGCGTAACGGCCGCTGCGGCCGGGTGGTGGCTTTTGGCCGAAATGGCTTGTGCAAGTTGATATGTAGCGCCGGTAAACACGAGAACAATCAGCATTGATCTCATCAGATTCTTCATTCGTCGTTTGTCCTTCCTCGTCGAACAATCTTGCTGGACGAGACTCTAACCCGGTCCCCGCATTGACGACTTGCCTTGCCCCGATAGTCGCCTTGATCTCGCTCCGGAAGCGCGGAGTTTGGGGTAAACGAACTCAAGTCCCGTCCTGCAAGCACCAAGATACTTCTTGCTTTGCGAAAAGTATTCCGGCCAAAGTGAAGGATTTGTTACGAATTTCTTACTGCGTCATGCCGTGACGATACCGAGGAGCCCGGTGGTGGTTAGACTGACAGGCCAGATAAGGTCCGGGCGGCTGAGGTCGTGAGCGCATCCTAGCGGACCGGACTAACGCACCGTGTAGTGATAATTTCCTTCTGGCCGTTCAGCGGCCAGGCGGACCATGCGGCGGGATTCGCGCGGCGGACGCGTGGATTCATAGTCAAAGTACTGACGGATCACTTTCGCGGCGTCGCGGTAGCCTTGCACGATGATGGGCCCGATGATGTCCCCGTCGAAATCCAGGGAAGATGCGGGCAGCGACTTTTCCGGGGCGATGTTGAAGGACTTCACGTAGCGGTAGTGCTGCTGGCCGATTTCCAATTCCAGCTGTTCCGGCTGCACGCCCAGTTCGTTGGCATAAATGGAGCACAAGCGGTTGAAGTTGGCCAGCAGGGCCATATCGGATTTGAAGTTCTTGGAAATCAGAATATCCACGGCGTGCACGCCCACATCGAGAAAAGTTTTCACTTCTCCGGAATCGTTATCGCCTTCGAGCGGCGTGACCATGATCAGGAAGATCACGTCCGCGCCCAGGCGCAATGCGGGCAGAATCGGCTGGTTGGACATGATGCCGCCATCGGTCCATAGGCGGCCGTCCATGGGGACAGCTTCATAGGCGAAGGTATAAGAAGATGACGCCACGGCGGCGTGGACCAAATCAGTCGGCTGCTCCACTTCGCGACGGCAAAACTCTTCCTGGACTTCGGGATGTTTAACCAGTTCATCCACCGGGACGTTGCAGAAATAACGCGCGGCGCCGTGCTGAATGTCCGTGGCCGTCATGATCACGCGAATGTCAGAACTGCGCAGCGTGTCCTGGGGAATGCGCGCGCGCAGAAACTTCATGCGGTCAAAATTCGGGAACAGGCCGGTGCGCAGTGGCAGACGCAAAAAGCCGTGGCTCAGTTTGCTCAGCGGTTCCTGGAACAGGCGGTAAAAGCCAATGCCCGCCAGAATCACGGCCGCCGCGGGCAGCGGAGCACTGAGCTCAAAAATAGATCCGCCGTAAATCGGCAAATGAACGTAAGTGAAGAACAGAAAGATAACGATGAAGCCCCAGACCAGCACGTTACCGCCAAATGAAACCCAGGCTTTGCGGCGATCCGGGTCCCAATTGCGTCCGCGGACAAAGTTCAGCACGACGTAGCCAATGTAAGAAAGCTTGTCAGAAAAAAGCAGAATCGCCACACCGGCAGCAGCTAAAGACAACCAGGTGGTCTTGGGATGATGCGCATGAAGGTAGATGCCGTGCTCTTTCATCCATTGCCAAACAAAGTTGCCCGCGCCGGCGCTGGCCGCGACAAGTCCGAAGAGCAGAAAGATGTAGCGGGACCAGTCAATGCCCAGGGTGGCTGGCGTAAGTTCCATCCAGGAGCGGACCAGCGAGTCTGCCTTGCCCACCAGGCCTTCAGAATGTGCGGCGAAGGAAGCCGCGTTGATGCTGCCGATGGAAGTTGCGGCCACGATATGGGTGGGGACTTTGGCGTCCTGAAACGCCATGAGCGCGCCGGCCTCATAGGAGCCACGCGCGCCACCGCCGGAGAGTACGACTCCCACGCGCGATGTGAATTTCTCCGGTCTTGTTCCCGCTGCAAGTTCGGCCTGGAATTCCTGACGAAGTCTTTCCAACTCCGCCATGGCCGCGGCGCCGCGGTGTTTCTTTATCCCTGGAACCATGGATTAAGCACAGCATACCCCAGCTTGATGGCAATCTGGTAGGCACATTTGCGGGCCCGGAAACCGCTGGTGCACGACCTTTGTACCGGACGGAGCCCTCTCTAAGAACAAAAGAATTACCTCAGTTTGCCGAAGGCCAATTTCTTGTCGCGATTCCCATGCGGTTTTTTCGTGTACCGACGATAGAGATATTTCGGAGACCGGCGAGTCTTCCAGCAGCGCGCAGAACAAACGCGGCGTACTCTTTGCGGGTGCATCGC
>Ga0209069_10000019_pt1 | contig 48739 bp, 43 predicted proteins | sample Str013_2_FD_187202 | JGI IMG/M metagenome (GOLD analysis project Ga0209069, IMG submission 187202) | Freshwater sediment microbial communities in response to fracking from Pennsylvania, USA - Straight Creek_MetaG_SC_2013 (SPAdes) (version 2) | ecosystem: Environmental > Aquatic > Freshwater >...
GGTCCCATCGAGAGCGAAATGGCGCTTCTGCAAACCCGCAGGCGTCCACGCCCTCGTTTTCTCTTGACTCCGCTATCGTTGTTATAGACGGAATGACAATTCTGAACGGGCACCGCTTGGGATGCGTCCGCGTAAGTCTTTTAGATCTTGGGATGGACAGGGAGGGGTAGGCCCGCGAAAGCGGGCTGATCGCCGGGATCGCCGCAATCGCGCGTCATCGCCGAGATCGGACCCAAAAAACCCACGGGGGACGAGAACAGACGCGTCTCTCCTTCTTTAGGAAATAGCTTTTTTAGGAAATGGCTTTTTCAGGAAATAGCTTTCGCGATTAGGTACGCGGCGCCGGCGGCCAGGCCTCCGATGACCACTGTCTGCAAGCTGCTGCGCACCGGACGCGCTCCGGTAAAGCGTCCTTTTACGTAGCCAAAAATGCCCAGCGCGATCAGCGTAAAAAGAACTGAATACCAGAACGCTTCCGGAGCTGTTTTAAAGAACATGTAGGGCGCCAGCGGAATAAAGCCGCCAGCAATGTAGGCCCCGGCGATTGTGGCCGCGCTGGTCAGGGCCCGCTTGGGGTCGGGCGTCTCCAGCCCCAGTTCGAAGCGCATCATGAAATCTACCCACGATGTGGGACGTTTCTGCAACGAAGCCACCAGCGGCACGGTCTCGTCTTCGGTAAGTCCGTAAGAAGTAAATATGTCGCGGGTCTCCTTGATCTCGTCGTCGGTACGGTCCACGATTTCGGATTCTTCCCGCTTGCGTTCACTGTCGTAGTGTTCAGCATCACTGCGGGCAGCAAGATAGCCTCCCAGTCCCATGGCGATGGAACCGGCGGCAATTTCCGCCAGTCCGGCCACCACAACAATGTGGCTGGAACTTACCGCGCCGGAAATGCCCGCGGCCAACGCGAACGGGACTGTCAGCCCGTCAGACATTCCAATCACAATGTCGCGGACACGTTCGGTCCCAGTGAAGTGTTGCTCGATGTGAGGTACGGTAGGCATGGCGCTAAGGCTCCTCGGGATGCGTCTTCAGATATTCCAGCGCTTTGCGGGCTACGTCCTTTTCGCCGCTGTAACTAAGATGCTTGGTGGCGTCTTCCAGCGGCAGCCAATATGCGCGACGCACCTCATGCCGCATATTTGGCTTCACGTCGTCAATCTGACCGGTTTGATACTTCATCAGGTAAAAGCTGACGACTTTGAAAATCTTGGCGTTGTCTGACCATTTGCGGTTATAGACATATTTAATGTCCGCCAGCTTGGTCACCGGACGCGCCGTCAGTCCGGTCTCTTCGCTCACTTCGCGGACGGCGGCTTCCAGCGCCGTTTCGCCTGCGTCAATATTTCCCTTGGGCAGCGCAACCAGGTTTTTGCGATCGTCAGGTTCGCCGTCGCGACCCGGTTCGATCACCGCCGCCCACCAGCGGTTCTGCATGTGCCGCAGCACCAGCGCTCCGGCGGAGAACTCCCGGACCATTTTCTTGCTGGCCTGGTTCTTGCTGCTTGTGGTCCGTTTTTTACCGGTGGTCGCGATGGCCATTCCCCTTTGTCTATCAACGGGTCAAATAAATCCGCGCGTAAGACAATTTACCAAGGCCATGGTAGCTTGTCGCTGTTCCGCCCGTACCCCTCACGGGAAAACTAAAGTGTTACGCGCTTGTTGGCCCGCGACGGTTGCCGGGTACACTGTGAACAGCAACTTCGGCTAATCGCTTCTCAGCAGGCAAAGATAGAAACTTTAAGGATTTAGGCTTTGAAGAATCCGCTGAACAAGATCGTACGGTCTGTCCAGGCCTTTGGCCGTGAGCTTAAGCGCCAGACGCGGACGGAATCGCCCGTGGAACAATCGGTCCGGCCCAAAATCGGTTTGGCCCTCGGTGGCGGCTTTGCCCGCGGACTGGCCCACATCGGCGTGCTCAAGGTTTTTGAGGAAGAACATATCCCTATCGATTTCCTGGCCGGCACCAGCGTGGGATCGATGATCGGCGCCGGTTATGCCAGCGGCGTTTCTCCCGCGGAGCTTGCTGAGATTGCCGTGAAAATCCGCTTCAAGGATTTTTCCCGCTGGACGTTTTCCCGCTTCGGCCTGTTCAGTAATGACAAGATGGCGGCCTTCTTGCGCGATTCCCTGCGCTGTAAAACTTTTGAAGAGCTGCGCATTCCCCTGGCCGTGACCGCCACGGACATCATCACCGGCGAGCCCGCCGTCTTTACTACTGGCGATCTGGTTGATCCTGTGCGCGCCAGCTGCGCTTATCCTGGAATGTTCCAGCCGGTAAAGATCGGCGAACGAGTTTTGGTAGACGGACTGCTCGCCTATTCCGTTCCGGCCGTCCCGCTGCGCGCGATGGGGGCTGAACGCGTGGTCGCCGTCCATCTGGCGGCCAACTGGGTGAAGCCGCGCGGACCGCGCCACGTGTTTGACGTGATTGGCCAATGCTTCTCTATCGCGCAGGACAAGATGGGAGCATCCTGGCGCTCAATTTCCGACGTGGTCGTGGAACCGGACATCGGCGAATTCAGTTATGACGATTTTGCCAGCGCGCACCAACTCGTTGCCGCCGGAGAAGCCGCCATGCGCGCCGCGCTCCCCAAATTGCGCGAATGGTTCCCGGCTACGACGAATACGCAACCTGTGGCCGGCAACGTGGTAAAAGTGGAAGTCGCCGCCAAGTAAGTTAGCCCTGGGTCAACACGGCCACTTTCCTGTTAGGATTTCGGAACCATGCTTCGGCTCCTTTGTTTCACCGCACATCCTGACGATGAAGCCGGCGCCTTTGGCGGCACGCTTCTCCACTACGCTGAAATCGGCGTTGAAACTCACGTGGTCTGCCTTACCGAAGGCACCGCCGCCACGCACCGTGGTGGCGCCAGGAATGACGAAGAGCTGGCCGCCATGCGGCGCCGTGAATTTGCCGTCGCCTGCCGCCTGCTCAAGGTCGGCGGTGACTCCGTGCTCGGCTACCCCGATGGCAAGCTTGACCGCCAGGATTTTTTCGCCGTTGTCGCCGACCTCGCGCGTCGCATCCGCGAGATCAAGCCGCATGTCATCATGACCATGGGCCCCGAGGGCGCCATCACCGCGCATCCTGATCACTCCATGGTGTCCGTTTTTGCCACCATGGCTTTTCACTGGGCCGGACGCACCAACCGCTTCATCGACCAGTTGGAACACGGCCTTACGCCGCACGTGACGCAGAAGCTCTACTATGGGACCACGCTGTTCACCATGGAAGGCCGCCAGCATGTTTCGCAGTCGCCTTCCACCGCGGTGATTGAACTGAGCCAGCACGAACGCGACACCAAAGTTGAAGCCTTCAAATGCCATACGTCGCAATCGCCGCTTTTCGCCTTCTTTGAAGAGACCGTACAAAAGCGCGGACGGCTCGAACTCTTCCACCTAGCGGCTGCCTCCACGCCACGCAAAGCGGAAACTGAGCGCGATCTGTTTGCGGGAGTGGTGGAGTAAGACAAGTGAAAAGCTACAAAGATCAAGAAGGATTTGGTAATTGAGTAAATTGGTAATTTGGTAACTGGACTGCAAAACCGCAGCTGGTTTTCAAATTACTCAATTACTCAATTACCCAATTACCCAATTACGAAATCTTCGTGTTCCTTTGTGTCCTTCGTGGTTCGCGCAGTCTATTTTGCTATCGGCTTGATGATCTCGCTGAGCACGTCGGGCTTCGATTCGTCGCGGACCATGTGAACGTATTTTTCGCCGTCGTGATACGGCAGCGCATACGTCTTGAAGAAATCGCCGTTGGAGACCAGCAATTCGATTCCCGTCCCGCTGGCCTTGCCGCCTTTGAGCGCGTCCCGCAGGATGTCCGGATCGAACTTGCGGGTGTTCACCGCGACTAGCTTGCTCCCTGGAGCAATACCTGCCAGCGCTGCCGGACTTCCGGTGATCACGTCAACAATCCGGCCTTTGTCGTCCAGCAACAGACCGATAGAGAAACGCGCGTCGACCACGTTGCGCGTTTTTTCCATCTGCTTGGTGAACTCGCTCGGATTGTCGTCATAGACCAGCTTCCATCCGCCGTTCGTGATCCCGCCCAATGGCGCACCCGGACCGTACGTGTCCAGGCGGTCGCGCAGGAATTTCTTCCAGTCGTAAGGCGTGACCTGGTTCAGCGTGCTGACTACATCGTCAAACGTATAGGTCACGATCTTGGGCGGTGTGTTCTGTCCGCCGTGGAAGAGACGGCAAAAGTCGTTGAGTGATTTCTGTCCGTTGGTTTGCTTGCGGATGAGCGTGTCAACCTCCAGCCAGATCAGGAAGCCTTCGGTGTAGTAGTCCACGCTGCGGCGCCAGCTTTCAAATTCCGGAGCGGCAGAATAAAGCAACTGCGCGGCATCGGCCGTATCCTGTAGCGGGCGCCACGAACGTCCCGGCGTATAGTCCAGCGCCGCGGCAGCTTCGGCAGCCTCGTCCATGAACTGTTCTTTGTTCCAGAGTCCGGTGCGCGCCGAAAGAATGTAGCCAATATATTCCGTGAGGCCTTCATACACCCACAGCAAGTCGCCTTGCATTGGATCTTGATAGTTCGACGTGGCCAATCCCGCGGGACGGCGATATTTGCCGTTCCAGGAATGCGTCATCTCGTGCGGCAGGAGCCCGGCGGCCAGGATGCGCGCATCGTCATCGACCATGGCGCGCTCGGCGATGCGGTCGTCGCTGCCCTGATGATGTTCCAATCCAAAGTGAGCGGTGTGGTCGCTCAGCGTGAGCATGAAATGATATTCGTTGTAATGCCGTGCGCCGAACAGCGCTCCGGTTTCCGCCACCAGCCGCTTATAACCTTCAATCGTGGCCGCTGGCATCTGCAGCGCAGCGTCGCCATCAGACACCATGTCAATGTAGTGCGGAATGGAGTCCGGCGATCCCAATGCGATGCGGCGGAAGTGCGCTCCGGCCAGCACCGGCGAATCCACCAGCATGGTAAGCGACACGGTTTTGAAATTGATATCCTGGCCGCTCTCGCTGGCCACCGGAAGCGGCGTTCCGTAGTGCCATCCGGCGGGAAGCTTCAAGGATGCCGTTACCTGTACGTCATCCGATTTGGCTCCTTGCGGATAGAGGATGACCTGGTTCCAACTCAGCATGTCCAGTTGCGTGGTGGCCGATGCCCCTGACGAAAATCCTTCCGGCGGCGCGGGCATCACCAGATCAAGCTTGGCATCCAGCGTGGTTGTTCCCGCCGGCACGGTCAGATGGAAAGTGAACATGTCAGACAAATCGCGCTGCCACGCCAGACGCTGTGATCCGGCAAAGAAATGCAGTCCGGTCACGTCGGTGATAGGGCCGGTTGGGCCGTGTTCGCCGGGAATCCACTTGGGATAAACCAACGTCACCGGGCCAGGCGCAACGGGAATCTGCATTTGTGCGTGCAGAATTTTTTCTCCGACGTGCGTTGCATCAACCATTAACTTGATGGGCAGGGCAGGAGCCGCGGGTGCAGCCGCTGGAGCCGGCTTTTTCTTTTGGGCCAATCCGTTCGGCGTGAAACCGGCAACCAACAGCAGTAAACATGAAAATGAAAGAAGACCCGTGCGTTTCAGCATAGACATTTGTGTGTTTATCTCCGCGAGGCGATAAGACTAAAGAAGCGTGCGCGGGAACGCAAGAGTCAGTGAATACGATGATGCCTATTTCAGGCCTACGGCTTTAGGATCGACGCCAACTGATTTCAGCCGCTTGTTCTGTAAAGCTGTGTACGCTTGCTGGGCGTTGACCATTTCTTCGCGACGCGAATTCGCCAGCCTGATCTTTTCGTTAAGCTCGTCCATAACTTTATCGTCGTAGACACGCAACTCTCCGCCCTCAATCTTCAGGACCGATTGATGTGCGGTCGTATAGCGATAAAGGTCGTCCACCGCATCAACCCACGACTTTGCTGCCTGGATATATCCGTGGCGTCCCTCTTCCGGCTCCGCCATGATCGCGTCAAAAGACTTTAGTAAGCCAGCACGTTGCGCGGGTGGCCAGTCGCCGGTTTCAAACGTGTGCCGCAACTTGATCATGGATTGGTCGGCCTGCGCGCTGTGTTCCTGCTCCAACGCCGAATACGCGTCAAGCTCGCGCACCGCATCGGCAGCCGTTACGGGATCAGCCAGGGATTCCTGCGTCATCAGTTTCTTGATCTTGTTCTGGTCTACTTTGTTCGCGGCCGCCATAAACGCGCGATTCCCTTCAATCCTTTCACGAAACTGAGTGCGTAAAGCATTTTCCAGCGCGCGCTGCCTGGGGAAACGGGACTCGCGTACGGGCTGCGCCCCGGTAGCCTCTCTGACCAGCCGGTTCACATACTGTTGCGGAGTTTCATTCTGTTGCGCCTCGGAATCCAGGCTGAACAGTGGAGCGAAGGCGATTATCGCGAGAAGACAAAGCGTCGCTCGGAGTTGCACTCGACGGGTAACAAAGTTTGTTGGGTTCATTTCTTACTTTTCTTCTTTCCTGATTGGTCCGCGCCCAACTGGCTGTTGGCGCTGGCCAGCAGCGTGTCGAAGGCTTCTTTGGCCGTCATCTCTTTGGTGCGGCTTTTGTTGTTCTTGAATTTGTGCTCGGCTCCGCAGGTGCGGCAGCGGGTCTTGAGCACATCTTCACCCATCATGGACACCACGGAATGGTCGGTCGTCCGTTTGCATCGCGTGCAGTGATCGTCAATGTCATCGCCGAGTCGCATAAGTCTCCTTCGTAGGTTATGCCAGTGGTTCCAGCTTGGCGGTAAAGTGCCGCAGGAACGGAGCGCCGGAAACCAATTTGAGTCCCTTAATTTTTTGCCGCCGCTGCCAGAACTCCAGAATCACTTCCACAACGTAGTCGATATGGCTCTGCGTGTAGGTCCGTCGCGGGATAGCCAGGCGCACCAAATCCATGCGCGCGGCCTGATCAAACATGAGCGTGCCAATTTCCACGGAACGTAGCCCGCCTTCCAGATAGAGTTCGTTGGCCAGCGCCACGCCGGGAAACTGCGCCTGCGGGACGTGCGGCAGAAACGCGCGCGCATCAATATATATGGCGTGTCCGCCGGGCGGTTGGACAATCGGCACACCCTGATCGGAAATATGTTTTCCCAGATAGGCGGTAGACGCGATGCGGTAGCGAAGATAATCCTCGCTCAACGCTTCCTGTACTCCAATGCCTACGGCTTCCAGGTCACGACCGGCCAATCCGCCGTATGTAGGATAGCCTTCCGTCAGAATCAGGAGGTTTTTTTCCTGCTGCGCAATTGCGTCGTCATTGGTGCATAGAAAGCCGCCGATGTTGGCCATGCCGTCTTTCTTCGCGGACATGGTGCAGCCATCACCCAGCTTGAACATCTCCTGGGCAATTTGCTTGGGCGATTTGCCGGCGAAGCCTGGTTCGCGCAGCTTGATGAAGTAAGCGTTCTCGGCGAAGCGGCACGCGTCAAAATAAAGCGGAATGCCGTGCTTGTGGCACAGTTCGCTCACCGCGCGCGCGTTGGCCATCGAAACCGGCTGTCCACCGCCGGAGTTGTTGGTCACGGTGAGCATCACCAGCGGGATGCGTTCGCGGCCCACGCGGGTGATCGTTTGCTCCAAAGCCGCTAGGTCCATGTTTCCCTTGAAGGGATGCTGGTCAGCAGGATTTTTGGATTCCGCACATGGAATGTCCAAAGCTTCCGCGCCTACAAACTCAACGTTGGCGCGCGTGGTATCAAAGTGCGTGTTGTTGGGGACCACGTCGCCCTTCTTGCACATCACGCTGAACAGAATGCGTTCGGCCGCACGGCCCTGGTGTGTGGGGATCACATGGCGGTAGCCGAAGATATCCTGAACCGAGTCGCGAAAGCGGGTAAAGCTGGGACTGCCGGCGTAACTTTCGTCGCCACGCATTACGCCCGCCCATTGTTCGGTGGACATGGCGCCGGTGCCGGAGTCGGTGAGCAAATCAATCAGCACGTCATTGGACGCGAGCAAAAACAAGTTGTATCCCGCCACTTGTAGCAGTTTTTCGCGCTGCTCGCGGGTGGTCCAGCGGATGGGTTCAACGCTCTTGATCCGGAAGGGTTCAATAATTGTGTGAATCGGCATGTAAATGGTCATTTTGCCGGAAAGACAGGCCGTGTGTCTGCCTTATTTGTGATTAAATTTGTAGAGTGATGAGAAACACTTTGCCCACGCCCAGAAAAACACTAAGAAAAACGGCACGAACCTGGGGGCCCTTGATGAACCTCTGCTCGGCGACCATCGTTGCGACACTGTTTCTGGCGCTCGCAGTTCCAGCATCGGCGTTCGCGCAGAATCCCGCCGCTGAAGCGCCGCCTTCTGGTCCGCCCAAGGACCAGACAGAAGCCGCGGACTATGCCAACGCCAAAAAAGTTGCCGATCCCACACGCCGCGCGGAAGCCCTGGAAGCGTTTGTGAAGCGTTATCCCAACAGCAGCGCGAAAATCTCAGCCCTGGAATGGGCGGTGAACGCATACCATCAGGCGGGTAATGGCGCCAGAACACTTGAACTTGCGCGCCACGTGCTGGGTGAACAGCCGGAAAGCGTGCGCGCCATGGCGGCTTACGTCCAGCAAGCGCGCGCCATGGGCGACCAGGGCCCGGACGATGCCCGCGAATTCGCCATACAAGGCCTGCCCGCCCTGGCCGCGTGGCAGAAACCGTGGGACCTTACGCAAGACGATTTTCTCCGCCTGCAATCGGAAATGACCGGCACGTTCACCAGCGCCATCGCCTATTACGCCATGATTGGCCGCGACCTGGGTACAGCCCGCTTGTATTTCCAGCAGGCCTTGCTCTCTGATCCCATGAGTCTGGAAAATAACTACTCGCTTGGTCTGGTGGATATTGAGATGCAGCCGATCGACCCGGTTGGGTTCTGGTACATCGCCCGCTCCATTCATCTAGCCAAGGCCACCAAGAACGGCGGTGACAGCTTTATTGCCAGCTACGCACGCTTGAAGTACGCGCAGTTCCACGGCGACATGCAAGGCTGGGACGAGATCGTTAAACGCGCGGCCAATCAAACCACGCTGCCGGAAGATTTCACGGTTCCGCAGAACGCACCACCAGCCTCCCCGGACAATCCGCAGGAGTAAACGTTAGGGCGCGGTATTCTGTCCGCTCACGGGCGAATGACTGGAGGGCAGATGGCTGGCAAACCATCCCAGCAAGCGAGCTTCAAACTCCTGGTGCGCTGCCGCCCAGGCCATAGTATGCCCGGCATTGGGTACGATCCAAAGTTGAACGTGATTGGGCGCGGACGCGGCAATCAATAGTGCGTGATGTGTGTTGATCGTGGCGTCTTTTTCTCCGTGGATCAGAAACACGGGGACGGAAGAGTTTTTCACCGCGTCCAGAGGACTGGCCTTTAGCAGGTCCACGCCGTAACGCAGCCGGGAATAAATCACCGCGGTTTCAATTACCGGAAGACCAATCGTTTTTCCAAACCAGGGCTTCATGTGGAACGGCTCCGACACGCGCTCGTAACTCATTTCCCGTGCCGTGGAAAAGGAACTTTCAACGGCCACGGCACAGTATCTCGGTTCCGCGGCCAGGGATTGCAACATCAGCGCCGCTCCGTAGGATTCGCCCATGCCGTAAACGCACTTCGGTGGATCGTGTTGGTAAATCCACGAAACCCAGCGATGGATGTCGTCGGCTTCCTGGATGCCGTAGGTGGCCAGGTCTCCGCCGCTTTCGCCGTGGCCGCGTGCGTCCGGAAGCAGAACGGAATAGCCTTGGTCCAGAAAAAGTTTGCCGAAACCGGCCATGCCTTCGCGGTTGTCCGTGATGCCGTGCAGCACCACGACCGCGCTGCCATTGAAGTCTTGCGGATGGATGTACCAGGCTTTCAGCGAAACGCCATCGGCGGCCTGGATACTCACATCCTGCAACTCAGCGTGGTACCTTTCGTGGGCCACGTCCGCGGCTTCCTGGCGATGGCGCAGCGGCAAATGGCGCAAATGCAGACTGCCTTCGGCCAAAAAGATACCGCCCAGCACGGCTAGAGCAAAGTATCCGCCTAGAGCCAGCAACAATTTGCGCATGTGCTTCATTCTGTGGGCCAAGCCTTTCGGTTGGCGGTGCGAACAGCCATATCCACTAGACGAAACTCACGTGCGGTTTATTACACGCTGAAGGGCTCACAGTGCCGGAGTAAGGCCTTCCGGCATGGTATTCTTAAAGGAGCGTACATACTGCATTCTTAAGAAGAGTTTCTAAGAATTAAAGGATCTGGCGCTTGCCGGATACCCGCCACAGTGTTCCAGCATCGACGGCAGCAAAGTGACGTTCCCAGGTGAACGGCGCTGCAATAACAATCCGGAGCGGACGTCCCAGCAAGGTCGCCGGTCCACTACCGAGGGGGAGAACTCATGGCTGGAAATAGAACAACCAGTGCCAAGCGGCATAAAGAGCGCGCGCGTCAAGAAAAGCGCGTGGAGAAACAACAGAAAAAGGCCCAGCGGAAATTGGAACAGGAACAGGCCCCTCCAACGGAACGTCCAGCTGAACTCACGATAACGCTGAATGAAGAGGGCCAGCCGGAAGGCTTTAACTTCGACGACTTCTAGAGACTGGGTAAGAAGCCCCATCGCCGGGACGCGGCTGCGTTTCAAAACACAGAACTCCTAACGCTCCCGGCCCGCTGCCAAAAACAAAACACAAACTGCGAGTATTTCAGGGTCTTAGGTTTTTACTTTTCTTGTTTTTACTTTTCCTGTTTTATTTTTCCTGGACGTCAGCCGGGGGGGCCGCGTCTGCGTCGGCCGCCGCCACGCTTCCTTCCGGCGGCGCCGAATGCAACGCTTGCAGGCATCGGTTGATGCTGTCCGCCGTGGACGTACCTTCCCTGTGCATCTTTCTCGCCGAAGCGGAAAGGGTACGGCACAGCATGTAGCGGTTGGGAATCCTGCCGGATATAGCAAAGATAAGACCGGAGCGCATGGGGTACCTCGCAACAGTTTTGCCGCAGTCCGCGAAGGCGCCCGGTAACAGCGGTTCTTCGAAGAAGCTAGCTACCTTCAAGCATACGCTTCTGTTTACCAGAAAGGTAAATAAACGATCCGTGGTTCCCGGGAAAAGAGTTACTTAGGTTTAGCTGAACGTACCCATGGCTTCCAAAGAAACCTGGCGTACAAAAAACTCGTACTGCAAAAAAGGGAGCGCTATTTGCGCTCCCCTGTTTCATGTTTCGGTCTTTTAATCCTTTGAGCTTTGCTCTTTGCTCTAAAGACAAAAGAAACTTTGTTGTCTAGACGTGCCGCTGCAGGACTTCGCCCGGCATCCGGAAAGTCTTGGAGCCAGGACGAACCGGCACCGGCACCATGGACGAGACGTCCACAGGCTTGACGCGTTCTTCGCGTGCCAGTTCCCCATTCGCACGCTCACGGCGGATCTTGAGTTTCAAGTTGCGTTCCAGAGCCGCCAGGTCAGAACGTTCAAGGTTCGTGAAGAACGTGATCGCGTTCCCAGTGGCGCCGGCGCGTCCGGTACGGCCTACGCGATGGATGAAATCTTCCGCGACGGCCGGCAGATCGTAATTGATGACCTGCGCGATATCGTCCACGTGAATGCCGCGTGAAGCAACGTCGGTTGCGACCAGCACACGCGACCTGCCTTCCTGGAATGCAGTCAGAGCTTTGGTGCGCTGCGGCTGGCTACGGTCACCGTGAATCACGGAAACGCGTATGCCGGCCTTGGTCAGCTTTTGCGCCAGACGCTCCGTGGCCCGCTTGGTGCGGACGAAAACCAGAGTGCGGCCTTTTTCCGTTTCCAGAAGCTTGCTCAGCAGCGACAGCTTCTGGTCCGCGCCAACTTCGTACGCAGTCAGCTCAACGCTTTCATTCGCGCGGCGTGTGTGTCCAAACGCCAGCCGGATGGGTGAGCGAACGTAGTCTTCCACCAAGTGCGCCACCGCCGGATCGAGCGTGGCGGAAAAGCACATGGTCTGCCGCGCCTTGGGCAGTTGGGCGACGATGCGCCGGATGGCGGGAATGAATCCCATGTCCAGCATGCGGTCGGCTTCATCCAGGACAAGAGTGTTGACCTTGGAAACGCTGAACATGCGGCGATCGAGAAGATCCTCAAACCTTCCCGGAGTGGCCACAATCAGCCGTGCTCCGCCGCGCAGCAATTGCAACTGCGCGTGCTCTGAGCTGCCGCCAATCAGCACGGCCGCCGGAGCCAACTTCTTGCCGCGCAACTGCTCGTACTGCTTGTTGATCTGCATGGCCAGTTCGCGCGTGGGAACCAGCACAATGGCGTGAACGCCTTTGTTGGAATCCAGCAGGAAGCGCTCGATAATCGGAATCAGGAAGGCCAGCGTTTTGCCGGTGCCGGTCTGGGCCGTGGCCAAAACGTCTTTGCCGGCAATGCCGTGCGGAATTGCGGCTTCCTGTACTTCCGTGGGGGTTACAAATTCGGCTGCCGCCAGGCGAGCCTGTAGATAGGGAGATATTGGTAGTTCTGTAAAAAGAACCATTGATTAGTTTTTGTTGCTTTCTATGGTCGGCGCCGGTCCGGCGAGACGTTATCAAACGTCCAGGCAGAGTGATCTCATGCCGATGTTTTTTAGATTTTTGCCGTAGATAGCGGAGGAAACTTATTTGGTGGGAGTCCACGACAAGATCTCGATCGTTGGAGTCCCTGCAACCGGGAACCTAAAGCAATTTCAGTGTAACACGCCTGGTGCAGTTCGCGGCAGGAAAGCAATGTGCCGGATGAAGGGGAGGGTAACGAAAGTTACCCCGTAGTAACTCCTGCCATTACTTCATTTCTTCTGAAGTGGGCAAAGTAATGGTGGGACGGTGCTTGTTTTCCTGAATATGGTCCCATACGAACTGTTCGCGCAGCCAGGCAGACTGCCGTTCCGCCAGGACCGGGTCTTGTGTATCGCAGTCATGACTGATGGCGAAGCGATCACCACACTGGCTGCATTCCACAATATTCAAGACCACGTTCTTGGGCGGCGCGGCAGTTCTGTTCTGGCGCAATCTTTTAGCTGTTCCACTCACTCCGGGCTGCTGACCTACCACCGGGGCTCGCGCGGCTGGCGCGCGTGACCCTGATAGTCGTCACGACCGCCACCACCACCACCGCCGCCACGTCCACCGCGTCCACCACCGCCACCGCTGCCGCCGCGTCCACCACCACCGCCGCCGCCGCGCGGACCATCGGTCTTGGGCCGGGCTTCGTTTACGTTGAGTGCGCGTCCGCCTACTTCCTTGCCGTTCAACGCCGTGATGGCTTTTTCAGCCGCGGCCTTGTCGCCCATTTCCACAAAACCAAAACCGCGGGAACGGCCAGTTTCGCGATCGGTGACGACTGACGCGCTGTCAACGTTGCCGTAGGGTTCAAACATCCCCCGCAGATCAGCTTCTGTGGTGCTGAACGAAAAGTTACCGACGAAAATCTTCATGTTTTGTATCCTCTTGGATGGTCAAGTTCTTGAGAGCTGTTCTCAGCAGAAATAGGCAGGCTGCAATAGTGACGGCAGGTCTATCCAGTCGAGGACAATCAATCGAAACCACATCCATGGTATCACGCAAAGGCACCCCCGTCTGTCGATATGGGCCATAAGACAGTTTCGGAAAACGCTAAACGCCTGGACGGCCCCGCAATGTTTACAATCATGCCCATGGGTTTTTCTGACTTTCACGGAAACCAGACGGTGGTCCGCCAACTGCGCCAGATGCTGGCCAGCCAGCGCTTTCCCAATTCCGTGATCCTCTCCGGACCGCAAGGAGCCGGCAAATACACACTGGCCCTGATGCTGGCACGGGCCATGAACTGCCTCCAGCCCATGGAAACAGACGGGCTCCCCGATTTCTGTGGAGTCTGTGATAACTGCACCCGCATCGGCCAGGGCGCTGACCTGGACACCCGCTTTGCGGAAGCCGTGGAAGCCCGCGAAGGTTTGCGCGAGACCGACAAGCGTGAAACCCGCATCATTGTGCAAACGCATCCGGAAGTGATGATCATTCCGCCCGACCCGCCACAGATGCTGGTGAAGGTCGATCAGGTGCGGCACGTAATCAACACCGTCCGCTATAAGCCGGCGGAAGCGCGACGGCGCGTGTTCATCTTCAGCGAATCGGCGTTCATGAAAGAAGCCGCGAACGCGCTGCTGAAAGTCCTGGAAGAACCGCCCGACTACGCGACCATCTTCCTTCTGGCCCGCAATCCCGGCGAGTTGTTGGCGACCATACGGTCGCGTTGCGTCATCTTCCCTCTCGGCGCGCTGCCCGTGGAAGAAGTTGAGCAGTATTTGGCAACTCAGCGTCCGGAGTGGAGCGCGCGGCAAAGACAACTGGCAGCGCGACTCAGCGGCGGCGCGCTCGGTCGCGCACGGTCGCTCAACCTGGAAGAATACGTTGCGTCGCGTAAAGACGCTCTTGCACTGGTGACGTCAGCCGTGCGTGCGGCCGAACACTCTGACCTTTTCCGCACCACGGAAACCTACCGCGCCGGCGGTGAAGGCAAAGAAAAAACTGACAAGCTTCTTGGCGCCACGTACAGTCTGCTCAAAGACATGTTGTCGCTTACATCGAACGCGCCGGAACTGGTCCGCAATATCGATATTCTGGGCGAGCTGAAATCGCTGGCCGCAGCCGTGGACTTCCAGTGGATCACGCAAGCGACCTATGCGCTCGACCAAGTCCACAGCGGCATGCGACGCAACGTGCTGCGCCCGCTGTCATTGGACGCGTTTGCGCTGAGCATGGAGCGGTAGCGCCTAATACAACGACTTTTCCCCCGCCGGTCGCGTCTTCCATCTTCTGTGTACCCACAGCCACTGGTCAGGAAATCGTGTGGCGTAGCTCTCAATCACTTTGTTGAAGGCCGTGGTGTTGGTGATAGCGTCGGCTTCGTCGTCGCCGGTGCTGACGAGTTTCACCGCGGGCTCCATGCAGATTTTGTATTTGCCCAGCTGCTTGTCCCATATGCAGAACCCTGGGACCACGGCAGCGCCGGTATGCTGCGCCACGCGCGCAACGCCCGTGGCGGTACAAGCCGGTATGCCGAAGAAGTCCACGAACATGCCCTGCGGCGGCGTCATGTTGGTGTCCATCAAAATGCCGACGACTTCCCCGTTCTTCAGCAATTTGAGCAAGCCGCGCGCGTAGTCCTGCTTGGAAAGCATTTTGTTGCCGTGCATGGTCCGATAGCGTTCGGAAAATTCCTCGATATAAGGATTGTCGAGCGGGCGCGCAACGATGTTCATCGGATGGCCGTACAGCGAGTGCGCGAACGAACTGATTTCCCATCCGCTGAAGTGCGCGGTAAGAAAGATCACGCCTTTCCCCAGGGCCTGCGCTTCGGCAAAATTGTGGAAGCCTTCATACACGGCGATGCGCGGAAGATTCTCCAGAGTGTAACGCGGAAAGAGACAGAACTCGGCCAGCTGGCGTCCAAGGCCAACGAACACACCACGAACGATTGTCTTTTTTTCCTTACGGCTTTTCCGCGGGAACGCCAGGTCCAGGTTGCGTAGAGCGACCTGCCGCAAACGAGCGTGCACGGCATAAACGAGAAGCCCAATGCCGATCCCGATCCCGCGCGCGATGGGCCGCGGCAACCAGCGCATGACGGACGCCATGAGCCAGACAGGAAAATACTCCAGCCGGTGCCGCATCGGGCTTCGCTTCTTGGCCATAGCCGTTGGGAACTTTGGACGGTACCATCCGGGGAAAGAATTTTCAAATCGCCGGCTCCGCGTGATGGTAAGACGCGGAAAACAAAAGACGGGAGCTCACGCTCCCGTTCTTCTCATCTCAACCTAAGTAAATTCACCTTTGTGATGTGCTCATCAGCCCTGGTCCCGGCGTCGGTGTAGGAGCCGGCGTTGGGGCCGGGTCCGCCGGAGCAGCGGCTGGGGCCGGCGTTGTTGCCGGAGCGGTTGAAGTTGGCGGCGGATTCACCGGCACGTTGCTCTTGGCTTGCGGCGTGGACGCGCTGGTCTGCGCACCGGCGGCTTTGCGTACAGCAGAAACAAAAGGCTCGCCGTTCGGAGGCGTAGCCACGGCGCCCGTCAGAATTGTTTTGAACGGGACCATGCGGCCGTAAAGCTCGCGCGTTGCGTCTTCGTCGGCGGTAATGGTTGAGCCGTTGATGGTCACGCCGGCAAACAGGCCGCGCGCACGCGAATAGGTCAGTACTTCCGCGCGCATCTTCCAATCGGTGGAGCCTTCCGCGTGGCGTCCTACGGGACCGGCGGCGGCGGAAGCGTCAAGGCCAACTTTGAATTTGCTGCCCAGCAGCGCCTGCATGCCGCGATCATTCATAATCATCATCACCAAGTCCACGCCCTGCACACCGATCTGGAAGCCGAAGCTGCCGCCGGTCATGCTGAACGGGGCTGGAGCGCTCCAGCCATTATCGGTGCGGCAGGTGGCCACGCCGCGCCCGTGTGCGGCGCCAAGAATAAATCCACCCTTGAGCAGAGACGGCACTACGGCAACGCATTTTGCTGAACTCAGTATCTCCTCAGGAATGCCTTTGTCCGGAGTAGCCATGATTTCGCTAAGAACGGTGGCTGCGGATTCTACCCGGCCGGCTGCTGTTTCGCCCATCGCCAGACTGCTTAGGAGGAATGCAAACACAACTGCGCTGATAAATTTCTTCATAGTGTCCTCAAATTTGATTTTAGAGCACAGAAGCAGCTATGAAGAGGAGATGCGGGAAAATAATAAAGGGTTGGATACGGCGACCCTCGTGACCGTGTCCAACCCCCGTCTCCCAGGTTCTGTGGTAGGTGAGCAAAGTATCGCCGTACTCCATTTTCCGGGCAAGTAACCAGTGTTCGAAGCTGCGCTCAGGCCGGGTACATGTACTTTGAATCACCTGTCTTTTCGCGCTGTACCAACGCCTGTGCCGGACTGGCCCATTGGCCACGAAACAGGCTAGTCCTGTATGTCCGCAAAAACTGCAAGAATCTTGTGGCGTGAAACGTGTGCGCGAAGGCGACGCTGTTTGCGTCGGGTGATGGGTGAGTGGTTTTTCGTGGCCAGGTTGCAGCCGGTGCATGGCGCAAAAAACCAAAGCCCGGCGCGATGCCGGGCTTCTGAAATACGCTTTGCGCGAAACTACTTTGCTGACGTCACCAGCGAATGCGTGATGGCGTGCACGGAAAGCGCGATGCGGTTCTGTACGCCAACCTTGCGCATCAGTTTTGCCACGTGGGCTTTCACGGTGCGTTCTTCAATACCCAGCACGGACCCGATTTCCTTGTTCGAGCGGCCGGCTACCAGCAGTTCCAAAACTTCTTTTTCGCGGTCGGTAAAGGTGACGCGACCCGCGGGGAAAATGCGTCCCGGGGACGAGGTAACGCGTTCAATAAAGATGGAGAGCACGCGCCGCGGGGCCCAAACAGAGCCTTGATTCACGATGCGCATGGCCTGGATGAACTCGGCCGGTGACGCCGCTTCGTCCACGTAACCTTTGGCGCCGGCGGCCAGGGCCTTCAAGATTGTCTCGTCATCAGCGCCGCTCCCGGTAACGATGATACGCAGATCCGGACGCGCCGCTTTCAATCCCGCCATTACGTCAAAAAGATTTTGTCCGGCACGGGTGCCGAGCAACACGAGGTCAACATCCTTGCGTGGTCCCAGCTCTGCCAGGGTGCAGGCAATCAACTCCAGGTCCTGTTCCGTATCGAAAAGCGACTTCAGACCGATGAACCGCAACGGATCGCTTTCGACAACGGCAATGCGTATGGTTTTCTTGGACGTGGCTGTCTTCATCTAAAGAACTCCTCCGTGTACCATGGGCCCTGAAGCGAAATTGTATTAAGAAATTCGCGATTCAACCTAATGGTCGCATGAACCTTGGCCCCTGCCCGTTCTTTAGCAGGGTACATGTACGACGAGAGGTAGCGCAACATTTCCCGCTTTTTTACCGGGGTTTACTCGGCTGGCTACCCGCCAATGGATGGTTGCAAGTTTGGTTCATCGCAATGCGATATAGTTGCCGGATGTCCACGCGGGTCTCTAAGGTTGAATTGCTCCCGGTCTTAAGTAGTTTGTTCAATTCTCGCGAAACGGTCCCGGCTGGATACTGACTTCACGTTAAGACCCAATCTCTAAAGTTTCAGCTTCAACAGCGTTGCAGTGTTTCGGGGGAAACGGCGCTCGAGAAGCAAAAAACAGAGTTGATGTGCAACATGCCCTGCTTAGGCTAAACGGCCTCCAGGGCATTTTGTCTTGCCGGAAGGCACTCCGCAGCGGAACCAAAATTGCGATTACTGCCGTTGCCGCAACGGGAAATCATCCTCAGACAAGCCTGCCTTGCCTACTCCCGAAGTTATTTGTCGTCGGCGACGCTGGCAACCACGGGCATCAGGTCTTCCGCCTTGGTTGTTCCCAAAGCTTTTTTCCATAAGTGGGTCCGGTCGTTTCCGATAATGAAGATAGTACCGTGATCGTCGCGTCGTTCAACTATCTGGCCTAACTTGTGGAGCACCAGGTCCACGTTCTCTTTCTTGCCGGTAAGAAAAAGCCAGCCTGGCTGGGCGTGAAACCGCTCAGCGTAGGCTTTGATCCGCGCCGGAGTGTCGGTAACCGGATCGACCGAGATGGAGATCAGCAGAACATCCCGGTTCAGCCGGTCTCCGAGCCAGCCCTGAATGGCCTGCATGTTACGGCTTAGGAGAGGACAAACGCCCTGGCACTCGGTAAAAAACGTGTTGATTACCACCGTCCGTTTCTTCAGGAGATCGCTGTAGAAGCGGACGTTTTCGCCATTCTGATTGACAAGTACGGTATCAGTAAAATAATTCTGGGCGGCGCTCTCAGCCGAGGGAGTCGCCGCCGCAGGCTCGGGCGCCTTGGCCTGCGCCGACGCATTGGAAAACGCTGCGCCCGTCGTAAGCGCTAAATAAAGAATCGCCGAAAGACAAGTAACTTTCATGTTCGTGGTCGCTTCTGGAATGCCTCCGCCCCGGGACCCTTGCAGCCAAAATCCTCTAGGACCTTCCGCCTTGCGCGATATGCAGACCCGTTTCCGCGGCTTCTTCCGCGGCTTGCTCCGCCTGCTCTTTGATTTGTTCCAGAAAACCCGCGGCCGTTTCGATGAACTGCGATCCCTTGTCCAGGTATTCCGGCATACGACGCCAGATCTCTTCAAACTTCTCTGGATGCCGCGACGCCAAAGTCGCCAACCCGATCCCGGCGGCTGCCAATCCGGCGGGCTTGCGTCCGCTCAGGAACAAGGCCGCACCGGCAGCGAATGACGAATACATCAGGACCTTTTTCCAATCCGTCTTTTTCCAATCCATTGCTCTCCTCCATGGCTGGCTGTACCGCCTCCGCACAATGCAAAAAATTCGCGGGCCGTTCCTGCGAATGATTATATGTTTTCCGAGATGGAGTGAGCCACACGGTCAAGAGCGCCCCGGCTGTGCGCGGGATTGCGAACACAGTGAACTCCAGATAGCCAGATTCCGCCCGTACTGGGCGTTTTGAAAAACTAAATATGCGTGGAGTTTCTTTCGGACAAAAAGAATGTGGGCGCCGGTATAGGGGCGACGCCCACGTGGGGGTACTGCGTATGTTGTTATTACAATAGACGCAAATGATCGACAAAAGTTGCGGCTATCCGTGAAATTAACATATCTATACACATCTAAATATTGCGAAGCTCATTGCGCGATTCCGCGGGCCTCTCCAGAACATTCGCGCGTCTCTGAAAGAAGTATTTCAAATTTCTCCTTCATGTTTTTACATTCTTTTTGCATCGTGATATTGACAGCGACCCGCAAAAAAAGTTTGGCCCCTCGGGGCAGAGGGGCCAATGGAGAGAAGGAGAAAAAAAGAGCACTTGCTTTACTGAGGTACAGCCTTACTCTTACATTCGGGCGACCAGTTCGCGAATTTGCACGCGGGCCTGGCAGAGCCCAAATCTTGATTCCGTTTCGCTGATGCCCAGCAAGTGGGCGATGCGCTCATGCTGGTAGCTTTCCACGTCATGCAGAAGAAAGATCAGCCGTTCGGTTGGAGGCACCTGGGAGACTGCGCGTTCCAGGTGAATGCGTTTTACATTTCCCTTGATCGATGGCAGCGCCGCGGTAACAGCGCAACGGAGTTGCAGCGCGCCCACCGGCATAAGTTCCCGGACTTCCGCTAGAAACGCCAAGTCAATCTGTTCGCTGCCGGGACGTACCGCGCCGGCAAACGCGCGTAGAAACGTATTGGCCGCCAATTGCTTGGCCGTAATTTCGTTTTCAGTCATCCAGAAGGCGAGCGAATAAATTCTGTGGCCGTGCTGTTTATAAATCTCTTGGTACGCGGCTTTGTGTTTCTCCGCCGCGGGGGCCAACACGCCCGCATTGTCGAAGATTCCTTGATAGCTGCTTGCCATGGATATCTACCTCATCTTCTCCGCCCGGAAGGGTCTTTTTGCGTTCTAGTCGGTTGTGGCACGCACTATGGAACAAAGCAATCTGCTCTCCCAAGGAACGCAGGTATCTATGATTTTTTGCAAAGAAAATCTAACTTATTGATTTTGTTGGGCTAACTCTAGAATCGCGGCATGACTTAGCTGATTCCGCTATGTGCATCGCGTTGCAGGAGCCGGATAGGTCCGGCAATGTTGGCATTACGATACCACTTGTAGGCACGATTTGAGCGTATCAGCCACAGGCCCAGGGTAAAAATTACAGGGAAAGCGATCTAACGGACAACGATCTTAACGAACGCGATCTTAACGAACGTGATCTTAACGGACGACGATCACTTCGCGCAGGTTGTCGCGACCCAGGAAGAAGCGTTTGGACGCAAAGTCCTTGAACAGGTTCTCAATGTGGCGGTTATTGAAGATCCGTTCCATTCGGGAACTGGAGCGTGACTCCATCTGCAGAGTATCCGGTTGGGTGATGTCGTAGCGGTAGTGCGGAGATTCCGGTCCGGTGTCCTGGGTATGGAAGAACGCCAGCAGTACGCCACCGGGTTTAAGCATGGTGTGAATGCGCCCAACCAGCGGTTTTACCAGGCTTTCCGGGAGGTAATCCGGCGCGTCCCAGCATAGGATGGCGTCAAACTGGTTCTCGGCGTATTCCAGGTTCTCGGCAAAGAACTTGTCCAGATCAAGCTGCAGGCTGCCATCTTCGGCCTTGGTCTGGTATTCCGGCTGTTTTACGGCGCGGATAATGTCTTCATTAAAGACGCGCATTTCGCGGTCAGTAAGAAAATTGATATTGGCTGGAGATGTGGGTCCCAGATCAAGGACGCAGAGTTTCTTGTCAGTGCCGGGAGTCAGGTTGTGCAGGAACTCGCCCAGGCCCATGGATCGGCGGGATGCTCGGGTGGTGGGTTTCCCTACCAGGGTGGGCTTAGCGGTGGGAGCGTCCGCGGGACGGAGCCATCGCATGAAACTGTAATTGGGGGAGTTCATGCTCCCCCAATCTTAACCTAAGTCGGTTCTGGAAAGAATACTCTAAAAGTCCTTTCCAGGGTGTCCTTTAGGACGAGCTGGCGCTATAGGCCTGTGGCTGGCTCACGCTGACGCCGGAACCTGAACTAACGGACTTCTTGGGTTCCACGCGGGTTTCGCGGTTCGGGTTTTCCTTGATGTCGATTGCGCCCTTGAAGAAGGCGCCATCTTCAATCACGATGCGCTGGGTGCTCACGTCGCCCACCAGCGAGCAGGACTTTTTCAGTTCCACGCGCTCGGCAGCCGCAATATTGCCTTCCACGCGGCCATGCAGGACGATGTCCCGGGCCGTGATGGTGGCTTTGATCTTGCCGTTGGGGCCGATCACCAGCTTGTGGTCACGCAGATCAATGTTGCCTTCAATCTCGCCATCGAGGTAAAGGTCTTCATTGCCGGTAAGTTCGCCGCGGATCACCACGGATTTGCCAATGTGGCCAACATCCGCGCGGTCCGAGTACGCTTGTGTCTTGGAATCCTTAGGGACGTTGAGGTTGGGTGTAGTCGCGGTGGCGGCGACAGGATTAACTGCTGGCTGCTGCGCATTGGTATTCATAGTGTTATTTTCTTCGGGTCTGGCTTTCCACATAGGACCTTGTATCCTCGGTTCGTTAGATATGTCGCTTGCGCTCCACGTTGCGTCGTTCAGCTAACTTGCATTAGCCCTTGAAGCAACGCCCAGCGCCGTCCGGCTCGCAAGCCCTTCCGTCCGGCTGAAAATCTTTTCCCACTAAACTTATTTGCGCTCCCGCAACGCTCTCACTGGGCCTGTCCATTACTCAACTCAGGCCGGAACAGCGTTCGGGGGGACTGCAAACGAATCGCGCAAACTCCCTACCCTGGTCATCCCTGCTCCGCAGCAGTTTTATCTGATGCCATGCCGGAACGAGGACATCAACCTTGAATTTGCTCCCCGTCAACAAAACATCAGATCAGCATTAGTCGCTAGTGTAGCCCCATGTTCCATTTGTCACGTAGTTACTCTAGGGTTGCTCCGAAGGTCGAGTTCAGGCTATGGAGCGCCGTAGTTCCACTATGGTCCTTGTGGACAGTTGAGTTACTGTTAATCAGTCGATTACCACGCCTGCCTAAGGCCCAAAGCCAGCATTGACAGGCTATTCTCAGGTGATGACCTGAGAGTTTTCTTTCCAGCCGGATCATGATGGCTAGTTGAATAATACTCAGGACGATATAATTTGCTTCCGGCAAGGCCAATGGCGGTCGGCAGGTTTTAGCTAAACTTTAGTTACCCGAGTGCGTTTTCCAGCCATTTTCCGCATAAATTACAACTGGCAATGGTCTGCTGGCGTCTAAACTGGAAAGTCCTGAATCCATCAATATGCTGAACAAACCCTCAATTCGGGCCTTCGTAGCACTATGCGCGGTGTTTTTTCAGCTTAACCTCGCCCCAATCGCAGCACAAACATCATCTTCTTCCAGTGTTAAAGGACAACCGGCTCCCAAGGCACAATCGAGCCCCAAAACACCACCGGACCTACCCTCAGGCCTGCAAGCTTCCCTTCCGCCGGGTGTTCCCAATGACGCCGCACAGTACGTTCGCCAGATCGTCCAACACCAGGTGACCGGAGATGAGCAGGACCACGCTTTGTTTCGCTTCCGCTTTCATCGCGAATCCGAACGGCTCATCTACGATCGTGACGTCATCGAAACCAAGGACGGCCAACTGGCCCGCACTTTGTTGATAGACGGCAAGCCGCTCACCGCCGAACAACGCGCCAACGACGAAGCTCGCCTACAACGTCTAATGACCGACCCGGACGACCGCGCCAAGCACAATAAGCGCCTGCAAGATGACATTCTGCGCGCTAGAAAAATGCTGCGGTCCATTCCAGACGCTTTCATCTTTAAACATGACGGCACGGAAAACGGCATGGTTCGCATATCGTTCACGCCAAACCCGCGCTACGATCCGCCCAGCCGCGAGCTTCAGGTCTTCCACTCCATGAAAGGAACCATGTGGATCCATCCCGCCGGCCAGCACCTCACACGCATTGACGGACAGCTCATTGAAGACGTCAGCTTTGGCTGGGGCATTCTCGGCAAGCTCCGCAAAGGCGGAACCTTCAAGGTCGAACAGAGAGAAGTTGCGCCGGGACACTGGCAGATCACTTCCCTGGACGTGAACATGACCGGCTACGCCATCATCTTCAAAAACGTCAACGTGAAGCAGCATCAGATCCAGGGAGACTTCCGCCGCATGCCGGATGGCATCACCATGGCTCAGGCCTACGACCTGTTCAAGCAAGACGCTGCGGCCGCAGCCAAGTCTTCTGAAGCAAAGACCGCCGAAGGAAAGACCGCCGAAGCCAAACCCGGCGCGGCGGGACAGGCGAAGTAAAACGTCAAGAAGATTCGTGGAGCGCAGGCGCCCTCGCCTGCGGCCTTTTGTCTCGCATTACCGGATGCCGATCACCGATTTCTTCTGCCTAACCCTTCATCCCACGCTCTAAACGATTGATACGATGCATCCCAAGCCATGCTTGTGTGGCGCAGCCGCCCTCGGCTGCGGGGGTTTTGGGTTTCCGATCACGCGCGATCACGCGCGATGTCGGCGATCCCGGCGATTAAGCCGCTTCGCGGCCGCCCCACCCGCCATTTTTTGAAGATTTGTTGCAAACAAACGGGTTCCTCCATTTCGGCCCTGCACCGCCCTTGCACGGAGCTTGCACCGACCTTGGACGGAGCTTGGACGGAGCTTGCACGGAGCTTGGGCCGTCCAAGCCCAAGCCCGTCGGCTGAGGGCCGCAGTTTTGGCCGCAGTTTTGCCTTTAGTTCTGATTTTGGTTTGGCCAATTGCCAATTGCTAGTTGCTATCTGCTGTTTTTTCAAAGATCGACTGCGTTCCACCCCTCAGGGCTGCCCGAGCATAGCCCATTCACCACAGAGAAACAATAGCGAACTAGTTCATTGGCGCGCACGCCGGTCAAGTGTCCTGACGGACACGAGCCCGCAAGAAATCTAGGAAAATTCAGATGGCGACTGCGAAGGCGCGACACATATCGACCCAGCTCCACGTAGAGACGTGGCACTGCCACGTCTCTAAAATCGACTCCTTGATTGTGACGTGTCTGTCGCAGGCTTCGACTTCAAGTCCCGCCAGGGATCGAAGCGCACGCCTGTCAAGTGTCCTGTTAGACATAGTCCGCAACAAATCCAGGAAGATTCAGATGGCGACTGCGAGGGCGACTGTATATCGACCGAAGCCAGCGTAGAGGCGTGGCACTGCCACGTCTCAAAATCGACTCCTTGACTGTGGCGTGTCCGTCGCGGATTCTCCTACTCTAGTCCCCGCAACAACCTGTAGCCCGGTCACGTTGTCGAGGTGCGCAACGCCTGTCAAGTGTACTCGCCAATCTAGCAGAATTCGTCATAGGCTTGTTGCAAGTGGGGGATGCTCATTTGGCCGGGTTCCCCTCTCAATTTAAAGAAGCCTCACGGATCAATGCCGGAGATTAAAATTCACTTAGACTGAAACTCTTGCCTCCTAATTTTCATTCATCAATAAGCAGGAAATTGCTCTTGCTCGATCCAGAGTCATTGGTAAAATTGGGGACCTCAAAAATCCTTCGGTTCTGTTTGCAAAATGAACCCAGCGCGCCATGTCTGAGGTTTGACGGCGACGAGGGATTTTCCAGGTTCACTTGCGGTTTTCGGAAACATTCTGGTATCCGTCGGCCATTTGTAGATGTAGTAGGGAAAAACTTCACAAGGGGGAACAATGGGGCTCAGAAGAGTTGTCTCTGGAATCTTCCTGCTGTTTTATTTCACTGTGGCTGCGCAAGCCGCCACCCGACTGGCGATTGTGCCGGCGAACAGCCGATTCAGTGAGGCGGAGAACCGCATCGTCGATAGCCTTACGGGCAAGCTCGCGGGGAAGGAAGGCGTTACCATCATAGATCGCGCGAGTATTGAAAGGATCTTGCGGGAACAGAACTTTCAGAACAGTGACAGGTCATCACTCGATACAGCAACCCGTATCGGAAAACTTGTGGGCGCACGCCAGATTGTGATCATCCAGGTAATCAACGGCGTTTACAGCGTGCATACGGAAAATGCCAAAAATGACGTCAAGACAATTGGCACCGTAGTGCTGCAAGCCAGCGCGCGCGTGATTGAGGTGGAAACCGCTGTCATTCTGGGGCAACCGACTTCTCCTGTTTTTCAGGACAGCGCCCTGGTGTCAGAGACAAAGACGAAAGGCCCCAAGGCATACCCATATTACACTCGGCCCGGAAGCCAGGAGACCACCGGCACTGATCCACAGGTTGTCCTGGCCCAGGAGTGGCAGAAGGCTGTGGATGCGGTCACGGCAGATTTAAGTCCCAAGGTGGTGACCGTACTGGCGTCTGCGCCCGCGGCTAAAGCGGAGCTGCCGCTGGTGGCGGGAATAGCCAACGGAAACGTGTTCATCAATGAAGGAACTACTTCAGGAATCAAGCCGGACGATCATTTCCAGGTGGTGCGCAAGGCCGACACTGGGTTGAAAGATCCAAAGACCGGCCAGCCGATTTTGCAAAGGCAAAAGATATGCATCCTGGTCGTGACCAACACCGACGAAAACAACTCGTCTGGAACGTGCCAGGGCGGATTGCCGCAGAGCGGAGATGTAGCTGAGCCTATGCGTCATTGATTGCTGGATAGACGATGCTTGGTGGCGGCTCGACCAATAAGGAGGGAATACTTTATGCGATCAGTTCCCGGTGCGCGGATAGCTTTGGTAGTGGTTGCTTCTCTCCTGGCCTTGCGATACGCCGTGGCACAAGCTCCCACGCGCATGATGGTATGCGAGTCAGCTGACGACACGTGTGTGAAATCCACGGCAAGCTTCAGCAACACATGGCAATTCGACGGCACTGCGGGAAAAATCATATCGCCAGTCAATAGCGATGGTACCGAACTTACCATTGAAAGCATGGACCAGACGCGGGTGATCATCCATCGCGAGGATCGCGCCGGAACAACCGCGGGCCGTTCCGCCATATATACGGGAGCCATCCGCGCATCAAGTATTGAAGGTACGCGTATTGAAGGTACAGTCCAGTGGGATTGGCCGGGTCACACCGGCTTCCCTGCGTCCGGCAAGTGGTCGGCAACGCTTCAAGGCCCGGCGGCTGCCTCAGCCGGCGCCCCGGTGACTCCAAACAACCAATCTCAGCAAATGCTGCCCCCGCGCTTGCTTGAATGTGAAGGGAACGGGCCGTGCAACTCTGCGTGGCTAATCGACGGCCAGTCTGGCAAAGCGACATGGTTCCTGCAAAAGCCGGTTCGCGCTGAGTTGACCGTGATTCGCTCCGCGCCGGATGACATAATGGTTCGCCGCATTGACGTTACTGACGGAAACTCCGCAGTTTACTACGGTACTCGCCGTGGAGACGTATATTCCGGAACGGTGGTCTGGAGCAGTCCTAGCCATCCCGGAGGCTCTTCCGGACGCTGGTCTGCTTCCGTGCCGCAGACGCAATGCGCTTTAAGCGCTAATTTATCTTCGGAAGACGCGATGCGCATCGGGCGAAATGCCTTGATGTTCGACCTTCAACAGGACGCATTCAATTGCTACAGTACCGCGGCCAAAGCAGGTAATGCCATCGCCCAGACTGCCGTGGGTCTGATCTATTATCAGGGACACAACCCGGGTGTGCAGCAAAATTATCCGCAGGCGTTGTTCTGGTTGCGCAAAGCGGCGCAGCAGGGCGTCTATGCAGCGCAAAAGACGGTTGCAGACATGTATATGCTCGGAGAAGGAACTCCGCGCGACCCTGAACTTTCCCGCTACTTCGGCGATAAAGCCGCCGAACAGAAAAGCGACTTTGAACGACGCCAGGAACGGCAGGAAGATCGGGAAGAGCGCGCGGCAGACCGCCGTGCCAACGTGCTGACAGGTTTTGTAATGGGTGCTGTCTTCGGAGCTGCATTTTTCTAACGCAAATGGCTTTAATTTGGGTCAGCCTATCGGTTTGGCGATTCCAAACAGTGTTTTATTGCAGGTTTCGTCTTCGAAGCCATCACCTGATACCGGCAGAGGCTAAAGCCAAGAACGCCGGCTGCCCGGGATGACGGCCCTCTAATCCCCTGCGCTATTTACTTTGCCTGCCCAGCCTTATTCGCCGTTGTTGCGGCAGCCGCGAGTCGCTCCAGATGCTGCTTGAACTGAGGCAACAACGGGTCGCCCGTTTCTGTGGCAACGGTCACTGCTTTTTGCACATTCTGGCGGGCCACATCGGCTTTACCCGCAGCTTCAAGGCCGTCGGCCAGACTGTCATAGACGTTGGCTGAGCCCGGGTACAGTTCCACGTTCCGTTTGAATGTCGCGATGGACTCCTCAATCTTTTTCTCTCCCAGCAAGCCATAACCCAACTGATTGATGGCCTGTTCCGCGGAGACGGGGAAACCGAAGCGCTCTGACAATTCCTGGTAATGTTGCTCAACGCCCTTGAGTCCGCCCACGGGAACGCCTCCTCCCGGTTCGCGCGGCATCACCCAGCCGTCAAAAACTGTGCGCAAGCCGGCGTAGTGGGCCAGAAACGTAGTGGAGCCGTGGTCTTCGTCGGGATAGCGCGCTGAACGCACGATAAAGCCCTTCGGCACGGTCGTGGTGAAGAGCTTCTGCATCTGATCAAAGCCATCGCCCATCGCGTTGGGCGTGGCGCCTTCATTTCCCAGAGAGAAGAAAAGCGTCTTCTTGAATTCTTTTTGTTTGGCAAAGAATTGCTGGGCCTGGTGCAGGGTGTGTTGATCGTCCCATTGCAGGCTCGGGCTCACGGCAATGTATGCGTTGAACATGTCAGGATGCGCAATCAGGGCATGGATCGCCAGCAGTCCGCCGAGCGAGTGGCCGGCAAAGATGCGATAAGGCCGCGGCTGGTAACGCTTCTCGACCTCCGGGAAAAGCTCCGTCTGGATGAATTCCAGAAACTTGTCGCCGCCGCCACCGGTGGCAGGAGCATTCTGGGCTGAGCCATCAGGCCCCCTGAGAGTCGCGGGCGTGGGCGTGAGGTCACGCGTGCGGTTCGTGTTGGGAATGCCGACAATCATGATCGGCGTACAGCGGCCCTGCGACGCAAGAAAATCAATGATCGCGCCAACTTCATTGATGTGGCCGTCGCCATCCGCCAGGTACAGGACCGGGTATTTGTCCTTTTTACCCTGCGCAGCCGCCGGCATCCGCACCAGGATCACGCGGTCTTCATTCAGCACATTGGAATGGACGGTGATGCGCTCCGGCACTGGCGGGGCCAGGTTCTGAGCGCTCGCAGCGATCGAAACGATCGAGACAAAACAAATAAGGAAGGTGGAGACAGCGCGCAGCCGCATGGTAAAACCTCCGGGCGTGATCGTTCGCACAATCTGACGCAACTCACATTCCAAAAGTCTAGCCACTTAGGACATTGCAAATCAAACAGATTGTGTGTTGGGTTTGACCTCTGGCTGTTCGCTTTCGTTAGCGAGTGTGCGGGTACGAACAGCGAGCGGAAGCGGCGTGAGGGATCTGCTCCGCGGGTCTTGGCCGGGGCTACCGGCCTTCAATTTCCAATCTTTGGCAATTTCGGCTATTGCCGGGGCCCCCGACGCGCGCTTCGCGCGGCGGGGTGGGGTTTTGGCAATCTCACTTTTTCTTCTTCTCATCCTTCTTCGGTTCCGGCTTCTTCGGTTCTGGCGGCGCTTGTTCCAAGCCTAAATCCACCAGGATCTTTGGACTTTTCTCGCCATTGACCAGCAGGTTGTGGCATGCGCTGCAATCCTGCGTGATTGATTTTCCGTCCGTGGTGTTGTGCGACTCGTCATGGCAACGGAAGCACCCGATGGAATCCGTATGTCCCAGGTTGTTGTTATATGTTCCCCAGGTAACGTTCATGGCTGGGAACACGTTGCCCAGGTAGATGTCACGGACGGTGTTGGCGGAACGCTTTACGTCGTCGGCGTGCTGCGCGTAGACGGTTGGGAAGTTCGTCTTGTAATAATCTTCAAACGCCTTGGGGATCTGCACGGTGGCTTCATCGCGACCGGCGAACGTCTGTTTAAGAATGGTCACGCCTTGTTTCTTGGCGAACGGCAGCGCGGGGGACACATCGCCGGCAACCATGGCTTTGTCCATGGCGCGTTCCGGCAGATCGTAAATGTGCGTAGGCCGGTTGTGGCAATCAATGCAATCCATCACGCGGATCTTCGCTGGATCGAGCTTGGCGTCCTTGGCGGCATAAATAGAAGTTTTTCCGCCGGCGGTGTATTCCACCCACGGAATCGTCTCACGCTTGTCGTCGGAAGCGTAGTAGCGTACGACCACGCCTTGCCCCAGGTGGCGTCCGTGGATGCCCACGCGGTTGGCGCCGCCGCCCAGGTGCAGCATCAACACGGTGTGGGTCTCGGTATTCTGTTCGTCGTCGCCAAAACTGGGAATATCGCGCAGGCGGTCTTCATCAAACTTCTGCGGCCAGTGGCAGGTCTCGCAAGTCTCGCGCGCCGGACGCAGGTTGCGCACCGGCTGCGGAATCGGCCGCGGATAGGTATTGAACATCACGGCAAAAAGCTGGCCCGCGCCGGAAAGCTTGCTCTTTACAAACCACGACGCCCCCGGACCAATATGACAGCTCACGCATTCAACGCGTGAGTGCGGCGACCGCTGGTGTGCCGTGAATTCCGGCTGCATTACGGTGTGGCAGGTCTGTCCGCAAAAACTTACGCTGTCCATGTAGTTCACGGCGCTGTACGCGAACTGGCTGGCAAGGATCACGTTCAGCACGCTGGTAACTCCGATGAATGCCACCAGGCGGCGCAGCTCAGGATTCTTGGCGTCGAGCTGCGGAAACTCCGCGGGCATCAACCCTTTTGCGCGGCGCGTTCTCCGGTTCCACCAGATGCCGATGGGAATCAACAACAAGCCCAGAATGAACACGCCCGGCAGCAACAGAAAGACGGCGATCCCAAAGTACGGGTGCATGGTGCCGCCCCGCATGGTGATGGGGAGAAATCCCATCCACAACACGGTAGCGGCCGTGACCAAAATCACGCCGATTAGACTGATGTAGTTGTTGGAGAGATATACGACGGACTTAAGCCAGTCGCGCATGTTAGTCATGAGGCCGAATCTCCTGTTCTTGCTGTGGCGGCGAAACCCTCATTATTAAGAAAAGTAAGTCTAGACCGCTGTGACGAAAATCACAAAGCCCGCTTTGCGGTGTGGCGGCACGGAGTAAATTTACGGGCTGAGGGACTTTACCGGTAGGCAAAGATCATGGCGTAGATGATCGCTACCACGATACAGAAGCCGGTCCCCAACGCGATCCAGGCAAACACGCGGATGGTTTTCACCACCACCAGCGGCTGCGGTTCCGCCAGGTGCTGCTGCAACTCGCCTTTGGCAACGAGTTCGTCATATTCCCGCGGTTTGTCGCGTTTCAGTTCGGCTAGCGGCATGTGTCCGGTGAACACCGTGGTGTCCATGGGAAATTTTTCCGGCCGCAAATGCGTGTTGAAGAAATGCACGGTGAAGATGAAGCCGGTGGCCAACAGCGCTTCGTCACTGTGGATGATGGTGGCCACGTTCAGAAACCATCCCGGCAGCAGGCGCGTAAAGAAAATTGGGAACCACAGCGTCAACCCGGTGGCGCCGATGACGAACACGCCCCAGAACACGGCAAAGTAGTCGAACTTTTCCCAGTACGTCCAGCGGCCGTATCGCGGACGCTGGCCCGCGCCCACAAACCATTTCATGGTGGCAATGAACTCGCGCAGGTCCCGGCCGTTGAGCAACATGGAATCGGCGCCGAAAAGCATCTTGAGCCATGACACCTTCTCGCGGCGCTTGGTCCGCACCAGGTCAACAATGTGGACCGTAAATACCGTGAACATCAAGAACGCCGCGCTGCGGTGAATGAATCCGGCGCTCTCAAATCCGCCCATGAAACGGGAAAGCCTGCTGGCCCACGCGGTGTAAGAAAACTTGAGCGTCATGCCAGTCAACGCCAGAGTAATAAAACTCACAACCATCGAAGCATGCAGCGCCCGGTGTAACGGACGGAAGCGCACATACTCCAGCGCGCGTTGCTTGCCGCCGGCGATGACTGCCTCCCCAACCGGAGTTTCCGCGGAGGCAATCGCCACCGCCTTGGCCCGGATGTCATGGTCTTGCGTTGGTGCGGGCATCATTGCTCCTCGCCGGAAGAAGGATTTTGTTTCGCGTCGCCGCTCGCACCGTCTGCTCCGTTCGCACCGTTCTTCAGGCGTTCAGCAGCTTCTTCTGCTTTCAACTCGCGCCGCATCTGGAAGGCCCGCGGCAGCCACAGCAGCGTATGAATCCCGCTGATGGCAAAGGTCCCAATCAGCAATGCGGTCATGCTCCAGAACGTCCAAAACAGCCACGGATATTTCTGGGGATCGTGGTGCGTGGCGTGTGTCAGGTATCCGGCAAACCGGCGCGTGGCTCCGGCATGGCATTTCTGGCAAGTAGTCAGCACGTTGGCGCGGCTCAGGCGCGAATGCGGATCATTCACGCTGCGGATGTCGTGCGAGCCATGGCAATCAAAGCACTTGGCCGTCTGTGTGTAGCCCAGCCGCGAGACTTTGCCGTGATAGGTTTCGAAATATGTTTCGGCGATTTTCTCGTGACAGCGGCCACACTTGTTCATGATCTCCAGCTTGAACGCATCCTGATCCGCGCGTTGGATGGTATGCGCGGTGTGACAGTCACTGCATACCGGCAGCTGCTTGTCCGTGTGGGTGACGGAAACCGAGTGCACGCTATCTACAAACTGCTCTTCAATTCCGTGATGGCACACGCCGCAGGTGGCCGGCACGTTCTTGCGGTTCACCGTTGACTCGGAATCAGACGCCGGCAGCTCGCGATGCGCCGTATGGCAGCTGGTGCAAGTGGCGGTAACGGTGAGTCCGCTCTTCAGCAGGCCTTTGCCGTGAATGCTTTCGTTGTAGTGGCCAATGATCTCGCGTTGCTGGCCTTTGTATGCGACGGCCGCCTTATTGCCTTCCTGATGGCAACGCGCACAGAGATCAGGGACCTTCGTTGGGAACGAAACTGATTCCGGATCGCGTTTGCCCAGAATGCGATGCGTGCCGTGGCAGTCCTTGCAGGTCGGCGCGTTGGGATTGGTCTTGGCGTTCAGCTGTCCGTGGATGCTGCGCTGGTAGAGCTGGCCAACTTCCGCATGGCATGAAGTGCAATCGACTTTCTTGGTGATCGTCTCGCAGGGACGCACGTGCGACGCGTTCACTTGCGAGTGGCATTGGCTGCACGCGATCTTCGAATGCCGGGAAGCCGCGTGGTCGCTTTCTTTCACAAAGAGTATGCGGCCGTCGCTGCTCTTCAGCTTTTCGTCTTTGTGGCAGCGCAGGCAGTCGGCGTCCGCCATTCCCTGCGCGTAAAACACGCGGCGGATCTTGTGCGGCTGGTGGCAGTCGATGCAAGCCGGAAGCACGTTAGCTTGTTTTTCCCACAGCTCGCCACGGATCGTCTTGCGATGCACCTGCTCAATCTGCGAGTGGCACTTCGTGCAGGTCGTCGCAATGTTCTTGCGCGCGATCGACGAATTTGGATCGGTATGCGGCAAAATGCTGTGCGCCGTATGGCAAGACGCGCAGTTCGGAGCGACCGTCAGCCCGCGCTTCAGTAACCCTTGGCCGTGAATACTCTCAGAAAAGTTTTCCAGAATGTCATGCTCGGGGATGTTGCGCGTTTTGGAAACCGCTGTTCCCTCTTGATGGCACTTGCCGCAGGTGAATGGAACTTTGAGCGGCGCCACGGGCGAACGCGGATCTTTTACCGGAAGAATGTCATGGTTTCCGTGGCAGCTATGGCACCGCGGAGCCAGCGCGTCGCCGCGGGCCAGCGCCTTGCCATGCAGGGACTTTGCATGTTTCGCGAACTCATCGGCATGGCAGGTTCCGCAGTTCACCTTAGCGGGCGTGTCATGCGGAATGTCCTTGCCTTCCAGATCGGCATGGCATCCGGTGCATGAAAGCGCCGCATGGACGGACGCCGAGAACTTCTTGCCGTCGACAAACAGAGACACGGTTTGCTTGCCGTGCTTGGTGGTCATCGTCTTGTCACTGTGACAAGCCAGGCAGGTATCGTCGTCGCCGATTGCGCCGGCGTGTGCCGTGGCCGCCAGCAACAGTACAATCCCGCCCATCAGCAAAGCCCCAAACAGCGCCGGGCTTAACCGCGCATGCAGCGTCTTCGTCCGCACCTCGGGCCGCACCTCGGGCCGCATTTGGGGCCGCACCTCAGGCCGCGTTTGCGGACGGACAACTTCCTCGGCGATCCTGCGTAACTTACTCAACCGATAGCTCCTTGCGCGGTGACTTACCCGTGAGCCAGGCTGAATCCATGGGGTAAACGTCCGGGTCAAAGATCACGAAATAGAAATGCCAGACCACAATGGCCATCGTCGCCAGCACCGCTTCATAGAAATGGATGGACGTGGCCACGTCGAGCACCAGCTTTGGCATCCACTTCAGCGCCAAGTCGTTGCCCCAGAGCAGAACGCCGGTGGCCACCATGATCACTGATCCCCAAACCAGCGCCCAGTATTCGGCTTTTTCCACATAACTATGCGGCGCTCGTGTTGGCATCTGTTTGCTGAGACCCAGGTTGTAAGCAAAATTCTTTACCAGTTCGCTCAGGTCGCGGGCCTTGGGCCACAGTTGTTTCCAATGATCGCGTAACGGCTTGCTGAAGACGAGTGACAACAAGTGCGCCAGCGACGCCGACATGAACACCACGGAAGCTCCGCGATGTACCAGTCCGCGCGCGGAACGCGAGCTTTCCCACAGCAACGCGGGACGCGCCCACCACTGGTCCGGGAACTTCAACGCAAATCCTGTCCACGCCAATACGATGAAGGAAATCGCCAGCGTGGCATGCTCAATGCGCTCAAACGGCAACGTGCGCAACGGAGCGTCTTTATCCGCGGCCGGCATAGCTTCAATCTTGCCGTTGAAGCGTAAGCGGCGCACTTTGCGCAGCCAGTCGCCAAAGTTGTGCAGGAACATGAAGCCGATGGTCAGCGGAATGATCAACAAGTAAAACCAGCGCACCCAGCGCAGGACAGCGTGCTCGGAGCTGCCGTTCATTGTGTGTACAGTGCCTAGCGCAAAGCGTTGGCCAGCGCCTTCATGGCACTGTCCGCAAGTCTTCGCCAGATTATTCGGATGAACCGTGGACTTGGGATCAGACGACGCACGGATGTTGTGCACGCCGTGGCAACTGGCGCAGTTGGCCACAATCTGATCACCTGACTTGGACGCCAGCCCGTGGTAGGACGCGTCAAAGCTGACGATGCGGTCGCTGGGCAATCCGAAGCGACGGTTCAGGGCCACGCTGTTGTGGCATCCGCCGCAGGTATCGCGAACATGTTTGCTATTTACGGAAGACGCCGCGTCTTTCGGCGGCAGGATCGAGTGTTCGCCGTGGCAGTCCGTGCAGACCGGAGCCTGTACGATTCCATTCTGAATCGCACGTCCGTGGACGCTGTCATTGTATTGCTCGGCAATATCCGCATGGCACGCGCCGCACAGTTGCGGGACGGCGTTGCGGAACGCGGTGGTCTTGGTGCTTTCCAGTTCGTGCGCCTTGCCGTGGCAGGTGGAGCAGTCCGGCGCCGCGCCATTGCCGCTCTTTACCGCTTGAGCGTGCGCGCTGCGTGCGTAGTCTTTCGCCATGTTGGAATGGCACGTGGCGCACGCAGGCTTGGGCACGCCTTCCGGATGCGGATATTCTTCGTGCTTCAGATGGCAGCTCTGGCAGGCTACCGATCCGTGAACTTGTTTTTTTATTTTGTCGCCAATATCGCTGTGGCAACTCAGGCACAGGTCGTTGTCCGGCGCCTTGGCGGGCTTTACGCCGTTGGCAACTTCACTGTGCGCGGGTTCAGCGGCGGATGACAAGAGTGCGGATGAAAGAACGGCGGGTACAGGTACGCTCATGGCCAGGACGCCCGTTTTCACGGGTCGAGCCGCGTCCTGCCCCGCCTTATGCGCAACGCCGCTGGTGACCGCGGCTGCGCTGGTTATCACCAACAACAGCAAGAAAAACCTGGGCCGGTTCATTTCTGCTTTTGACCTTCCCTTACAAAACGTGCCTGAACAACATTTCATCGGCAAGTCATGTTTTTTCTTGCCGGCTGAAGCGTGAACGCGGCGGGCTTCCAGCGTCTTTTACTTCCGTCTTTTACTTCCGTCTTTTTACTTTTTGGTTGCGAGTGAGCGTACGAACTTGATCAGGTCTTTAATCTGATCGTCAGTCAGTTTGCCTTTATAAGCCGGCATTTTGTTTTTGCCATTGGTGGTGATGTCGGTCCAGGCAGCGTCAGTGTTTTTGGCGACATCGGGATCGCTGAAATTTTTTGCGCCCATTTTTGTGCCGATGGCGGTGGCGGTTCCGTCCGCTCCGTGGCAGGAAGCGCACTTGGTTTTATAAAGATCGGCTCCGCCTTGCGCCACGGCGGAAGTTGTCAACACGGCGGCCATGGCCAGCGCTGCGCCAATCGCCAACACTTTGCGAATGATTGCTTTCATCTGATTTTTTCTCCACTTCCTCTTTTTAACTGTTGCCCTTAAGGCCTTACTGCACATGACGCGGCCGCACCGGACCCCAACGGAAACAAAGGTTGAAACAGTTGGGGGCTTTCAGACCGGAAGCTCTGCGCCTTTGGTCCGGCTAGGCCGCGGGAGAGAGCGGACATAGCTCTCTCCAAACTTACCTAGCGTAACTAGGCATCATGGTTGTATTCAGCTCATGTCGGCTGTGACGCGGGTCACGGTCCGGCCGTACGGTAGGACACGGCCGTGCACAACCGTCCGCAGGACGGCCAAGCACGTCGCGCGGCGACCGCATGAACAGCGCACAAAACACGTGTGACGCGAGTCACATCCCCGGAGTGGCACAGGGCTTAGGATGCTGAGTTGTTAAGAATTGCTTTTTGAGGACAGCGGCCAATGAATATTAATTTCGATCTTAATCAGTGCCCTCTTATCGTGATCTGGGAAGCTTCCCAGGCTTGTGACCTCTCCTGCTGCCATTGCCGGGCGGCGGCCCAGCCCAAGCGCCACCCCCTGGAATTGACCACTTCAGAAGCTCAGAAACTGATTCGCGACGTGGCCGACCTGAAGCCGCCGATCTTTATTTTTACCGGTGGCGATCCGCTCAAACGCGCCGATATTTTTGACCTGGTGCGCTACGCTTCGTCGCTTGGCCTGCACCCCGCCATGACGCCCAGCGCCACGCCGTTGCTGACCAAGGAAGCCATCGCTGAACTGAAGAAAGCAGGTCTGGCTCGCCTGGCCGTAAGCCTGGATGCTTCCGTCCCCGAGTTGCATGACGTGTTCCGTGGCGTTCCGGGATCGTATGCGCGCACGCTGCAAGCGATTGAATGGGCCAATGAAGTTGGCCTGCCGATTCAGATCAATACCAGCCTGCACAACCGCAACCTGCATGACCTGGACAACATGGCCGCGCTGGTCAAGAACTTCAAACTCGTCTTGTGGAGCCTGTTCTTCCTGGTGCCCACGGGCCGCGGTCAAACGGAAGACCTGCCAACGGCCGAGCAGTTTGAAGCCACGTTCGCCAAGCTTTACCAGTTCTCCAAGACCATGCCGTTCCGGGTGAAAACCACGGAAGCCCAGTTCTATCGCCGCTATGTTCTGCAACAACGCAACGCCAGGAATTCCGCCGCGGTGCAGGAACTGACCAGCGGCGCGGTGAAAGGCATCCCTGGACTCTTGCCGATCAATGACGGCAAGGGCTTTGTGTTCGTCTCGCACATCGGCGAAGTTTATCCGAGCGGTTTCCTGCCGGTCCACGCGGGCAACGTCCGTACGCAGAGCCTGACGGAAATCTATCGCAAGTCAGAAGTGCTGGTTGCGTTGCGCAACACAGAAAATCTGCAAGGCAAGTGTCACGAGTGCGAGTACAAGGAAATCTGCGGCGGTTCGCGCGCCCGCGCCTTCGCCCTCACCGGAGACATGTTCGCGGAAGATCCCTGCTGCACGTACGTCCCAAAAGCCGTCGTCAAGGCAAGAGAACAAAAACTGGCGATCACGTCCATACAATCAACGTAGTCGCAGACCTGCCAGCACTTTTCAGGGCGGAAGCAAAGTAGTTGCTTCCGCCCTGCCTTTCTTTTGGCTCTAGTTCTTTCTGCTTACGTGCCCCGCATTTTCTTGATCGCGTTTTACCCCGCGGATGATTTCCTGCACGACCGGCAAACCCCGCGCGGTCCATCTTGATCTAAACCACAACGCCGCTTCCACTCGTGTTACGGGCGCACCCGTCCGTACTTTCAATCCGTACCCTCAAAGGAGATTTGCGATGAAAAGAATTTATATGGCAACAGCGGCACTGCTATTGTCCGCGACACTTATGCCGGCATCCTCGATGATGGCGGCCCAGAATCAGGATCAAGACAAACAAAAGACAGACACCACCATACAGGGCTGCCTGGGCGGCGCCGGCGGCAGCTACACGCTCACCGACAAAGGCGGCAAGAATTATCAAATCGATGGCGAGGCCGCCAAGCTGGGCGATCACGTGGGACACGAGGTCCAGTTGATCGGCACACAATCCGGCGGCGGTGACAGTTCATCCAGCGCGCCCGCGACTTTTACCGTGAAAAAACTGAAGATGCTGGCGGCCAGCTGCTCCAAGTAACCCGCCGGTATTTGACACAAGAAAAACCCCGACCGCAAACCAGCGTCGGGGTTTTAAGTTTTGGATAGATGTTGCGATCAGGCGACAGCTTGCACGCTTTTGCCCATGAAGCCGATCAACTCTTCGTTGACCTTGTCTTTGTGAGTGGAACACATGCCATGCGGCAGGCCCGGATAGACTTTAAGCGTGGCGCCTTTAACAATCTTGGACGAAAGCAGCGCCGCGGATTGTATGGGGACGATCTGGTCGTCATCGCCGTGGAGGATCAGCGTTGGCACATCGAACTTTTTGAGATCTTCGTTGAAGTCAGTCTCGGAAAACGCTTTTACGCAGTCATAGGCGGCTTTGAGGCCGCACATCATGCCCTGGAGCCAGAAGAAGTGGCGCAGGCCTTCTGAAACTTTTGCGCCCGCCCGGTTGGCTCCGTAGAACGGAATGCTCAAGTCCTGAAAGAACTGTGACCGGTCAGACTGCACAGCCGAGCGGATCTGGTCAAAGGCTTCCATGGGCGTTCCCACGGGATTGTTGGCCGTCTTCAGCATCAGCGGCGGCACGGCTCCGATCAACACCGCTTTGGCCACACGTTTGGTGCCGTGGCGTCCAATGTAACGGGCCACTTCTCCGCCACCGGTGGAGTGCCCGATGTGGATCGCGTTTTTCAAATCAAGTTTTGCCGTGAGCTCCGCGAGGTCGTCAGCGTAGGTATCCATTTCATTGCCATTCCAGGGCTGGCTGGAGCGGCCGTGTCCGCGGCGATCATGCGCAATGCAGCGGAATCCGCGCGAAGCCAGGAATATCATCTGATCTTCAAAGGCATCTGAGCTCAGTGGCCATCCGTGACTGAAGACTACAGGCTGCCCGGAGCCCCAGTCCTTGTAATAGATTTGCGTTCCGTCTTTGGTGGTGATGGTGCTCATGGTGGGGGAACCTCTTTCCGCTTATCCACAAGGCGCAGTCGCGCCTTGAGAAGAAATGTTGCCACAGCGAACGCTCGCGTGAGCAGAGACGGCAAGGCAGGATCGCCAAACTGAAGATCGCCCAAACTGCGTCAGCCCTTGCCGGCTGCTCGTGGCGCGATAGATTCGACTTGTTGATTCTAATACCGAAAGGGAAGAGGCATGAGAAGAGAGCGGGGTTTTACCGGATTTTATTTGCGCTTGGCGGCTACTCGCCCACCTCAACAGCCACGAGTTCCGGAGTGCAGCGAGAATTCTCCATCGATTTGAGAACGTCTTCCGCCGTGAATTTCCCCATGAGCAATGCCAGCTTGGGTTTCAGAGTTGTCAGGATAGGTGTGCAGGAGATCCGCTGCACATATTCGGCGGCACGCGTGCCACGGTTCAATTTCACGACAAATTTTATGTTCTTCATGAGTCCCCCCGGAGTCAGGTTGGTGATCGGTGATTGAAGAGGAAAATCCCTGCGCGCAATGATGTGACGGAATCTGAAGAAAAGAAAACGACTGCCCGGCGGCGGTTACCTGTCCCGGGCTGTCTTGTTGCGTCAACAACCGTCCGGCGGCGGTTACCTGTCCCGGACATTTTTGGTTGTTTGCGTCAAGAGCTGCTCAGCGGCGGTTACCTGTCCTGAGCAGTCCTTAATTCCTTTGCCGTTAGATGATCTGAACGTTCTCGGCCTGTAGACCCTTGGGCCCCTTGGCGACCGTAAACGAGACGGCCTGGCCTTCCTGCAAGCTCTTGAACCCGTTTGACTGGATTGCCGAGAAATGCACGAAAACATCATCCCCGGACTGGCGGCTGATAAAGCCGAAGCCCTTGGCGTCGTTAAACCACTTCACTGTTCCTTGTTCCATTGTGTTACCTGTTTCTATGTTGAATTTCTGCTGAGAAGAATCATTGCGGGTGAGAGGGATTAACGCTCAAAGCGGAACCTTGCTGTCAACTGCGGGTGAATCGAACTTAGCCGATATAGATTGGATGCACGAATCAAGGAAAAGGATTCAAGAAGAAAGGTGGCCTTCGGCAGAGAGGAACAACACACCCTTGGACTGAAGTCCAAGGGTGTGGGGTGGCCAATTTTTGCGCATTTTGCTGCTCGGCGTTTAAGGTTTCTACGTATTCACGTGCAGGCGTCCATCTCTTAGCACGGTGCATTTGCGGTCACGCCAGACGATGGTGTCGCCCAGGAAGCCGCCCATCCAGACCATGAAGCCGAGGACGTCCTGCACCGGCAGCAGCCACCATTGCCTGCGCATCAGCGGATCGCGAACGATTCGGTTCGTAACCGCGGCGGCAACAAAGCGCAATACGAGAGCGAAAACAACCAGAGGCCAGGCTTTAGGCCAGGCGGCGAGCAGAAGAAGAGCGAGAGCGGTGGTGTAAGTAAAGACTTGTCCCCAATAGCCGGCAGGCCGCGAACGCCGCGTGCTGCGCGCCCAGCGCAAACGGTGGCTCAGGTTGGGCATCATGTCCTGGCTGCCAATACGGTGTTCAATCACCGCCGAAGACAGCAGAACTTCATGTCCCATTTCCGCGGCGCGCTGGCCAATGACAAAATCTTCCGCCAGATATTCCTGGAGGTAGCCAAATCCACCCATGGCTTCCAGCACGCAGCGGCGGACGGCCAGGGTGCATCCCAGGGCAAAGCGCATGCCTTCCAACATGCGGGCCACCAGCACTCCCCCCAGCAGTTCGGTGTTCATGCCCACGGCTTCCAGGCGCGACCACACACTCTCGCCGCCGATAGCGGTGTACGGGCAGGTGATCAGGCCAATGCGTTCGTCCTGAAGTTCGCGGGAAAGGTGGGCCAGCAAGTCGGGCCCAATGCGGACATCACTGTCAGCCATCACCAGCAGTTCATGGCGAGCTTCCTGGACCAGACGGTTCAGGCTGTAAGCCTTGGCGTTGGGGATGGAAGATTCTCCGGTGACAATGACGCGCGCGGATACGCGTCCGGCAAACTCGGTGATGAGCGCTTCGGCCACTTCGGCGGCGGAATCGTCCGCGCGATGGACGCCGAAGACGATTTCAAATTCTGGGTAGTCCTGATGAAAGAAGCTGCGAAGATTGGCGGCCAGACCTTCATCCCGTCCGCACAACGGTTTCAGAATGCTGATCGGATGGGCTGGGCCTGTCTGGGGCAATTTCACCGCAAGATATCGCCGCGCCGCAATGATGACGAGCACGCAATACGCCAGCGAACCTGCCAGCAGAACAGCCAAAATGGTTGCGAAGATCACCATAACGTGTACGAGTCTTCCCTCTTGTTCCCCGAGTCTCCGCCACGAAGGGCGGGTCTTTTTCACTGCTGCGTCATTTACTGCTGTGTCAAAAGCAACTTGCCGCCGCTTTCGGCAACGGTCTTCAAGTTCGCCGAACCGACTAATTTTCGCACGCGGTCGAGCTGCAAACCGTCCGTGATCAGATAACAGCGCTCACTTTGCGTCCAGAGTTGGGCAAATTCCTGGTCGCCGATAAAAACTGCAGGCGATCCTGGAGCGAGCGAGCCATATTCCAGATTGTTCTTGCGTCCGTTCAGCAACAACGCCGTGCGGTCGGCATAAAACAGTACCGACGAATAAGGGTAGTACGCGCCGTCCACGATCAAGCGGCCTTGCGGCGCCTTGGTTAACGCTTCCGCCAGCGGTCGCGACCCTAAATAAGGATCGAAGACCGTCAGCGCCATCCGGCTGGCATGAAAGAACAGTACCATCATGGCCGCCTGAGCAAGAACCGCGCGGCGTCCGGAGAGCAGCCACGAACCGGCAGCCCCCACCAGAAACGCCAACCCCGCCAATGCCAAGGGGGCCCTTAAATAGGCAAATGCCTGAATCGTAAGGTCTCCCAGGTGGCCGAGCGAGAGTGTATAAGCACTTGGGTTTTGCTGCAAGACCCTGGAAATATCCCCTGGCGCAGGCACATTGCGGACGGCGATCAGCAACCCGGCAATCACCACCGCTGCGGCAGCCGCAACCCAGGCCACGGCGATCCGCCCCCGATTCAACCATTTTACGCTGCCGGTGCCGTAACCGGTCACCAAAAGACCCTCGTCTTGATCTTGATCTTGATCTTGGCCGGAAGCTATCGCGCAACCCAAAAGCAGCGCCAAAGATGGATATATCGGCAACGAATAGTATTCCTGCGTGGTAGAAAACGTGAAAAAGACCAGCAAAAACAACGTGGCGCAAAGAGCCAACAGCCGCGTGCGGCTGGCGCGGTCAGCGCCTCTGTATCCCAGCTTGAACGCCGCTGGAAGATAGAAGCTCCAGGGGAACAGCCACAGCAGGTTGAGCAGCCAGAACGTAAGCCGAGGCACGGTGTTGTAGTCGCGCGGATAGCGCAGTCCAAGAAACCGCAACACGTGTTCGTTCATGAAATAGAACCAGAAGAACCCGTGGTACTCGCCTGGTTCGCTGTGCATGGTGAAGTCAAAATAGGGAGGCATGCGCCGCATGGCCATCACATGCCACGGCGCGGCGATAGCCAGAAAAATCAACAGGCCACGGACGAGATGAAGAGCACGCCAGGTCTGCGAGAAAGATGTTCCCCGCGAAAACAGCCGGCGGATCAGCGCCAGATATACGATCGACGCGCCGCCAACAATCACCAGCACCAGCAGGCCCTTCAGCAATACGCCCACGGCCAGGCTGGCTGGGAGAACAGCAGCCCAGAGACCAGGATGCTTTTCGGTTTCAATCGCGTCGCTGTCTTCATTCAATGCCCGCTGCAATGACCACAGGCACACTACAACGCACAGCGCGAGCATCACATCTGGAATCAGGATTCGGGTGAACAGGAAAAGACCAACGCAGGTGGCCAGGACGAGTCCGGAATAGAATCCAGCGCGTTCGCCAAAGGCCCAGCATCCGTAGCGCATGGTCACCCAGCACAGCAGGACCGCCGAAAGCGCAAACGGAATTCTTGCCGCCCAGTCATGCACGCCAAAAATCAAATACGAAATGGCAATGAGCCAGTAGGGTAGAGGAGCTTTCTCTATATAAGGAACGCCGTTGAGATGCGGAATCACCCAGTCGCCGGAGCGGACCATGTTGCGTGCCAGTTGAGCGTGCGAAGCATCCACGTCGTCCATAAGTCCGGGCGGCGAGATCAGGCAGCCGACGAAAACCAGCACAGCCACGGCCAGGAGCGCGGCGTCACTACGCCACGCGCGCGCACGCCGCTGCACGGGCTCGGGAGGAGCCGTTAATTCCTGCTTTTCCTGGATTGCTGTTACTGCGCTAATGCGGACACCTTTCCGTCAAGAGAGTGAGCGTTCGTGGAAACCCTCCCCTGTAACCCGGGAGCGGACAAGAAGTTCAGGAAATAATTGCGGCTCTGCTAACTACTCTGCAAGTTGCTCTATCAATCATCTAATGCTTCGGGGCTTGGCGATGTAAAAATTTGTAAATGATTCATTCGATGTCAAGACGCAAACCATAGCAGCATCAACGGCACATTCCATCCGCAAGTGCCCTCGTCGAAACCCCACAATCACAGGGGCAAACCGCGAAAACACTCGCTGTATAAACCATACACAGATTCCACGCCACCTGTTATCCTTGGACGCTCGTAAGTCGCCCAGGAGGCCATTTCTCCCGCATGCGAAAGACACTACTGATTCTGGCCATTAGCACAGTGCTCGTTTTGTCCTCAAGTTCACAACAAACTTCCGCTCCGGCAAGTCCGGCGGCAACGCCACGGTATGACGGCGCGAGTTGGTGGAGCTACGTTAAGTTCCTGGCGTCCGACGAAATGGAAGGCCGCGAGACCGGAAGCCTGGCGCTACGCCGCGCTGAAGACTTTGTGGTGGAACAGCTCAAGCACGATGGTCTGGAGCCGGCCGGCTCCACTGGTTATTTCCAGAACGTGCAGTTTGAGTCGCGACAGATTATTGAGAAAGACTCAAAGATCGCCTTACTGCATGGCAAGCAAGTCGAACCTCTTACTCTGGGTGACGATGCCATCTTCAACACTCGCGTGGATCTCGCTCCTTCCGTGGAAGCGCCGATGGTGTTTGTGGGATACGGGCTGACCGTGCCGGAAAAAGGTTATGACGATCTGGCCGGGCTGGACCTGCAAGGCAAAGTTGCCGTGATGCTGGCCGGTGCACCGTCTGACATTCCCGGGGCCCTGGCGTCGCACTACCAAACAGCGGGCGAACGCTGGAAGGCGATGAAGAAAGCCGGCGTCGTGGGCATTGTCACGATATTGAATCCCGCGTCCATGGATATTCCCTGGTCGCGCATTTCCGCCAATCGCACCCATCCCAGCATGGCGCTCGCGGGCCGCGAATTCGATGACACCGCGGGAGAGAAACTGGCGATTACGTTTAATCCGGAACGCGCCGAGAAACTGTTTGAAGGCTCTCCGCAGAGCTTTCAGGATATTTTGGCCATCGCCAAGGATCGGCAGCCTTTGCCGCGCTTTGTCCTCGCGCATTCCATCCAGGCCACCGCGGCCGTCAACAAGAAGATGCTCGAGTCGGCCAACGTAGTGGCCAAGCTTCCCGGCAGCGATCCAGGTCTAAGAAACGAATACGTGGTGGTCTCGGCGCACATTGACCATATTGGCATTGGAGAGCCCATCAACGGCGACCGCATCTACAACGGCGCCATGGACAACGCTTCCGGCTGCGCCGTGCTGCTCGACCTGGCTGATGCGCTGAAAAAATCGCCGGAAAAACTGCGCCGCTCAGTGCTGCTGGTTTTTGTTACCGGCGAGGAAAAAGGTCTGCTGGGTTCGCGTTATTTCACGGCGCATCCAACGGTGAAGCCCGGATCTATGATCGCCGACATCAACATTGATATGTTTTTGCCCATCGTTCCGTTGAAAGTCCTTACCGTTTACGGACTGGCGGAATCAGACGTGGGCGACCGCGCGCGCGAAACAGCAGAAGCCCTGGGACTGCGTGTGCAACCTGATCCGGAGCCGTTGAGAAATTCGTTCATCCGTAGCGACCAGTACAACTTTATCCGCCATGGAATTCCCGCGCTGGCCATGAAGGTGGGCTTTGAGATTGGATCGCCTGAACAGAAGATATTCAAGGACTGGCTAACCCAGCGTTATCACGCGCCGTCTGACGATCTGGACCAGCCCGTGGACCTGGCCGCGGCCGCCAAGTACGAAGAAATGATTCATGCTCTCACCGTGCGGCTGGCGAACCAGGACCGCCGTCCGCAATGGAAGCCTGACAGTTTCTTCCGGCGCTTCGCGCAAATGGGAGCGGGCAGCTTCTAGCCCGCTTTTACCAAACCCGCTCGGCTTAACCGTTTCTAACAAAAAGCCCCACCGGTTAAGGTAGGGCTTTTAGCTCATCGCGTCGAACAAAATCAAATTGCTGTCACATTCTTTTACGGAGCAGTCGACCCGCCGGGTGTACTGCCGCTGGTGGAAACCGCCGTGCCAGCCGGACAGGAACCCAGGTTCAAGCCAATCAGCGCCTGGCAGATATCAACGCGGCCGTGGCCCATCTGCTGGACCGCCAAAGCGTGTGATACCGCGTTGGCTACGTCTCCCGGATGCATCCCCGGTTTGGCTTGCAACATAAGAGCCGCTTCACCGGCCACCAGAGGAGCGCTGAAAGACGTGCCCCAGCCGGCTGCATAGTTGCCGCCAGGATAAGTTGAAATCACGCCTTCACCCGGCGCCGCAACGTAGATCGCATTGGTCGCGAAGTTGGTGAAGGAACTCTTGGCATCTTTGTTAGTGGTTGATCCCACGCCGATCACGTTGTTGTACGCCGCCGGATAAACCATGATCTGCTGCCCATCGTTTCCAGAGGCAGCCACCAGGGCCACGTTCTTGTTCAACGCATAGTTAATCGCGTTTTGCAAGGCGGGCGAGCTTTGGCCGATCTCAAAGCTCATGCTGATCACGTTGGCGCCGTGGTCCACCGCGAAGTAGATGGCGCGAATGATATTGAACAGATCGGAACTACCGTCGCCGCCGAAGGCCTTCAGCGGCATGATCTTGGCCGCTGGAGCGATCAGATGGACCAGACCAGCCGTCATGGTGCCGTGTCCGAAAGCTTTGGGCGGACCATCCAGAATGCCAGCGGTCGATTGCGACAGGATCGCTACGGTCGACGAGTTCATGATGTAGAGATTGTTGCCGTCCAGGATACCGGCTGTGGACTGCGTAAGAGCCGCTCCTTGGTTTCCACCCAGATCATTCAACTCAGAAACCGAGGTGTTGTTCGCAATGAAATTGAAACCGGGAACCAGAACGCCTTTGAGTGCGGGATGTTTCACGTCAACGCCGGTATCAATCACGGCGACCACGATTCCCATTCCGGAAAGATTGGCCAATGTGCGACCGTCCATTTTCAGCAACGCAGTTGCTGGCTGGACTACGTAATTGCTGGGCACGGCAGAGCCGAAATACTGGACCGCGGAACGTCCCGGCAGCCCGTCCAAAATACCCGCCGTGGATTGCGTAAGGCTGGCCGTGGTGGCGCCGGAAAGCTCGGGTACTCCCAGCTTTCGGTTCGGTTCGAAACTGGCCACCGTCAAATCCGTGGTGATGGAGGGATCCACGGAAAACGTGGAAACCAGATAAACCCCTGCGGATGAAGTACTGGCGACTTGCGCCACAGGCGTTAGCCCGTGCCGTCCGCAAACGTCATTCACATTGGAAGGAGCCGTAACCAGGACGAACTTGTCCTGGGCCAGAAGTGACACTGCTCCCAGAAAGAAGACGCTAAAAATCACCGATCTAAATAGTCTTTTGTTCAACATGCACTTTGAATCTACTTCCCGGCAGTCGTTTTCCGTCGCGACTCCCGAAAATACGCCTATGGGTCCGTCACCCGAGGCTTTGCCCGATGCGAGACAAGTATAGCCATAAAAAATTCCAGCGCTTGCGGTTTTAATGTTCGCGGGATGTAACGGTTCAAAGGAGTGAAGCGGCGGGAATTTGGACAAACTTTACAATCAAGCAGCAGATATAGCTTAGAATCTTCTTAAGTGCCAGTAAATAGTCGGTTTTATTTTCAAATATCTAGCAATAACAAGAGTTATCCACGGATGAAACGGGGAAAGAGGCGGGTGCTCCGGGGCCAATTTCGTCCCTTGGTATACCCAAAAGTTACCCCAGAATTAAAGACGCTAATAAATTCAAATTAGGTTGATCAATTCAGCGCAAGGCCCTGATGAGGGTGGAGTTATGTGCTTAATCAGAAGGGACTAGATCTTGGCAGGCCCGCCGCTTGTACTGCCACTGGTGCTCGTAGTGGTGGTGCTGCTGCCGCTGGTGCCGGAAGAAGTGGTGCTGGAGGTTCCCACCAGGTTCGTGAGAGCTTGGAAGAGATCAAGGCGTCCGTAACCCATATCGCTGCCGATCGGCTTGGCTTTTGAGAGGGCGTTCAAGACGTCACCCGGCTTGCTGAGCGGCTTGGCTTGAATTACCAATGCTGCTGCGCCGGCAACCATGGGCGTGCTGAAGGAAGTGCCCCAGCCCGCGGCGTAGTTTCCACCAGGATAGCTAGTGATGATGCCTTCACCCGGAGCCGCTATGTCCACGACTCCCGAACCGTAGTTGGAGAAATTGCTGCGGACATCTGAATTCGTGGTGGAAGCAACACCGTTCACGCCGCCGATGCTGGCCGGATAGACCAGAGTCTTCAAACCGTCATTACCGGATGCCGCGACCACGGTGACGCCTTTGTTGAGGGCGTAGGTAATGGCTGCCTGCAGGCCGCGCGACGACTGGCCAATGCTGAAGCTCATGCTCAGCACGTTGGCGCCATGATCGGCCGCGTAGTAAATGGCTCGTACGATGTCTGACAGATTTGAACTGCCGTCCGCACGGAAAGCTTTCAGCGGCATGATGCTGGCTGAAGGCGCCACCAAGTGCACAACGCCGGCGGTCATGGTGCCGTGTCCGAAGTCTTCAGGAAGAGGTCCGACGATTCCGTCCAGAATTCCCGCCGTGGACTGGTCCAGAATGCCCGCGGTGGACTGGCTCAGGAATGCCGCCGTGCCGTTGTTCAGAATGTAAACGTTGTTGGCATCCAGAATTCCCGCCGTCGATTGCTGCAAAGCCGCCACGGTCGTGGGGTTCAGGTCAGCGAATTCAGAGGCGGAAGGAATATCGCGGGTAAAGTCGTAGCCCGGCACCAACACCGCGGAAAGCAGCGGGTGGTTCAAATCAACGCCTGTGTCGATGATGGCTACAATGCCGCGTCCTGTAAGGTTGGTGGCCGTGCGTCCGTCATTCAGGCGGATCACCGCGGTTGCCGGCTGGGTCAGGTAATACGTGGGTACAGTGCTCCCAAAAAAGCTTACCGGAGCGCGATTCAGGAAGAAATCCAGAATGCCCGCGGTGGACTGCGTCAGCGAAGTTTGCGTGAGCTGGCTTTTTTCGGGAAGCAGGGCCTTCTGTTCGGCTTCAAAACCCACGACTGTGGTATCTGTTTCCACCTCAAGTTCCACGCCAGCAACGTCAGCGGAAGGAGAAGTGACCAGGTAAACACAGATCGGGCCGTCGTACAGTTCTTTTATTACTTGCAGGCCGTGCTTGCTGATAACCGCGGAGGCGTTGGCGGGGGAAACCGTGAGGATGTAGCTGCTCTGCCCGAACACGGGCAAAGACAGCGCCAACAAGGCGCCGAGTCCTTCATGCATCAAACGTCCGGCAAACGGGAAAACGAAAAGATCGTCATTTATGACTTGGGTGGTGGAACCTTTGACGTTTCTATC
>Ga0209069_10000020_pt1 | contig 48220 bp, 43 predicted proteins | sample Str013_2_FD_187202 | JGI IMG/M metagenome (GOLD analysis project Ga0209069, IMG submission 187202) | Freshwater sediment microbial communities in response to fracking from Pennsylvania, USA - Straight Creek_MetaG_SC_2013 (SPAdes) (version 2) | ecosystem: Environmental > Aquatic > Freshwater >...
CATCAGCGTTGTCCAGTCGGTGCTTTTCGTCGGGCACCTTTTTCTCTATTTCACCTGGTCGCAATTCTGGGGCGGATGGGCGTCGTCCCCGGCCACCAAAATCACCCTGGCTCTGCTTTCCGTGAGCTTCGTGATCGCCTCGCTGCGCGGATGGTACGCGCATGACTTCCTGGTCCGGCTGCTCTACAAAATCGCCGCTATCTGGATGGGTCTGGCCAGCTACTTTCTTTGGGCCTCGGTTTTCTGCTGGCTCGTCTTTGGATTGTCCTGGGCTTTTGGGCTGGGCTGGCCGCGCGCCTACATCGCAGACGCGCTATTTGGCGCCGCCGCGTTGCTTTCACTGGTCGCGCTGGTCAACGCCTACTGGCTGCGCGTAACCCGCGTGAAAGTGGAGCTTCCCAATCTTCCCGCGCAGTGGCACGGACGCACCGCGGCGCTGGCCAGCGATCTCCATCTCGGTCACGTGCGCAACGGCCGCTTCATCCGGCGGGTGGTGAACAAGCTTCTCCACTTGCAGCCGGACATCGTCTTCCTCGCGGGCGACATGTACGACGGCACGTCAGCCAATTTCCATAAAGCCGCGCAACCCTGGGCGGAGTTTATTGCCGCACGCGAGTCCGGCAGCGCGCGTTCTTCTGCCGCAGTGGGCTCGTCCGATCCGCAAGGAAAATTCCATGGCGTGTTTGCTATTCCCGGCAACCATGAAGAGTTTTATCGCAACGATGAATACCTGCCGCCTCTGGTCGCCTCCGGTGTGCGCTTTTTGAACAACGAAAAAGTTGATGTCGATGGCCTTCAGGTCCTGGGCGTGAACTATCGTGACGCTGCGGATCCGGAAAGTTACCGCGCCGTGGTACGCAGCACAGAACTCGATGCCAACCGCGCCAGCATTCTCTTGTTGCACGCTCCGGTGCAGCTACCGGTCAGCGAAGCCGAGGGCGTTTCCTTGCAGCTTTCCGGACACACGCATGGCGGCCAGTTTTTCCCTTATACATGGATCGCCCAGCGCGTATGGGGCAAATTCGTTTACGGTTTGCAGCGCCTCGGTAATCTTCAAGTGTTTACTTCGTACGGCGCCGGAACCTGGGGCCCGCCCATGCGTCTCGGAACCAGGCCGGAGATTGTGCTGATCGAGCTTCAACCCGCCGCGGGTTCTTAGTTCCCACGTCTTAGCGTCGGCTTGAAGCTGCTAGAATTTGCGTTTGACTTCGTCTAAACAAACATCGTCCACGCAATCTTCGCCCAAGGGCCGCGTCTTCCTGATGGACACGATGTCCTTCATCTTTCGCGCCTATCACGCCATGTCGCGCCAGCGGCCCATGTCCACCAAAAGCGGCGTGCCCACCGCCGCGACTTATGTCTTCGTAAACATGCTGCGCAAACTGCGCGCGGATTTCAATCCTGAATACCTGGCCGCCGTCTTTGACGTAGCCGGTCCCACGTTTCGCGACGAGCAGGCGGCCGCCGTCACCACAGTAAAAAAATTCGACATCAAGACCCAGACCTTCCAGGATGTTGAGTACGCCGGCTACAAAGCCCAGCGTGAATCCATGCCGCTGGACCTGGTCCAGCAAGTTCCTTACATACGCCGCGCGCTGGAAGCCTATCGCATTCCCATTCTCGAACAGCAGGGATTTGAAGCCGATGACGTGATCGGCACGCTGGCCCGTAAAGCCGCTGAGAAGTCGCACCAGGTGATGGTGGTTTCCAGTGATAAGGACATGCTCCAGCTGGTGAACGAAAAAATTCACGTCCTCAATCCGCCCAAGGAGAATCTGGTTTACGACGCGGCCAAGGTGGAAGAAGTTTTAGGCGTGCGTCCCGATCAGGTTATGGACGTGATGGCCCTGCGCGGCGACTCGGTGGATAACATCCCCGGTGCACCCGGCATCGGCGACAAAGGGTCCGTGGACATCATCAAGCGCTTCGGCACGCTGGATAGCGCTCTTGAACATGCCGCTGAAGTTGAACGCAAGACTTATCGCGAGTCACTCCAGACCAACCGCGACATGATCCTGTGGAGCAAGCAACTGGTCACGATTGACCAGAACGTCGCCATCGAACTGGACCTGGAACAGATGGTGGCTGGCGAACCGGACACTGACGCTCTCCGCGCGCTGTTTACCGAACTCGAATTCACTACCCTGCAAAAAGAACTGGCGCCGACACAGGAACTCACTGCTACCGACTACACCGCGATCAAGTCTGCGAAAGAAGTGGCGGCGCTCGCGAAAGCAAAAAATGTAGTCGCGCTGGCATTTGAATTCACTGCTACCGCGAAAGCATCAGGCGACGAAGAAGCTGAAGCCGAAGCCCAAGCCAAAGACGACGACGCGGCGCCGTTGGAAACAACCGGAGATCTTTTTGGTGCGCCGCAGGTCGAACTGCAAGCCGGGCCAGCCGCCGAACCCGCTGGAAACACGCCGCTGAAGCTGGCCGTCTCCACGGAGGCCGGTAAAGCGCTCACCGGCGAGCTCGATGGCGGAGAGATTTCCAGCGAATTGAAGAAGCTACTCGCCGATCCGCATGTCCCCAAAGCCATTCACGACTACAAAGCGGCGATCCATGAGTTGCGGATCGGCGAAGTAGAACTGGCCGGTGTGCGCGATGAACCCATGCTGCTCTCGTATCTCCTGAATCCCACGTACCCGCGGCACACGCTGGCGGAAATTGCGTTGCGCAATTTCAACCTCACCCTCTCCGGATCGCTGGCCGAAGCCGCGGATGTCACTGGCCGCATGGCGGCAACGCTGCGCCGCGAAGTCGAAGCCGATAATCTTCTTCCGCTCTACAACCAAATCGATCTGCCGCTGGTCCCTGTTCTGGCGCGCATGGAAGACGCCGGAGTAAAGATCGACCAGGGTATGCTCGGGGAACTCTCCGTGCGCCTGGACAAAGAGTGTTACTCCAAGGCCGCGGAGATCCACCAGAAATCCGGGCACGAGTTCAACATCAACTCTCCCAAACAACTTGGAGATGTGCTATTCAACAAACTCAACCTGCCCAAGCCGGTGAAGTACGGCCGCGGCAAAACCATTTCCACTGCCGTGGATGTGCTGGAAGAGCTCTCCGAGTCGCATGAAGTGCCGCGCTTGGTACTGGAGTATCGCCAGCTTTCCAAACTGAAAAGCACGTACGTGGACGCGCTACCGTTGCTGCTTAACTCGAAGACGAATCGCCTGCACACCACGTTCAACCAGACCGGCACAGCGACCGGGCGACTTTCGTCGACCAATCCGAACCTGCAGAACATTCCTATTCGCACCGAGCTTGGGCGAGAAATTCGTGCGGCGTTCATCGCCGAACCCGGCCACGTGCTGCTTTCCGCCGACTACTCCCAAATTGAGTTACGGCTTCTGGCGCATTTCTCTGAAGATCCGCTGCTGGTGGAAGCCTACCGCCGCGGCGACGACATTCACACGCTCACCGCGGCTCAGGTCTTTGGCGTGCCTCCCATGATGATTGATGCCGAGCATCGCCGCCGCGCCAAGGCTGTGAACTTCGGCATTGTCTATGGTCTTTCGGCTTTTGGATTGTCACAACAGATCGGCATTGATCAGCGCGAAGCCAAGAAATTCATTGAAGCATATTTTGAAAAGTACAAAGGCGTGCGCACGTTCATTGATCGCACTCTGGAAGAAACCCGCCGTGACCAGCGCGTGAAGACCTTGTTCGGCCGGGTGCGCCCTATCCCGGACATCAACAGCAAGAACGCCAACTCGCGTGGCTTTGCCGAACGCACCGCCGTCAATACGCCTCTTCAGGGCACGGCCGCCGACCTGATCAAGCTGGCCATGATCCAGATTGATGCCGAGCTAACCAAGCTCCAACTCAAGTCGCGCATGCTATTGCAAGTGCATGACGATTTGCTGTTCGAAGTCCCGGAGCCAGAAGTGGAAATCATGCGTGAACTCGTTCGCGACAAAATGGAAAACGTCCACAAGTTGAAAGTGCCGCTGGTCGTGGACCTGGGCGTGGGCCCGAACTGGCGGGACGTGGAATAGGTTGTCCTGCGTTCAGCGCGCTTTCAGAACATCGTGTTCCCGTTGGCCGCAGTGTCCGGGACGATCTGCAGCACGTCCCAGTGCTCCACAATCTTTCCGTTTTCGTCGAACCGGAAGATGTCGATTCCCGCCCAATCGTGATCACCGGGCCACTGCTGATAGCAATGCAGCACCACGTAGTTGCCCTCTGCGATGGAGCGCTTAAAATGAACGCGCTTGCCTGGATAATCCTGCGCCATGCGCTCGAAATAGTCGGTAAACGCTTCTTTGCCGTCTGGCACCGTGGGATTGTGCTGCGTGTAGGTTGCTCCCGCGTACTGGGCAATGGCCTCAGCCGGCTTGCATTGGTTGAACATCAATTCATAGAAAGCCATGGCGTTGGCTTTGTTTTTCTGGAGACGATCAGTCATTCAGCGAAACCTCATGCAAAAAAAACGGCGTTAGTGTCCGGCAGCCACACCGGTTCCTAGCTGTTGTTCAAGCGCCGCCGCAATGCTTCCGGCCAGACGCTGTACTGTCTCTTCGGTTGCTGCTTCAACCATCACTCGCGCCAGCGCTTCCGTGCCGGAATAACGTACATTCACACGGCCGTTTCCGTTCAGCTCAGCTTCGGCTTTGCGGATGGCGTCCATCACAGTGGGCAGCTGGTCCAAGGGACGCTTTTCGCGCACACGGACATTCTTGATGGTCTGCGGGAAAACTTTTAGGTCGGCGACCAGGTCCGCCAGTGACTTGCCGCTGCGGCCCATTACTTCCAGCACGCGCAACGCCGTGAGCAGGCCGTCGCCGGTGGTGGCTTCCTGGGAAAGAATGATGTGGCCAGACTGCTCGCCGCCCAGCACCGCTCCCGTTTTCTGCATTTCTTCAAGGACGTATTTGTCACCCACCGGCGCGCGCAGCATCCTGATGCCGGAAGCGCGCAGGGCGATTTCCAATCCCATATTGGACATGGTGGTGGCTACCACGGTGTCTTGGGTCAGTTCACCGCGTTGTTTGAGTTCGCGCGCCAACAAAAGCATCACGGCGTCACCGTTCACAACTTTGCCGGCATGGTCGGCAAAGAGCGCGCGATCGGCGTCGCCATCAAAGCAGATTCCCAGGTCAGCTTTGCGTGCGGCAGCTTCGCGGCCGACAACGTCGGCGTGGAGCGCTCCGCAATTTTCATTGATATTGCGGCCGTTGGGTGCGCTGTGCGTGTACTCCGCTTGTAGTCCGCAGCGGTTGAGCACCTCAGGTGCGATTGCACTGGCGGCGCCGTTGGCGCAATCAACCACGGCTTTCAGTTTTTCCGCGCCGGGAATCGAGTGCGCCAGCCAGTCGACGTAAGCCCGATGCAATCCGGACTCCTCCGGCAGCGCTTCACTGGGCGGCGGCTCTGCGCCGGAATCCTCCAGCAGCGAAAAGATTTCAGTTTCAATTTCCAGTTCGACGGCATCGGCGAGCTTGTATCCGTCACCGCCAAACACCTTGATGCCGTTATCGCGCCACGGATTGTGCGACGCCGAGATGACGATGCCCGCGGAAAATCCCTGCGTGTGTGCGATGTAGGCGACGCCCGGTGTGGTGATGACGCCGGCGCTCTGAACATCGACTCCCGCCTGGCGCAGCCCGGCGGCAAGTGTCGCGGCAATCCACGGACTGGATTCGCGCGTGTCCTGGCCGATTACCACGCGGCGCGGACCGGCGGGCAAATGGTCGCCCAGCGCGTGCCCCGCGGCAAAGGTAGTTTTTTTATCGAGAGGATATTCCCCCGCAACTCCGCGGATTCCGTCCGTCCCAAAAAGTTTTCTCAATGGATCACCCGACTCTTTTTTATCACACAGCCTTGTAGGGTTCCGGGAAGAAAGAAACTTCTACCACGGAGACACTGAGGCACGGAGAAAACTGTGAATAGGACGTGAACGGATCGGCCTCGTTGTGCCTTGTGTGGCTAATCCTTGTCTGTCTTCTTCACTTCCGCTGTAAACGTTCCCTTAGATACCCGCGCTGAGATTTGTTCTCCCGCTTTCAACCGTGACGCGTCTTTGATCAACTGTCCTTTTGCGTCGAATACCAGGGCATAGCCGCGATCGAGAATCTTCATCGGAGAAAGCGCATCCAGCCGGCTCGTGAGTTCTTTCAAGCGGGCGCGCTCTTGGGCCCGGCGGGCCGCCCATGCCTGGACGAGCGCGTGTGTCCCGGCGTCCAGTCGAGTGCGCGTTAGAGACAAGGACCGCCGAAAATCATAGTGCAGCACTCGCGACGACGCTTCCTGCAGGCGGTGGTGCGATTCGCGCAAACCGTCAGTAAAACTGGCGGCCAGGCGGTAGACGAGTTCGTCGAGGCGTTGCGCGCGCCGTGCCAGCAGGTCTTGCGCCCGGGCAAACGCTCCATGCTGCGCGAGTTCCGTGAGACGTGAACGCGCCATCAGCAACCGGTAGCGAGCCGCCCGAGCCAACCGCTGATGGAGATGCGCCAAGTGCTCGGCCAACTCGTATTTTGAATTGATGACCAGTTCCGCCGCGGCGGAAGGCGTGGGCGCGCGGAGATCAGCGACGAAGTCGGCGATAGTAAAGTCCGTTTCATGGCCTACGGCGGAGATCACCGGCAACGCCGATGCTGCGATCGTCCTTGCTAGAGCTTCGTCGTTGAAAGCCGCCAGGTCTTCCACCGATCCGCCACCGCGGGCAATGATCAGCACGTCCACATTCTTGGCGCGATTGAAATACTTCACTCCGGCGGCAACTTCCGCGGCTGCCGCTTCCCCTTGCACCTGTGCCGGATAAATCAAGATGCCAACATTTTCATGGCGGCGCGCCAGAATGTTCAGAATGTCCTGCAGCGCAGCGCCTCCCCGCGATGTGATTACGCCGATCCGTCGCGGCAATTGTGGAATTTCCTTCTTTCGCGAAGCATCAAACAGCCCTTCCTGGGCCAGCCGGGCCTTGAGTTGTTCAAAAGCGAGTTGCAGGGCGCCGGCGCCCAGCGGTTCCAGGAATTCGGCCGAAAGTTGCAGCTCGCCGCGCGCGTCGTAAATTGTTACGCGACCGCGGGCAATGATCTGCATGCCGTTGTCCGGACGGAAGCGCAACAGCCGTGCCTGGCTGCGGAACATCACCACGCGCAACTGTGCGTCACCGTCCTTGAGGGTGAAATAAAGATGGCCGGAGTCGGCGGGGCGAAAGTTGGAGACTTCACCTTCCACCCAAATGTCGGTAAAGCCGCGCTCCACGGTGGTGCGCACCGCGCTCACCAGGTCCGCCACGCGCCATAGGTTGCGCGCCGGCGCTTGGGTGAACGAGAATCCGAGTTGGGGATCAGAGGACAACAAGGCAGTTTAGCAAAGCGGAGAGGACTAGCGTTGAAAGCGGCTGACCAGCCATAAGATCAACGAGAGAACCACGCTAAGGACAATACAAGTAGCTAGTGGAAAGTAGACGGTCGTGCTCTTGCCGCGATAAACGATATCGCCGGGCAGGCGGCCAAGCGGCAGGTTGAAGCGTCCGGCAAGCAAGAGCGCCGCGCCGATCAAGATGATCACGGAACCCACGATCAGCAGGAGTTTGCCGAGTTCGGTCATGGATATACTTTAGCGGACGGCTTTGAAACTTTTACCACAGAGGCCACAGAGAAACGCAGAGGAAGGTCCAAAAAGAAATAGCCGCGAACTACACAAATCGCACGAATGGAAAAACGCGTCTCGCGCCATTCGTGTTTCTTCGCGTTCATTCGCGGCTGCTTGTTTGTCTTACTTCCAGTACTGGTCGCGCAACTGGGTCTGCTTGTTCACCAGCGGGATTTCTTCCCCGGCAATGAAGACATGTTTCACGTCAGTCTTCACGTCCAGCGGATCACCGTTGCTAATCACCACGTTGGCCATTTTGCCCACATCCAGCGAGCCCAGGTCTTTGTCCACGCCAAACATCTGCGCGGGGTTCAGGGTAATGGCCTTTAGCGCTTCATCCGGCGGCAGGCCGAAAGCCGTGGCGTACCCGGCGGCGTACGGCAGGTTACGGATGTTGTGGGCTTCATACGATGCAAACGCGATCTTGATGCCGCGCTTGGCCATTTCCGCCGGCATTCTAAAGACGGCGTCATAACGTTCGCTTTCTTTCGGTTGCTCGTAGATCGGGCCAACGATTACCGGCAATCCGCTCTTGGCCACCTCGTCTAACACTGAAGCCGAGTGCGAAAGATGATTCAAGATCACCTTCAGGTGGAATTCCTTGGCCAGTCCCATCGCCGTCTGCAGATCGTTGGATTGCTCCGCGGCCAACACCACGGGCTTTTTGCCCTGGAGATACGGCAGCAGCGCTTCCAGTTTCAGGTCGCGTTTCGGAGGCGCGCCGGCTTTGTCCGGTTCCGCGGCTTTCTTTTTGTCGTACGCGGCAAATTTCTGTTCATAGTCCTGCGCGTCAATGAACGCCTGGCGCAGTTGCGCGGCCATGCCCATGCGAGTGAAAGGGAACTTGGCGGATTCAAAATTCTGGTTGCGGCGTTGCGCGCCGGTAAAATTCAGCGGCATGGCAATGTCGCGGACCAGCAGCATTTCTTCCGCCGACTTGCCAGATAGCTGGATGAAAGAATCCTGCCCGGGCAGAGTATCGCCGTTTGCCGGAGCGACAATGGCGTTGGTGATGCCGTTGATACGGGCCACGGGGATCAAAGCTGTTTCGGCGTGAAACGCGTCATACACGTGCATGTGAGGCATGATCTCGTCACTGTTTTCCAGCGTGTCATTGGTCATGCGGTCGGCCTGCACTTCGGTCAAGCCGAGGTGCGTTTCCGAATCAATCAATCCCGGATAAACCGTCATGCCGGTGGCGTCAATCACTTTGGCGTCTTTGGGTATGGCCGTGCCGGCCGCGCCCACAGCGGTGATGCGGCCGTGTTGCATTACGATCACGCCGTTCTCAATCACGCCGTGCGAAACGGTGAGCAGTTTACCGCCCTTAATCGCGATGGTGTCACCTTTGTCGGATTGGGCGAAGGCCGCAGTCGTTAAGAAGAAAGCCGCCAGGAGAAAAATAGGTATCAAAAGTTTCTTCGTCTTCATCATGGCTATTGGGCCTCCTTGTAGTGGGTCAGGCCCAGGCCGGGCAGTGAACGGTCAAAGAACACGTCGCCGTCGATAAGAACTTTATCCACCAATGCGTTGGAGCCGAGCGGATAGTTGTTCCAAATGGAAATGTCGGCGTCCTTGCCTACGTCCAGCGAACCCACGCGGTCTTCCACGCCGATGATCCATGCCGGGTTCAGCGTAATCATCTTGAGCGCGTCTTCTTCGCTGATGTTGCCGTAGTGCATGATCTTGCCGGCTTCCTGGTTCAGGCGGCGCGTCACATCTTCAGAATCGCTCTTCAGCGCCACACGGACGCCGTTATGCAAGCTGATCACAGCGTTCCACGGAATGCCGTCCCAGGCTTCGTATTTAAGCCCCACCAGTCCGGCCAGGTGGCAATGGCCACGCCGTTCGCGGCGATTTTGTCGGCGACTTTGTAGGCTTCCAGCGCGTGATGGAACGCGCGGATCTTGTAGCCGAATTCCTTGGCCAACGCCATCTCGGTCAGAAATTCGTCGGCGCGATAGCAATGGATCTGCACCAGCAGCTTGCCGCGCAGAATGTCGGCCAGGGCTTCCAGCTTCAAATCGTGTTTGGGCGCCGTGGCGTCTTTGTCGCCTTTTTTCATCTTGGCGTCATAGTCGTCCCATGTGCGCATGTATTCACGTGCTTCGATGAAGCTGGCACGCATTACTTCAAAATTGCCCATGCGGGTGGAAGGCAGCTGGTTGCGGGTGCCATAAACGCGTTTGGGATTTTCACCGCTGGCAAATTTGATGGACTGCGGCGCACCCGGGAAGAGCAGTTCGTCGCGGCCCAAACCGTATTTGTGTTTGATGACGATGGCTTGTCCGCCAATCATGTTGGCCGAGCCGTGCAGCAGCAGAGACGTGGTTACGCCGCCGGCCATGGCGCGATAGATGGCTTTGTCGTCGTAATCAAAGGCGTCTTTCATCATCATGTGCGGAGTGATGGGGCTGGTGGGCTCGTTCACGTCGTCGTCCAGCGCGATGTGCGAGTGCGAGTCGATGATGCCGGGCATCACCCACTTGCCGGTGGCGTCAATCACCGTGGCGTTGGCCGGAGCATTCACGGTTTTGCCGATGGCGGCGATTTTGCCGTCATGAATATAGACGCTGCCGTTTTCAATGCGGCCATGCGTCACCGTGAGCAGTGTGGCGCCTTTGATGACTACGTCATTGTGAGCGACGGGAGACGCTGTGACGGCAGACGCCGTGCCAGAGGTTGGGCTTGCCGAATCGAGCGAGCTTCGCGTTGCCAGAGATGTCTGCCCCGCGTCTTTACTTTGCTGCGCCAGCAGGAAACTGCCGAGCAGCAGAAAAGACGTAAGCAGCATCACCCGGAACGACGCATGAGAATGACGCGCCATAGTTACAACTCCTTGGTGTGGGAAATAAGAAACCGCGATTCTATGAGTGCCGGACTGCTGAGTCAATCTTGGTGCGATCTTTTGCGCCGCTGCTTGTGGGCGGTGATGCCGATCCGCCGGACGCGGGCTATTGCGTTAGCAGCAGATCCGCGTGCAGTGCGGGCCATTCCCGCGGACGCTATAATCAGCCCATGTTGGCGGACCAACTATCAGACGTTTTGATTGAAAAAATGACAGCAGCCGAGTGGAATGCCGTCAGGGAAATTTATCTGGAAGGCATTGCCACGGGCAACGCCACGTTTGAGATGGAAGCTCCCGACTGGCGAAAATGGGATGCCGGACATCTTCAATCCTGCCGCTTCGTCGCGCGCCTGCAAGGTCAAGCCACCCCTCTGCGAGGTGAAATAGTTGGCTGGGCGGCACTGAGTCCGGTTTCGGCACGCAAAGTTTATTCCGGCGTGACGGAAGTGAGCGTATACGTGGCCGAACGCGTCCGCGGCAAGAAAGTCGGATCGCGACTTCTCGCGGAACTGATCACGGTCTCCGAGCGCGAAGGCATTTGGACACTCAACGCCGGAATCTTTCCCGAAAATACTGCCAGCATCGAGTTGCACCAGCGTCACGGCTTCCGCGTGGTGGGTACGCGGGAGCGCGTCGGCTGCATGAACGGCCGCTGGCGTGACGTGACGTTGCTGGAACGCCGCAGCCAGGTGGTGGGCACATGAGGGCCGTGGTCCAGCGCGTTACGCGATGCCGCGTGGTCGTGGCCGGCGAAACTGTCGGCCAAATCGGCCCTGGGTTGCTCGTTCTGCTGGGGGTGGGCAAAACCGATAACCAGGCCGCTGCGGACTATCTGGTGGAAAAGATTCTTGGCCTGCGCATCTTTGAAGACGATGCAGGCAAGATGAACCTCTCCGTTACCGACGCCCGCTTTACCGATGGCGGTTTGGATGCCAAGCGCGGCGAGGTCCTTGTCGTAAGCCAGTTCACCTTGTATGGCGACGTCCGTCGTGGCAAGCGGCCGTCGTTTGACGATGCTGCCCGACCAGAAGAAGCACGGCGGCTGTATGAATATTTTGTCGACAAGGTGCGCGCAGCTGGCGTGCGCTGCGAAACCGGACAATTTCAAGCCATGATGGACGTTGAGTTGGTGAACTCCGGACCAGTGACGATTCTGTTGGACTCGGAAAAGATTTTCTAGCTCCACGGTAAATCCGCGCCGAAGTGGAGCTAGAGCAACCCACATCCAGGCCTTCGTGCACGCGAAGGATCAGATCCCTCAAGCGCGTCCGTTGGGATCGCGGAAACTCAATCCGAGCAGGAGATCGTGGACCCAGACTTCGCCGGTCTCTTGCGGCACCGGGGCGTTTCCCGCCGCGTCATCTGTCATGAAATCAACTTCTTCAAACCATTCCACTCGGCCGCAACTTGGATTTACGCAACGCAAGCGGTAAAAGTGCCGGATGCTGTCCAGGAAAGCTGCTTGGTCATTCACGTGAATGGGGCTGCCACAGCCGTGGCAGAGTACAAAAGCGTTTTCGCGCGGAGAGTCTTGGTTATTAAGCACCGTCGATACCTGGGAAACGATTCAAGGTGTGGCGGAATCGGGGGCTCCGTCGTTGTTTCATTTATCGGCGGGAATTACGAAAGGTTTAGTCCCAAGGCGGCAACCGTCGAAGATTCGCAAGGCTTTCTGGCCATCCGATTGGCGCTGCATCATGCAATTTTCGAGCTGTCGACCAGCGAAAGTGCGCTTTATAAAGGACTCCGGCGTTGCCGCAGTACATTGTTCGGATTGGGCGCCTTCTTCTTTTTGCTGGAACATAAATAGCCACTTGCATGGTGATGACTCTTGTACGCACCTCCCCGTTCCCAAACCATGGGCGTTTCGGTAAGATCACTTCACACTAGCTCAAGTTCAAATTGCTCAGGGCCAGTCTCAAGAGTTGACCTTTATCCGCGGCGTTTGCCCGCGATGTCCGCAGCATGAGTACCGCAGTCTTTCCAAAACGGCGCGAGACGTCCAGCACACGGGCGTTGCCGATTATTGCCCATTTTGAAGAGGACCAGGCAGCCGGCGGTTACTTCATTGGCGTGCAGAGATTTCGCAGGTTCACTTTTGAAGAGCTCACGGCCGGAAGTGCTGACGCTGAACGCATCGTGCTGGTTTCAAAAGAAGACCTGGTGGAGCACTACTACAACCAGTTGCGCGTGCCCAATACGCGCGTGCTCGCGTTGACGAACCATCGCTTCAAGGATCCGCGCAATGACGGCGCGGTGTACGCATATCTTCCGCTCAACGTTCCGGAAACTTTGCTGGACCGCATGGTGGATAACGCGCTGGACCACATCCATCTGGTCCACACGCGGCACCAGGTGAACCAGCGTCTGGCCGGCGCCAGCCAGGAAATCCACGAGCTGAACCAGATTGGCGTGGCGCTTTCCGCGGAGCACGATCCGGAAAAACTTCTGGACCTGATCCTTACCAAGTCGCGTGAGTTCACCTGGAGTGACGCCGGTTCCATTTACATCGTGGAAAGCCCGGCTGGCGACCGGCTGCGGCAATCGTTGATGTTTGGCCCGGCAATGGACCAGCAGCCTCCAGGCGTTCCGGCACAAGACGAAACAACAGGCGAGCGTCTCCGCTTTAAGTTGGCGCAGAATGATTCCGTGGAAGTCCAGTTCCGCGAAGTGACCATGGAGATTGATGAGCACTCCATTGCCGGCTATGTCGCGCAGACTGGTGAGATTGTGAATATAGAAGATGCGTATCGGCTTCCGGAGGGCGTGCCCTACAGCATCAACAGCCGGTTTGATCAGGATTCCGGTTATCGCACGCGGTCCATTCTGGCCGTTCCCATTCGCAACCAAAAAGGCAGAATTCTTGGCGTACTGCAGTTGATCAACGCCAAGCGTGATTTTTCCTCGCGGCTGGATTCATTGGAAGCGGTGGCCGAGCAGGTGATTCCGTTCAGCAATCGCCAGCAGGAAATTGTTTTGTCACTGGCCAGCCAGGCTGCCGTGGCGTTTGAGAACAGCTGCTTGTATGACGACATTCACCGGTTGTTTGAAGGCTTTGTGCGTGCTTCGGTTACGGCGATTGAAGCTCGCGATCCGGCCACGTCCGGTCATTCGTTCCGCGTAGCCAACCTGACGCTGGCTCTGGCGGAAGCCGTGGACCGTTTGGACCACGGCCTCTACGCCGATGTGAAGTTTACCCGCGACCAGATGCGGGAAATCCGTTATGCCAGCCTGCTGCACGATTTTGGCAAAGTCGGCGTGCGCGAAGAGGTGCTGATTAAGGCCAAGAAGCTTTATCCGGAACAACTGGAACTGATCAAGCAGCGGTTCGCATTCATGAAGCGGACCATGGAGAGCGAAATTCTCCAGTCGCAAGTAAAGTATCTTCTGGAAAAAGGCCGCGACGAATTTCTTGCGGCGTTACCGGCGTTTGACCGCAAGCAAGCCGAAATTCTGCGCGAACTGGACCAATACCTGGAAGCCATCATCTGGGCCAACGAGCCCACGGTGCTTCCGGAAGGCAGTTTCGAGCATCTGCAAACCATCAGCAACATTCAGTATCACGATCCGGAAGGAAAGTCGCGGTCGCTGCTCACGCCGGAAGAGATGCGCTTGCTTTCCATCCGGCGCGGATCGCTCGACGAAGACGAGCGCCGCCAGATTGAAGCCCACGTGCTCCACACCGTGAACTTCCTGCAGCAGATTCCCTGGACCACCGAATTGCGCAATGTGACGGAGATCGCCCGCGGGCATCATGAAAAGCTGAACGGAACGGGCTATCCTTACAGATTGTCCGCGCCGGAAATTCCGTTGCAAACGCGGATGATGACCATCTCCGATATCTTTGACGCGCTCGCCGCCGCCGACCGTCCGTATAAAAAAGCCGTGTCCGTGGAGCGCGCGCTGCAAATCCTGGACCTGGCGGTTCAGGACAACGAAATTGACCCGCTGCTTTTCGACATCTTCAAAAGCGCGAAAATCTTCCAGAGATGGAAAGTGGAGTCGCGCGCGTACTAACCAGGAAAACTTACCGCTGATTTACGCAGATAAACGCGGATCAAGAACTAAAGCCGAATTCATCCCAAGTAATACAATTCATGTTGGCATGATCGCGAATATTGCAAATAGTCCCTTTGCTAGGGTCTCGCCGCAAAAGTGCAGTAAGATAGATATCTCTAAGACTTGAACTACCATGAAAGAATTTTACATAGCTGACTCCGCCCAGTTTGAGAACCAGGTGATTACGTCTTCCTTCGTCGTGGTGTCCAAACAGGCCAAACCCAAGAAGAGCGGCGAGTTATATCTGGCGCTTACGCTGGCGGACCGCACCGGCCACATCGACGCCAAGATGTGGGACAACGTTCCCGACCACATCAGTGTTTTCGAGCAGGACGATTTCATCAAAGTCCGCGGATTGCTCAACAAGTTCAACGGACGTTTCCAGCTCACGCTGCACAAGTTGCGCTCGATGGGCGAATCAGAAGTTGACGTGCAGGACTATCTGCCGCGCACGACCAAGGATATTGATCAGCTATGGAAGTCGCTGGCTGGTTTTGTGGAGAGCATGAGTGACGTCCACCTGAAAGCTTTGTTGGTGGCTTTCATGTCCGATCCGCAGATCGAGTCGGCTTACAAGCAGGCTCCGGCCGCCAAGTCACTGCACCATGCGTTCATCGGCGGACTGCTGGATCACGTAATGTCCCTGATGCAACTCGCCGACCTGGCGTGCCGCAACTATCCCGAGCAGATCAATCGCGACCTTTTGATCACCGGCGTGTTCCTGCACGATATTGGCAAAGTTCATGAGCTTTCTTTTGCCCGGTCTTTTACTTACACCACGCGCGGCCAACTGCTAGGACACATGATCATCGAGTTGGAAATGCTGCAAGCGAAAATTGCCCAGGTGCCGGGCTTTCCGGGCGAATTCAAAACACTGATCGAGCACCTGATCATCAGCCATCACGGCAAGTATGAATTTGGCAGCCCCAAGCTGCCGATGTTTCCGGAAGCGCTGATGCTGCACTATCTTGACGATCTGGATTCCAAAATGGAGTCGATGCGCGCGCATTTTCAACGCGAACCCGGCAATGATTGGACTGCCTACAATCCGAGCCTGGAACGCCCGCTGCTGAATTCCAAGAAGCTGATTGAGCGAATGAAGTCTGGCGGAACCGTTCCGGAAGCAACAGGGAATAACGGCAAGGAAGCAACTGCAAGCCAAGACAGCGGCGAAGACTTATAGCAACTCCTCCTTTTGCATGAGTTACTTTCAAAAATCGGCCGTGTGCATTCACGCGTCCGCACCGGCAGTCCCTGCCCGCTTCTTCGCCCGAATAGCACTCATCGTCGTCTAGGGTACACGGTCTAGGGTACACGCTCGTCCGAGCATTGCCCCGCCGCAATGGGTTAATTAAACTGAAACAAGTCGAATGAAAGGGGTTGTTCATGAAATCTTCACGTGTATTCAGTTTTGCCATGCTGTTAACTCTTGCGCTGGCGGTGGGCTGTGCCAGTAAACCAGCGGACAACTCCAGCGCGGCAGGCAGTCCTTCGCCTGCGGCGGGCGCCCAGAACGGAAGCGCGCCGGCCGGTAGCGGCGGAAGCAACGCGCCGAACAGTTCGGGTGCGTCGAATCCATCTTCTTCCAGCGGTTCAGGCAACACCAGTGGCGGTTCCGCGTCCAGCAAACCGGCCGAACCTAAACCGACCCCGGAAGCGATTGTGATTCCTGTGGGCAAAACGATCTCCGTCCGGCTGGGGGAGGCGTTGAATTCAAAAGATAGCCAGGAAGGCCAGACTTTTTCCGCGACGGTAGCTTCGCCGGTGGAAGTGAACGGCCACGTGGTGATCCCGTCAGGATCGCCGGCCAGCGGCACGGTCGTCGCCGCCAAAGCCATGGGGCATTTCAAAGGCGGGGCTTTGCTGCAAGTACGCTTGAACTCGGTGAGCATTCACGGGCACGATCATGCTATTGAGAGCAGTATTGTGTCGCGGCAGCTTGCGGGCAAAGGCAAACGGTCCAGCATTGCGATTGGCGGCGGCGCAGCGGCAGGAGCGATCATCGGCGCGTTGGCCGGAGGCGGTAAAGGCGCGGCAATCGGCGCAGGAGCGGGAGCCGGTGCGGGCACAGCGGGAGCAGGTTTGACGGGCAACAAAGAAATCACGTTGCCGGCCGAATCCACGCTGTCATTTACGTTGAAGCAATCACTCACAGTGCGCTAAACGGGCGAACGGAATTCGCGCAGAAATGTTTTTCGAAATAAGACATTGAATAAAAGAATGGAATAAAACACAGAGGATGCCTGCGGGCATCCTCTGTTTATTTTGGGGTTTTTTAGGCAACCGCTCTTGCGGCCGCTACAGCGTTCATCTGGAATCCCTGACCATTCGTATTTGGGATGACCGTACGGTCGACAGGTTTCTGGCCGGTCATCACCGCCGTCATATCTTGAAGGACCTGCGGGATATAGCGGTATGACGAATGGATAAACGGTAAGTTCGTGCCCTTGGTAGCCAGAGGATTCGGTGGAAGCGTGATGATCCCCTGATTTACCAGGTTGATAATGTTGCCGTCATTGACCACCGAGCTGCAGTCAATGCCATTGACGTTGGCGGGTAAAGCTAGTGCTCCGTTTTGGGCGGCAAAACTGTAAACGCCGGTTTGTCCCAGCCGCAAAGGGAATTTCGGATTATGAAACACCAAGTATCCCAAGTTGGAGTAGAGCACGTCTTCATCGTAAATAGACGAGTAGATCGACACGTTGATGGATTGCGTTGCGATCGCCTGCCCATTGATGCCGCCGTTATTTGGGGCCGTCAACTGTAGCGTGGCGTTGCTGATGTCCGCTGCCAGCATGATCGCCTGGTTCACTTGCACTCCGTTCAACGCCGCCATGCCGCGCATCAGCATGTAGTTGCCTTCCGAGTGGCAAATAATATTGATGGTCAGGTTCGAAACCAGTCTCACAATGCCTGGAGCAGTGTGACAAACGCCTGCACGCTGTTCACGATGTTGTCTCTAACAGTGGTGCCTGAGCCGGTTGCTGGCCAAGTGGTGGCGTAGTTCAGCGGGTCGGGGATTCCGCTAGGCCAACTGAATCCGACCACCAATCCGGAATACCCGCCGGATTGGAAGAGGTCCGCGCCGAGTTGCGCCATCGTCTGGACGGCGCTGCCGTACGTAACTTCCAGGCCATGAATGTAGATGGTTATTTTGCGGTCTTCCGTTGACCACGGCCCTGGCCAGATCTTGCCGGAGAGCGTTGGCGAAGGGTGGCGGAAAGGTAGCGGAAGGAACGTAATTGTTGCCGTTTTTGGCGTTCGTAAAATTGTAGTGACTGTAGTTCTGGTCGTATGGTTGGTTCGACATCAAAAAGTACATGGCGCCACTCTTCCCGGTGGGATCAATTGGCGTAGGGTTCGCATCAGAAAACTCTGGGTTGCCGAAAAACGATAATTCGGTGGCCCGGCTGGTGATGATGTAGCCGTTATTAAAAGGCATGGAGCGCTCCTGTGAGAAGTTTTTTGGGGCCCTCTCCAAACCGCGCGGACAAAGATGGGCTTGTCGCCACGGCGCGGGCTCTTTGGAAAAACATCCACAAAGGACGCCTGGCTCTCAAGAGAGCCATGGCCCGCCTGGTCCCTATAAGAAGACTTTCTTCGTCACCTGGGCTTATTTGGATCATAAGAAATCAAGACCGGTGAAAGCAAATAACCTCGGGAAAAGACGTTCCACGACTGACGCGGGGATGCGTTCGCGAAACGTGCTTCAAATTAGCTACTTCGGCGCTATTCCACGTGAAAGACAATGTCGGCACGAAAGCGTTCCGGTTTTCCGTTCACCTTGTAGGGCTTGAAGCGCCAGGCGATCAGCGTGGAAGAAGCCAGGCTGAATAAAGTTTCGTCGGTGTGGCTCAGGTTCTCAGTCCCAACAACGGTCCCTTGCTCGCTGACAGTGATGCGGACGGTAAAGGCCGTCCCCGGGGTCACTTTGCTGGAGCTAAACTTTGGGTGGCCATTTTGCGCGCTTCTTCGTCTGGAAACACTGGAAGCGGGTTCACCACGGTGGTCTGGAACGGCAAAGTGAGTATTGTTTCCATCTGGACCGCAGCGCCGTCTTTTTTCAGCGGCTGGAAATGCCACTTGGAAACCTCGGCGCGCGCCTGCGCAAAGACCGCACGGTTGTCCGAAGTCAATTGTGCTATTTCTCTTACGCGTCCTTCTTTGTCCGCATAAACGATCATACTGAGTACGCCAGTGGCCTTGCCTTCGCGGACCGGCGCCCAGTTAATCTCCGTGGGGGTGGCCAGCATTTTGCGTGCTTCCGGTTCTTCAATACGGACTGACTGGTTAGGGTCTTTATCCCCAACGGACGGTTGCGATTGAAAAAGCGAATCATCGGAGCTCTTCCACTCGGAGAGTTCCGTGACCAGCGCGTCCACTTCCGCATTCGAATCCAGGCTAAGACGGACGGTCCGCGCAACAAGCTTGCCCTTGAAGTCCTTGTAATCGCCAAAGCGCACGCGAAATCCGGGCGCGTCAATCGTCGAAAGCAGTTTCGGTTGTTCGCCCCGCAGGCACACGTTGGTGTAAACGGTATTCTGGACCGGCGCGATTCCGACCCTGGTTTCCCATCGCTGGCACGTGCTGTTCAACATCGCCATGAATGCGCCCGCAGGAGAATTAGGGGCGGAATTGCCGCGAGATCCTCCACCGCCAGTCGTTGAATTCATGGGAACACTCAGCAGGTCTTCTGGTCTTTCTTTCTTTATTGCCGGCTTGGGCGCTTGTGAAAACTCTTCCGCGCGGAGATCAAACAGCGCCGTTACCTGGCTTCTGAGCCAAGATGGATAGTAGTCTCCAGTATGTTGCTCTGATACTACGTCACCATTCACAATAAGAATCTGGGTAAAGTCCACGCTCTTGATCGTGCGACGCTACTTTGTCGGCGCCGCCCAGTATTCCTCAATCTCGGCGCGATAGGAGGAATCTTTTTTACTGGGCTCTTTCAATACAGCCTTGAGATGAAAGGGAAGGCTGCCAGCCGAGGCGATTTTCGATTGGTTGATGACCAACGCTGTTTCATTTGCCATGTCCTGCGCGCGGGACGCCGTGCCGATGGAAATACAGACAACCAAGCTCAGAATCGCAGCGCGCATGGCCAATGGTCCTCCCAGAAAATGGTGATGGTAGCAAGTATAGTATCCGCCGACTTTAAAGCAGATAATCTCCGCGATAGTGCAGTTTACCGTCAACTATCATGGCTTCCTGGCTGAAACCATGCTGCTGAGGTCCGCTTTCGTCTACGATGTGCATCACTGAGTGGCCGCAGTGTGCCAGATAATCTGACACGAACCTGCGGTGGCATTGGACAAAATTTTGTTCGGCGCACATCATCACTGTCCGGCGCTTCGCGGCCAGATCAACAAGGCGTTCAATGGCCAGACGGAATTGTTCGCTGAGCATGTAGTCCGCGTAATTGCGAAAAGACTCTTCGTGCAGGGCGATGTTCGGTGACTGTTCCGGCAGCATCTGCTGTTTGCGCATTCCGCCCAGATCTTTCTCCCAGACGTAGTCCAGTCCGATTTCCGGCAGCCATAGTTCAAGATGTTCGCGATTGAAGTGAGGATGGCGGCGCGATGCCGGAAAGGCGCGGATATCCACCAGAATGCGAATTTCGTGGGCCTGCAAAACGCGGGAAAAATCAGCGAGATCGCGCGTGGAGTGACCGATGGTGAAGATGGTGGGCATTGAGCTAGTCTGTTAGGTGGTTGAAAATCTGCTAAGTCGTTGGTACTTGGTAGTCAGTATTTGGGCGTTACATTCCTCGTGGATATACGAGCCAAATACCAAAAGCTAAGAGCCAAAAGCCAGCGGCTAGCAGCTAGCCGCTTCTTTTTACGTTCCAATCTCCATCAGCGCGCGCAGCAGTTCGAGTTCTTCGTTCGCAAACACCGTCCGCAGATCGAGAAGCACGCGGCCGTCTTCCACCCGCGCGACGACCGGAGTCGTGCTCAAACGCAGGCGGGCGGCCAACTCGTCCGCATTGAGCGACTGCGCAGTCACGGCCAGCAGGAAAGTCGGCAGCTTGGAGGTAGGTGCGGACCCGCCGCCAACGAGCGATTCGCCTTCAATGATTTCCGTACTCAGCAGCCGAGAGGATTTGAGTTTCTCCTGCAGCTTCCACGCGCGCTTGCGGATCTGGTCCGCGGGAATGCGCATCATGCGCACAAACGGAATCGCGTCATGATTCTGCCGGACGTACTCCATCAGCGTGGCTTCCAGCGCGGCGTAGGTAAGTTTGTCCACGCGCAAGGCGCGGAACAACGGATTGCTGCGCGCACGCTTGATCAGATCTTCACGTCCGCTGAGCATGCCGGCTTGCGGACCGCCCAGCATCTTATCTCCGCTATAGGTCACGATGTCAGCTCCGGCACGTAAACTGTCTGCCAGGCTGCTTTCATTCACGCCCAGGCTGCGCAGCGGGACCATGGCGCCTCCGCCCAGATCTTCCATGACGGGAATCTTGTGCTTGCGACCCAGCTCGCACAGCTCTTCGAGTGACGGTTGCTCGGTAAATCCAATGATCGCAAAGTTGGAACGATGCACGCGCAGCAGTAACCGGGTCTTGTCGTTTATGGCTTGTTCGTAATCTTGAACTCTTGTGCGGTTCGTGGTGCCCACTTCGCGCAACACGGCCCCAGACTTGGCCATGACATCGGGCACGCGGAACGACCCGCCGATTTCCACCAGCTCTCCGCGCGAAACGATCACCTCTCCACCTTCGGCTAGCGAGTTCAGCGCCAGCATCACAGCGGCTGCGCAGTTGTTGACTACGACGGTGCGGATGCCGGTGACGCCTTCTTGATTCAGCAGTCGCGAAAACAGCCGTTCCACGTGGACGTCACGCTTACCGCGCTGGCCTTCCTTGATGTCAAACTCCAAATTGGAGTAGCGTCCCACGACCTCAGCGATGCGTTTGATGGCAGCTTCCGCCAGCGGAGCGCGCCCCAGGTTGGTATGCAGCACCACGCCCGTGGCGTTGATGACCGGACGAAGTGAAAACTCCATGGCCCAGCGCAACTGCCGCGTAATGGCCTCTGACAAACTCGATACGGCAATCTGCACTTCGCCTTCGTTGGCCAGTTTGCCGGAAGCGATTGCTTCGCGCACCTGGCCGAGCACGGTACGCACCGCGTCCGTCAGCGCGGGCTGCCCTTCACGGGCCAGCAACGGCCGCAGTTCAGGGCTTTGCAGAAGCTCGTCCACTGAGGGCAGCAAGCGGTACAGTTCGGATTTGGAGATGGTTGTCACGAATGCATTATTTCATTTTGGCAAGCAATCAGCACTCAGCAATCAGCACTCAGTCCTGAAACAGTAAACGTATTGCACTTCGTAGGACGGGCGCAGTTTGTGGGCCGAATGCTGAGCGCTGACTGCTGACGGCTTTCTTCATCCTACCTCCACCAACCCGTACCGCCGCTGCCAGTGCTGGCGCAGGTGTAGCATGATGCGCTCATAGTCCTGCGACGAGATATCCGGATTGGTGTGTTCCACAATGGAGTGAGCTTCCACTTTGGCCAACTCAAGAAGCTTGCGATCGCGCAGAATGTTGGCCACGCGCAGTCCGGGCATGCCAGCTTGCTTGGTGCCAAAGAATTCACCCGGGCCGCGAAGTTCCAGATCGCGTTCGGCAATTTCAAATCCATCTTGTGTTTTGACCATGGTCTTCAGGCGCTCTTCGCCTTCCGGTGAGACCTTGCCGCCGGTCATTAATATGCAATAGGACTTGGCGGCGCCGCGGCCAATTCGTCCGCGCAACTGGTGGAGCTGGGAAAGACCGAAACGCTCAGCGTGTTCCACCACCATGACGCTGGCGTTGGCTACGTCCACGCCCACTTCAATCACCGTGGTGGAAACCAGCACGTCAATTTCGCCCTGCTGAAAGCGGCGCATGGTGCGCTCTTTTTCTTCGGGATCAAGCCGTCCGTGCAGCAAGCCTACGCGCAGGTGAGGAAAAACCTTGAGGCTCAACTGTTCATGCATTTGCATGGCGGCTTTGAGCCCGCTTTTGGAAGTTGCCGGAACGGCAGAAAACTCGATTTCCGGTTGGTCGTCTTTCGCGCCTTCAATCACCGGGTAGACGACATACGCCTGGCGTCCGGCTTTGACCTGCTTGTGGACAAAGTCCCAGACGTCGTCCGCTTTTTCGTCAGAAACTTTTTTCGTCGTGATGGGAGTGCGTCCAGGTGGAAGCTCGTCGAGCACGCTGGTGTCCAGGTCGCCGTACAGCGTAAGCGCAAGCGTGCGTGGGATGGGCGTGGCGGTCATGACCAGAGTGTCCGGCTCGGCTTCGCCTTTTCGCATCAACTTGAAGCGCTGCATCACGCCGAAGCGGTGTTGTTCGTCCACGATGACCAAGCCGAGTTTGTGAAAGTCCACTTTCTCCTGGATCAGCGCGTGCGTGCCGATGACCAGATGCGCGTTGCCTTGTGCAATATGCCGACGATTGCTGCGCTTGCGGTCTTCTTCCTGGGACCCGGTGAGCAGCACCACGCGGTAGCCGGCAGGCTCAAGAATCCGGCGGGCCGAAAGGTAGTGCTGCGTGGCCAGAATTTCGGTGGGCGCCATGAACGCGGTTTGATAACCATTCTCAATGGCGATGACCGCGGCCTGTAAGGCGACAATGGTTTTACCCGAGCCTACGTCGCCTTGCAGCAGACGGCGCATCGGCGCGGGATGACGCATGTCCTCGGCAATTTCTCCCAGCACACGCTTTTGCGCGTTCGTGGGATGGAAGGGAAGAATCTTCTTGATGGCCGCACGCACTTTGTCGTTCAGCTCAAAGGTGATGCCCACGCGCTGGCGCAGACGGCGGCGTTTCAGTTCCAGGCCGACCTCGAGAAAAAATAGTTCTTCAAAGATCAGACGGCGATGCGCGGGCGTGCGCTGCTCAGAAAGCTCGGTGAAGGCTTCGCCAGCTTCCGGGAAGTGGACCAGCTCAAAAGCGCGACGGCGGTCCATGAGGTCAAGCCGCTGACAGAGCGAAGGCGGCATGCCGTCCGCGATGTCCGCCTTGATGTTCTGCAACGCTCCGTGGACCACGCGCCGGAACCAGCGCGAAGTAAGTTTCTGGTTCGCGGCCGATTCGTAGATCGGCACAATGCGTCCAACTTCCAGTGATTCGATTTCAGCGGGGTTGATCTCATCGCTTTCCAGTTCGCTTTGGCCGCTATCCAGAATTTCAAATTGCGGCTGAATAATCTGCAGCCCGCGGCCTTTCCATGCCGGTTCCACTTTTCCGTAAAGCGCCACAAGTTGCCCGGGCTTGAAGCGGTCACGCAGGAACGCGCCGTTGAACCACATGCACTTCAGCGTGGATGTGCCTTGCCCGCACACGATCTCAAAGATCGGCATGCGCTTGGTGCGGAACACGGCGGCGTTGCGGACTTCGGCGATCACCGTGGCCATCTCGCCGGCCTTGAGCTCGCCAATGCCGCGCGGGTTCAGCCGGTCTTCATAACGGAACGGCAGGTAGTAGAGCAGGTCTTCCACGGTGAAGATGTTCTTCTGCTCCAGCCACTCGGCAATCCGGGGGCCCACGCCTTTTACGTATTTGACTTCAGTTGAGAGATCCAGCACTGCACCCATCATAAATTGAGCGGCATTTGGGACGTAAGCCAGCCCGTGGGCAGGCAGAATTTCTTCCCCTACCCGGCTTTTTCTGGTCTCTGTTGCAAACAAAGCGTTTACCTCAATTCGATGCGCGAGCGGCCCTTGGGTCACGCTTGGGCCGCCCTTGGGTCACCCTTGGGTGGCCCAATCCCAAGCCCAAGGCTGAGGGTCGTAAAATCGTCTCGCCGCGGGTCTCGCTTGCTCCCGATCAATGGTGTTCAGACACGGGTCTGCCATCGGGATTGTATAAGAACAAAATACGAAAATCAAGCTGGGTTACCCTGAAACTGCCGTTGATCAACCCGCTCTTGCGAAACTGACAGGGAATGTTTTGTCAGAAAGTGCAGCGCCGTAGGTGAAATCGCATGACGCGGCAACGCTGACCGGAGTAACCGCGGCGTTGCTGCTTTGCGGGCTACTGGCTTCCTACGTTCCGGCGCTTCGCGCTTCGCGCGTTGATCCCCTGGAAGCCCTGCGTGGCGACTGACTGAGGCAAGTGGTTTCCGCATGAGTCCGCGTGGCGGTTTTTGCTGCCGCTTTTGTGCCGGCATCTAAAGTCTTTTATACTGAACCCATAAGCGCCGACCCTTAATTCCCCAGGCGCTGGGCCGCGGCATGCGGGTCTTTAGAGGATTTTGAAGCCATGCGAGCTATTCCTGCTTCCGGACTTGTTCTTGCATTTTATTTGACGATCACAACGGGCGCTGTTGCACAAACCGCGCTGCCTCCGGGCCCTTATAACGAGACCTGCCAGGGAATGGAGATGAAGGGTTCCACGCTCCACGCCAAGTGCCAGACTTCAGACGGCAAGTGGGCCGCCGCCAAACTGAACAACGCAGACAAGTGTTCTGACGGTGTGATCAACCTGAACGGCGTCCTGAGTTGCCAGGCTGGACTGCTGCCGCCCGGGTCCTACGTGGACACGTGCTCCGATGTGCGGCTGGAAGGCACCACGCTCCGTGCGAACTGCAAAAACAAAGACACCAAACTCACGCCCACGGAACTGAAAAACGCCAACCAGTGCAAAGGCGACATCGCCAACTACGGCGGCGCGCTGAAGTGCGTTCCTTCGGCAAATCCATCTCCAACCCCGCAGGATACCGAGAAGAAAGACAAGAAGAAGAAACGGTTTGTGGTGTTTTAGGCTTGGTTGAGGAACTCGATCCGCTTGAGCGCGTGCCAGCGGATAAAGAATAGAACTAGTACAACTATTAGACCAAGATCAACAGCCACAGAGATTTCTCTGAGTGAGATTAGGATTGCTACAACGCTTGATCGGGCCTCTGTTAGACGTTCGCTCATTCGTGTTGCGGACACGCAGGCCACTATTGCTGATACCAGAAACGTGCAACCCATCCATTGTTTGAGACTTGCTTCTACAGTTTGCAACACCCGGATATACCTGGAACGGTCTTTTAGCTGTAGGAGTCTAAAAGGCGGCGCGCTCCCCCAAAGGCGAAAAAGTTTTACAAAACCCACGATCACTGTAATCAGCATGAACCAAACGTAAATTTGGACAATCACAGGTGTTGGATGAATGACTGTCTTAAGGTCCCAGCCAACGGCGTCTTCTTGCAGCATGATGCCTCCACACTCTTTAGACACCGGCGAGAAGGTTCTTGCTCCCACACCCACGGAAGCAAAGTAAAACCTGGCTCAAACTACCTCCGCGCTCCGCAACGTCTTGATCTCTTCTTCTGAATAGCCGACCTCGCGCAGCACTTCATTCGTATGTTCGCCCAAAGTTGGCGCGCGCATGCGGATGGTCGGCGGCGTTGCTGAAAGCTGTACGGCTGGGCTGGCCAGCGGGACTGGCTTTGGCGCGCCGGGATAATCCACAGGTTGCAGAAGTTGGCGGGCCTTCACTTGCGGATCGTCCATGACTTCCGTGGCTTGCAGCACGGGTCCGGCGGGAATGCGCGCCGATTCAAATTCCGCCATGGCCTGTGCTGTAGTGCGTATGGTGAGCCAGGCGTTCATGATCTCAGTAATAATGGCGTTATGTTTCGCACGAGAGCTGTCATCGGCAAAACGAGGATCGCTGAGCAAGTCTTCGCGTCCCACAAGCTTCGCCCAGCGGGAGAACATCTCTGGACCAATCGCGGAGACAACGATCCAGCCATCGCGCGTGCGGTACGTATCCGCGGGCGCCGCATAGAAACTGGCATTGCCGGTCTGGTGACGCTCCACGCCCAACAAGTGATGCTCCGCGTATATGCCTTGCATGAAAGTGATGCTGGTGGCGAGTAAGGAAGCGTCCACCAACTGGCCTTGTCCGGTTTGCTGGCGATGGTAAAGAGCCGTCATCACGCCAAAGGCTGTATGAAGCGCCGTGCCAAAATCCGCGAAGGGTACCAGCGAGCGCACGGGCGCGCCGGGGAAACCGGTGAGGCTCATGGAGCCGGACATGGCCTGCGCCACCGTATCAAAGCCAAGACGGTTAGCGTAGGGTCCGTCCGGACCAAAGGCCGAGATGCGCGCCAGAATAATGTCCGGGCGAATCATGCAAAGAGCATCGTAGTCGAGCCCCATTTTTTTCATCACATCAATGGGCAGGTTGGCCACCACTACATCCGCTGACTTGACGAGGCGCTGGATAACTTTTGCCGCTGCTGGCTTAGCGGGATCGAGCGTAAGGCTGCGCTTGTTGCGATTGAGAGAGAGAAAGCCCGCGCCTTCGCCGCCGGAAGTAACCGGCGCGAGATAACGGTCTTCGCTGCCCTGGCGGCGATCAATGCGGATCACGTCCGCGCCCATGTCCGCCAGCAGCATGGCGCAGTAAGGGCCGGCGATGAACCGGCCAAAGTCAATCACGCGAATGCCAGACAGCGGACCTGCGTTGGAAGTGGCCATGGTTTTACTTTGCTCTTTTTATTTAACCCCGTCGCCTTCGGTGACTAGCAGTTGAACAACGGCATCGATCACCGGAAGGATTTTTGCCGAACCGAGACTGTGGTTATTACAGAAAATGGAGAACACAAATTTGCGTCCTTGAACTGTCTGGCCGTAGCCGGAGAGGCCGTTTACGTGGCTCAGCGTTCCGGTTTTGGCATGAATGAGTCCCGCGGACGGCGTGTTGAGAAAACGCTCAGAGAGAGAACCATCCACGGCGGCGATGGGCAGCGAACCTTCATAGGCTGTTCCCCACGGCTGGTGCAAAGCATAGAGCAGCAATTGGACGACCGCATTCGGCGTGACCAGATCGCGGCGGGAAAGCCCCGAGCCATCAAGCAAAACGAACTCTTCTTCCTTTACGCCGGCTTGCAGCAGGAACTGTTTCACCGCGGCACTGCCGCCTTCAAACGATCCGGAGAAGCCGGCAAGCTTGCCCACCAGATGCAGCGCAAGTTCCGCATGCAGGTTCTGGCTGGTTTTGTTAGTCACGCGAACATCTTCTATTAAAGGAAGAGAAACGTGTTCGGCAAGAACCACCGCTTGAGCTTGCGATGATGTTGGGGACGAAGCATTCGGAGTCGACGAAGAAGCCTCGTTGCCTGCGGCGCTAGGAGTGGACGAAGCCGCCAGTGCGGTAGTCGTGGTCACTGTCGAAGCTGGGATTGGGGTCGCCGCTGTGGCTGCAACCGGAGGCGCCTGATCGTAAAACTGCGCGATATCCGCGTGCCGAGCGCGCGCTTTGCCGGCGACCGTGATTCCCCGTTGCTGCAACAGAGTAAGAAAAAGATGCGCGGTGAATTCCGCCGGATCATCGACAGCCATGGGCTCTTTCATGCCGCGGTCGCCCAGGGGAATGGTCCCCCAAACCGTAATCGTTTTGCCGCCAGGGTCGCGATGGATCCCGATCTTCCGCGGAGTGCCTTGCGCCGTGGTGACGATGCGATTGTCGATGGTGTAGTAAGCCGAGTCTGGACTCCAAGAGATCGCCGCTTTGTCGCCGGCTTGCGCGCCCGGCTGTATGTTCAGGAGATCCACGTTGTCGTTGAAGGTGAGGGCCGAGACCGGAGCGCCGTCAATCCATTGCAGGTCGTCCTGCGCCCATCCGGGAGCAAGACGTTCAGCGGCATAGAAAGTGTCGTCGGCGAGAAGGTCGCCGCTTACAGACCTCAGCCCGTTGCGCGCAACCTGATCGACCAGTTCTTCCAAGACCTGGATTGGCGAAGACGTGCGCTCGGTCTTGAGCTCGTAGGGCAACACGCGGCTGGAAAGGTTGGGATCACCGCGGCCAACCAGCACCAGGTCGCCAGCGAGACGGCCATCGGCGTCTGGCTTGGCGGCGGATTCAACGGTGGTACGGAAACGATAGTCTGGTCCGGCGGTGGCCAGCACCGCGGCAGTGGTAAAGAGCTTAGCGTTGGATGCCGGAAGAAAAAGCTGATCGGCGTTGAGCGAATAGAGAACTTTGCCGGTTTCGGCATCAACGGCGTGAATGCCCCAGTGCGCGCGCGTCAGTTGCGGCTGGTTGAGGACGTCCTGAATCTGGACGGCCAAAGATTTCCTGGCCGGCGCTTTCTTTTTTGCCGGCTCGGTTGCCGCAACCGAAACGATTGGCAGCAATACGATGGCGGTGAGCAAGATGGCAAGGAACACGCGGGCCGCGGTGCGGCGTTGATCATGACGGAGCATGGGATTGGCCGAGATTATACAATCCGGTGATGGAGAGACCTGTGTTTGAATGGCGGTTGCGGAACCGCTCGCTCGCTCTGGGACGCCGCACGCTGGTCATGGGCATTTTGAACGTCACGCCGGATTCGTTTTCTGACGGCGGAAAATTTCTCGTGCGCGATCACGCCGTGGCCCACGCGCTGCAAATGCTCGATGACGGCGCGGACATTCTGGATATCGGCGGCGAGTCCACGCGTCCCGGGGCCCGTATTGCCGCACAAGGCCCTGCAGAAGCCGCCGCGAGCGGCAGTTCTGAAGCCGCGGAGAGCGGAGTTTCTAAGACAGACTTGAGCGGTGTTTCTAGATCTGCCCAGAGCGGTGTTTCTATAGAAGACGAGTTGCGCCGCGTGCTGCCGGTGATTGAAGACGTGCTGCGTGAACGTCCGGGCACGGTGATTTCAGTGGACACTTACAAGAGCGAAGTTGCGCGTGCCGCCGTGGCTGCAGGCGCGGAAATTGTGAATGACGTTAGTGCCATGCGCTGGGACCGGAATATGCCGTCTACAGTGGCGGGGCTGCATTGCGGCGTGATCCTGATGCACACGCGCGGGCGTCCGGAAGAGTGGGATGCGATGCCCGTTTCGAAGGATATCGTGGACGAGGTCCGCACCGAGCTGCGTACATGGTCAAGCGCGGCCATTGCGTGCGGCATTGGCCGTGACCGCCTGGTGCTTGACCCGGGCTTCGGCTTTGGCAAACGGTTTGAGGAAAACTACCCGCTGCTGGGGCGATTCAACGAATTGCATGACCTGGGATTTCCGCTGCTCTCCGGGACGTCACGCAAGTCGTTCATCGGACGCACGCTGGCCAGCGCCGGCAAAGACGCACCGGCCGAACAGCGTTTGTTTGGGATCGTGGCCACGGTGGCGGCGTCCGTACTGAAGGGGGCGCATATTGTCCGGGTGCATGACGTGAAGCCGGCAGTGGATGCTGTGAAGGTTGCGGATGAAGTGCTTTCTCAATCCCGAGCGTAGCGAGGGAGCCCTATCGTCTTTGAGAAAGAAGTAAATTGGTCGGGACGGGCAGATTTGAACTGCCGACCCCTCGCACCCCAAGCGAGTGCTCTACCAGGCTGAGCCACGTCCCGACACGGATGGAAACTTTGGCTGCTTGCAGAAGTGGGGTGAACGCAGCCAACCAGGAAATTATAGCATTGCCCGTCTGGCGTTTCCGACGATTGTCCCCGTCAATCGCGCACGCCGGTAACCGCTTTTGCCTACCGAAAGCCGCATCCAATTTTCAGCAACGGCGCATTGCTGACGGCTAAAATGCTTGCCTAGGACTTGTGCGAAACCATGACCGAACAACCCAAGTTCGAACAACCGACGACCGGGCAGGCAAAAACCGAGCAGCCGAGACAGAAAGCACGGCGTTTTCATGCACACGAGTCGGCCCAGGCCGATGCACTCCACGGGATGCCGCTGGCAACTTTCTGGCAACGGCTGATCGGCTATTTCTTTGACGTTGTGTTTGCAGTGCTACTGTGGTTCCCGGCGGAGGCCGTTTGGCGGTGGTACGTGTTTCATGAGCGCGACATCCACTTGAAATGGGATTTTCACGAAAAAGGAAACATCGTGGCCATGCTGCTCTATTGGGGTCTGTTCAACTATTTTGGCAACGGCCAAACGCCGGGTAAGTGGATTGCCCGCACGCGGATACGTTCGCTTACCAGTGATCGTATGGGAGCGTGGCAGTCCGTGGAGCGCGCGCTCGGCTATGGCGCGGCCGTGCTGGAAGGCGGCATCGGATTTCTACAATTCTTCTGGGACCGCAACCGGATGTGCGCACAAGACCGGCTGGCAGAGACTATCGTTGTTGACGTGAGGAAGAAGAGCTATCGGGAAGAGAGGCCGGCCGCAAAATAATGATATCGTGCTGAATGACTTGAAAGAGGGATACAGACTTGGGATATTTCCCCTCGTGTCACTTGGAAAGTCTTGCAGAATCTGGAGGAACGACCATGCCGAAACGAACTCTTGTCGTCGAAAAAGAATGGGGTCGCGCGTTGGCTAGACAGGTCGCCAGTCAGCTGCCGGAAGCATTGCGCCGTGTCCCCAACATTCGCTTGAGCGCCAAGCAGATCGAAGAGATACAGAAAGCATTTGAGAATAAATTGGTCGCCAACATGGGTTGCGAACGCCGACACGACTAAATTCGCCAGAGTTGTCTTAAACGACCGGGACTAAACTGCTTGATTCGCTTGACAACCGACAGTTAAGCGAACTACGCTGTTGCCCAAATATGGTATTAAGGAGCGCATCAAAATGGCAAAACCTGAGGATGACCTAAAAGGCTCAAGCGCCCTCAAACTCGACCGGCGAGCTGTGATACGCGGCGCGCTTGCAGTAGGCGGAGCATCCGCTTTGGTTGGCACCGCGGCGGCAATGACCCAAACACCCGTTGTTGCAGAAAGAGAATGGGCCAGAGCCTTAGCCAGACACATCGTCAACCAACTGCCGGACGCTGTTCGTCTCGTTCGTGATGTGCAGCTGACCGATACCCAGATCGTCGAACTACAGCGGGCATTTGAGAACACATTAGTCACCAATATGGGTTGCACGCCGACCCTCTAAAATTGTCCACAGTGTGCCAAGGGCCAAGTAGGCGAGCTTGAAGTGTGCCTGCATGGCCCCGACGACTGCGCGCATCACAATCATGAAAGTCTGCCTTATTAGCGCGCCCACCGCCAACCAGCTCTCTGGCCCGGACGTGAACGAAAAGCAAGCGGCCCGCATCATGGGCGAGCTTGCGCCCGTCGGTATCCTCAGCCTGGCCGCCGTGCTGGAAGCCAAAGGACTGTGGCCGGAAGTTGTGGACCTGAATCGTGTTTACTACAGTTGGGCGCAGGATCCGAAGCGGAACACGACCGATTTCTGCGGTTATGCTGGCGAGTACTTCGCTGGACTGGATTTTGACTTATTTGGGTTCAGCACGGTTTGCAGTAGTTATCCGCTAACGCTGCGCATTGCCGCTGCAGTCAAGCGGACACATCCTGAATCCATCATTGTTTTAGGTGGTCCTCAGGTATCGGTCGTTGACGTCTCCACCCTGCGTGCTTTTCCGTTTGTTGACGTGGTGGTGCGCGGCGAAGCTGAGCAGACGCTACCCGACCTGGTGGATGCACTGACGGCGGGCCGTTCAATCGCATCTCTCCCTGGGATTACGTTTCGGAAAGACGGTGTTCGCGGTGGCGGAACAGGCGAAATCGTCCGCAACCCAAATGCTCCACTCGTTCAGGACTTGGACGCGTTGCCGTTTCCTGCCTTTCATCTCTTTCCTGACGTTGCTTCGGCCCGCCATTTTCCGCTGGAACTAGGACGCGGCTGCCCTTTCTCGTGCACGTTCTGTTCGACCAATGATTTTTTTCGGCGCACCTTCCGGCTGAAAAGTCCGGAGCACATGATCGCCGAGATGCGCAGAGTCAGGGAGACGTACGGCATAAGTTCGTTTGAACTAGTGCATGACATGTTCACCGTGGACCGCAAACGTGTTGTCGCATTTTGTGAGGCCCTGTTGGAAAGCAAAGAAAATTTCATCTGGGGCTGCAGCGCGCGCACGGATTGCGTGGACGAAGAGCTGATCGCGCTGATGGCCCGCGCGGGCTGCGGCGGCATATTCTTCGGTATTGAGACCGGCTCGCGACGAATGCAGAAGATCATTGATAAGGGTCTGGAACTTAACGATTCCGTTGACCGGGTCCGGTCCTGCGATAAGTTCAAGATCAATACCGCGGTCTCTCTCATGGCCGGCTTTCCGGAAGAAACCATGGACGACCTGCGCGACACGGCCGCTTTCTTTGTGGACTCGCTGCGTTACGACTACGCTGATCCTCAACTCAGCATTCTGGCTCCCCTGGCCGACACTCCGATACAGAGACAGCATAGGGACGCTCTGGTGCTGGATGACGGCGTGGCTGACATGTCTTATCGCGGCTGGCAGCAAGATCCTGACGACCATGCCATGATTGCCGGGCATCCGGAAATTTTCTCCAGCTTCTATTCTGTCCCTTTGCCGCATTTTGATCGCGAACTCCTGAAGGAGCTGCGCGATTTTTTGCTGAGCGGCATGCGCGCTTTTCGACGGCTTCTGCTGGGCTTGCATCAGGACAGTGGCAACGTGGTGGACATGTTTCAACAATGGCAGGAATGGCGGACAGTGAACGGAGTGAATTTTTCCGGCGGCGACCGCACTATCTACTATGCGAATAGCGACTTTCCTTCACACTTTTTCCAGTTCGTGCGGCTGCATTACGTTCCCCAGGCCAGCAAAGCGCCCCTGGCGATCACGGCCCTGGTTGAATACGAAGAAGCATTGTTCAACTTGCACGGAGATCCGGATGACATGCCCCGTCAACTGGAGCAGGCCGCTGAAAACGACGCCAAAGATAAAGATGACGAGCTGCTTCCTCTCGAGGGCCGTCCGAAGTTGCAAAAAGGAGTGCAGGTTATCGAGATCGCGGCCGACTATCAGGAGATTGTTCGGCGCTTGAGCCAGAAAACGTCACTGCATGACTTACCGGACAAGCCAGTAAAGGTCGCAATTCGCTGGATTCCGCCGGGCTCGAAGGAAGTTCGCCAGCTGAGCGCACTGTCCGTGGAACTGCTTCGCCTTTGTGAAAGCGGATTGACAGTAAAAGAGATGACGGAAGAATTTGTCAACCGGAAGATAGAAGTCCCAGGCGTTTCTCCAGATAAAGTATGTTTGGTGGGGATTGAGATATTGCGCCAGCAGCGCCTCATCGCTGTGGCGTGAGCATCCGTAAAAGCGACACAAAGCTCGAAAACTGCACGTAGCGGCGATTTCTTTCGTCCAAGAACAGATACCAAGACTTTCTTTGACTCGCTGCGCTTCGCTCAGGATTTCGCTTGCCAGCTTCCGCTCGGCTGCGCTTCGCTCACGCTACGCTTCGCTCACGCCGTCAAGGACGGCTGAACTTTGGCAGCAATCGGCGGATATCAGGCAGCGCGCGTTTCTTCTATCTTCGTGTTCATGCACAAGACCATTGAACCGACCATCCTTTATTTCGGAACTCCTGTTGCGCTCATCAGCACACTGAACCCTGACGGTTCAGCGAACCTGGCGCCCATGTCGTCCGCATGGTGGCTGGGCTGGAGCTGCATGCTGGGCCTAGGACAAATGGGCCAGACGTCCGACAATCTGATCCGCACGCGCGAATGCGTGATTAATTTGCCGTCAGAAGAACAGGTCACGCTGGTGGACAGGCTGGCGCTGACGACCGGAAAGAATCCCGTGCCCGAGTTGAAATTGAAATGGGGCTACCGGCACGAAGCGGATAAATTCGGCGTGGCCGGATTCACGGCCGTGAAGTCGGAGTCCGTGGCGCCGCCGCGTGTGAAGGAATGTCCGGTGCAGATGGAAGGCATCGTGCACGAGTACCGGGCGTTTGGAAAGAACGTGAACGCCAACGTGTTTGAGGTCCACATCACCAAGCTACACGTAGACGAAGAGTTGCTCGTGGGCGATGGGCCGCGTCCGCACATTGATCCGGCGAAGTGGCGTCCGCTGATCATGAGCTTCTGCCGCTTCTTTGGACTCGGCGGAGAAGTGCATCCGTCGCGACTGGCGGAATCGGACTTCATGAAATTTGTAATGAAAGGGACTGGGCCGCAAGCGGTGGCGGCACATGCTGCAAGCACTCAAGCAACTAAAACAGAATAGTGTTTTTGTGAAGCTTGAAGAAACTTGGTCCAAGGTTACGGTTTGGGCGGAACAAATTCCTTGGGCAGCGTGGAGCCGGCGCCAAAGAAATAGGCTTCCATCTGTTCGACCAGAAACTGTTGGGCCTCGGGCTTCCAGGGTTGGAGGCGGTATTCGTTTAATAGCATCTTCGAATGCTCGCTCCACATGCGCCAGGCTTCGGCGCTCACGGTGTCATATATTTTCTGGCCCAGTGGCGTATCAAAAGGAACGTCGTCCAGACCGGGCAGTTCACGGCCGAGCTTTGCACATTTCACCATTCGCGACATAACAGGGAGCTCCTTTTTTCGTCAGGCAACTGATCATTGTACAAGACTGCTTGCAGCTAGGTTAGCCGTGCTGCAAGGGGCAAGTCTGTTGGTTCGGGCGTTAGCATGAGAACGCGGAAGATGTTTACTTCCTTCTGCGCTGCTTACGCTTGCCCTTGCGATACTGTTTTTTAGGCTTCTCCTTAGAAGGCTTTGCCGGAACGAATTTCTGTCTGGCTGCCGTAGCTTTGATGAGCGATGGCATCGCTCGAGTCTTGTCATTTGCTGGCGCTGGCGCTCGCTTTTTCCCGGACTTCGTCCCCGGCTGCGATGGAATCGCGTCCGGCACCGCGAACTGGATCTTGCGTTGGCCGTGGTCAATGCGATCGGCCAGCACGCGGACGCGGTCGCCGATGGAAAACGTCCGGCGCGAACGGCCGCCGATGATCTGGCGGGTGTTTTCGCGGAAGGAATAAAGGTCGTCCTGGAGGGAATCGATCGGCACCAGGCCTTCAATGAACAGTTCGGTCAGCTCAACGAAGAAACCGTATTTGGTCACGCTGACGATCAACGCGTCAAACTCTTCGCCCAGGCGGTCTTGCATGAACTTGAGCTTTTTCCATTCAGTTAGCTCGCGTTCGGCTTCGGCGGCGGCGCGTTCGGCCTGGCTGGAAGATACGGCAATGTCGTGCAGAGCTTCTTCTGACAGGCCCGCGGCCGAGCGCAGTCCGGTGTGAGGTTTGTGCGTGCTGGGACTGTGGCTCATGCTTTCAGCAACGGCGGGCCTGGGATTGCGCGGCAGCCGCTTGGACCACGGCGATCCGGCTTCGGTCTGCATGGGCATGCGGCCGCGATGGGAGCCGTCGCCATCACGCAGAATGTCTTTGAGCACGCGATGTACGATCAAGTCAGGATAGCGGCGGATCGGCGACGTGAAGTGCGTATAGCAGGGCGCGGCCAGCGCGAAGTGACCTTCATTCACTTCCGAGTAGCGGGCTTGCTTGAGCGAGCGCAGCATCAGGAAAGAGAGCACGCGCTCTTCCGGCTTGCCGGCGATTTTGGCGACGAGTTTCTGGTACATGCGCGGGGTTACGTGGACGTCTTCGGGGAGCTCGATGGTGGGAGCGTGTTTTCCTGTGCCGTAGTGCGAACGCTTGTCCGAGCGCGGTGTGACGCGCTTGATGGGCAGCGAGCCCACGCCGAGCGAGTAGCCAAAACTGGCGGCGATGGTTTCAAAGTCATAGATGCGTTTGGCGTCCGGCTTTTCGTGAATGCGATACAGGCTGGCGACGCCACGGGTTTCCAGATGCGTGGCGACGGTCTCATTCGCCGCCAGCATAAATTCTTCAATGAGTCGGTGCGCCCAGTTGCGTTCAGAGGCGGCAATGCTTTTCATCATGCCGAATTTATCGAACTCAATTACCGGTTCAGGCAGATCAAAATCAATCGAGCCGCGTTTCACGCGCTTGCGGTTCAGCACCTGCGCCAGTTCCAGCATCAGGTCAAAATTGGTGGCCAGTGCGGCATAGCGCTCGCGCAGGACTTTATCGCCTTCCACAATGCAGTTTACGTCCGTGTAAGTCATGCGTTGCGCGGAACGGATCACGCCTTCGGCCAGCTCGTAGCTTACGATCTCGCCCTGCGGATCGATTTCCATGACGCAGGAAAGCACCAGGCGGTCAACCTCCGGACGCAAACTGCAAATGTCAGTGGAAAGCTCGAGCGGCAGCATGGGCACGGCCCGATCGGGAAAGTAGACTGACGTCCCGCGCTTGTGAGCCTCCTCATCAATAGACGCCCCGTCTTCCACGTACTGGGCCACGTCGGCAATGTGGACGTGAAGTTCATAGTTGCCGTCGTGCAGCTTCTGGACCAGAACGGCGTCGTCAAAATCGCGGGCGGTTTCGCCGTCAATGGTTACGATGGGCAGATCGCGGAAGTCGCGGCGATGCTCGATTTCCGTGTGCGGGATGACCGGGCTGATCTCCTGGGCTTCTTCCAGCACGTCCGCGGGGAACCTGTGGCGGATGTGGTGCTTGCGGATGATCATCTCGACGTCGACGCCAAAATCGTCTTCGAATCCCAGAATTTCCAGCACGCGTCCGCGTGGGTCTTGCGTGGCGGACGGCCACTGCACGATTTCAACTTCAACCACGATGTTCTCCATGTCGTCCCATTGCTTGTTCCTGGCTTCTTCGCCCAGCACGCGATGCGGCGACTGGCGCGAGCGCAGCGGGGCGGGCGGACGGAAATCGTCTTCGGCTTCGTCGCCTTCGTTTTCTGGGTCAGTCGCGGCGCGTGGGCGCTCCATGCCAGGCGGGATCACGATCTCCACGGTGACTTTTTCGTCGATGGGCGTGACGTAGTTGTAACGGTCGCCGTAGTGGAATTTGCCGACCACGGTCTCATGCTCGCGTTCCAACACGCGGACGATGCGGCCCTCGCCTTTTCCGTCCGGACGTATGCGGCCCAGTTCCACCAGCACCTGATCGCCATGCATGGCGTTGGCGGTTTCCGGTGGAGGAATAAAGATATCTCCCAGCAGCTTGCCCTTGGCGCGCGCGGGAAGCGCGTCCGCATCGGGGACGACAAAGCCGTAGCCGTCGCGATGCATGCGCAGGTGTCCGGTGACCAGGTCCTGGCTGGAGGCGGAGGTGGGCAGTCCCCAGCGTTCTTTGCCAATGGCGATGAGCTTGCGGCGGCGCGTCATGCCGCGCAGCATTTCCTGCAAGTGGCGGCGGTCACGGCCTTTCAGCGCAAGGTCGTGCGTGAGTTGTTTGAAGCCCGCCATGTGCTTGGGCTGTTTGCTGATGTAGTGCAAGATTTGCTGTTCAGTGAGCATGGGGGAAAATTGGTAATTGCGTAAGTTAGTAATTGGGTAATTGAAAACCGCGCAGACCCATGCTTGTATTCTAATCATCTGTTCCAGTCGCTGCGCTCCAAACCGCCTGGGGAAGATGAGAGACGTGGTAGGTGCCACGTCTCTACGTCAGGATATTGGTCTTCCCAGCGCCCATGCCGTGGCGTACATTTTGCAACGTTTATTCTTCGCTGCCCATTCACTCATCGTCATGCGCAACGGGTCAATGTCCCAACGCCGTAATCCCAGCTAAGCGCGCAATAAATTTTTAACTAAGTACCTCGCCCGATATATCAATTGCACCAAAATCGGGAATAATTACATTTGTACACATGGTTAGCGCGGTGCGGAGTTGCAGACACCGCGGACCGCTCATGCAGCGCCAATGCTGTAGTTTCCGGGTACGGCGCGGACGGCGGGGAGTCTGGCTATTTGTGTGCTGGTCCCTAAACAGTTGTCCTCAGTAGCCGATATTCGTACTAGCAGACGGCGAAAGCAAAGCTGGCTGCGCGCTGCAATCTGAAGATTAAGACATACGAAAGGAATACCAGCTATGTGGAAGCCTGCTAGTTCGCCCAGTACGACCCAGAAAACCAATACTCTGGAACCATTTAAACCCGCAGTGACCGTTGCCCCGCAGGTTGTTGATGAACCCGTGCCCGCTCCGGCGCCGCGCACTGTGAACGCTACCAGCCAGGAACAGGCCACGATCGGCAAATCCCTGGTGATCAAAGGTGAAGTCACCGGCTCAGAATCACTCTACGTGGATGGCCGCGTGGATGGCGCCATCAACCTGCCCGGCAACCGCGTAACCGTGGGCCGCAATGGACAGGTCCAGGCCAACATTAACGCCAAGGAACTTGTGGTCCTGGGCAGAGTCAAAGGTAACGTGACGGCCAGCGATCGCGTGGACATCCGCAATGAAGGCGGACTCACCGGCGACGTGGTCTGCCAGCGCATCAGCATTGAAGATGGCGCGTATTTCAAAGGCAGCATCGACATCCGCAAACCCGGCTTGAAGGACGTGAACCCAAGCACCACCAAGGTCGATCCGGTTCCGGCCAGCGTGAATGCCGGCAACAGCGCCACGGCGTAAAGTTCCAAGGCACGTTGCCGATGTACTTAGTAACGTTTGCCTCCTAACACTCAGCAAAGGGGTGCTTCCAGCAAGGGGGCACCCCCAAATTTTGAGGCTTACGAAGGCGCTTGGAAAGTAAGAATGAAATGCTGAACAAAATATTGCAATTGCTCTCACTCCGCTGCGGTCACAAAAAGCTTTCGCAGCCTTTTGCTGCCTTTACGCCAGCCATGGCACATGCGGTGAGCGCGAATTGGGGGCGCCCGGTGGCCGCTACTCGGCACTATGTGGTCTGCCTGGACTGCGGACACAAGTTCGACTACGACTGGAACAACATGCGCATGGCCAGACACTAGACCCTGCTCTCCATCAAGAAAAACTCTTTGCCGCAGATTCAGCGGATTAACGCAGATAAATCTTTTTTGAAAAGTTAGCCGCGAATGAACGCGAAGAGCGCGAATGTTTGCAAGGCCTAGGCCCTCGGAATGGCAGACTCGATGCCATCCAAACTTGTGCTGCGAACATCCAACGTCGATTCGCGAGCAAGAGAGACCCGTCTTAACCCGCGACGGCATTGTTGGGTGTCGACCTTCGCCATCTGCGTCTATTCGCGTTCATTCGCGGCCCAAACTGCTTGGCGTTGATCGGCGCTCATCTGCGTGAATCTGCGGCGAAGAAACTACTTCCCGATAAATCCCATCAGCCTGCGCCGCAGCATTGCGGCTTCATCAATGCCCATCATCGCCGTCAAAATCAAATAAGTAATTCCGTAAGGGATGAGCGTTACCAGCGCCGCAATGATCGGCCTCGGGGAATGCAGGAAGAATCCGAAGCCCAGCGCAACGACAGCGGCCATGGCCGCCGAAGCCCACAGTTTGGAAAAATACGAAACAGGGAACGGGACTTTGCCGATGCGGCGGTCCATACCGCGGCGCAGCAGTGTGAATTCCAGCCACGCCGCCAGGCCGGCGGACGCGGTAAGTCCGGGCGCGCCCCAACTGGGATAGCCGAGCAGGCGCGGAACCGGGAGCGCGAACAAGTAACCAAATACAGTGGTGAGAATGACGCGGATGACGGCGAAGCGCAGTGGCGTCCGAGTATCGCGCAGCGCGTAGTAAGCAGACGAATAAAGCCGGCCGGTAGTGGATGCGACGAGGCCGACCGCCGATCCGGCGAGGATGGCCCAGACGTATGTGCTGTTCGAACGGGTGAAGTGGCCGGACTGGAAAAGCAGCGCGGCGATGACGTCTCCGAGCGCAAGAAAGGCCACGGCGGACGGGACCACGAAGAAGCCAATGCGTTTGGTGCTGGCGGCGATGCGTTGCTTGAGGATTTCCGCTACTTCAGCATCTGTTCCCAGCGCGCTGGACATGCTGGGCAGTTCGGCGGCTGAGATCGACATCCCAAACAGACTCACCGGCAGCGTAGAGATGGTCAGTGCGTTGAACAGCGCAGCCACGGCGCCCACGGGAAGAAAGCTAGCCAGAAAACTATCAACGTAGGAACTGATCTGGTTCACGCCGCGGCTGACCAGTACGGGGCCAAAGTTTCGCAGCACCGTGCGGACGTTGTCGTCCAGCGTGCGGACGGCCAGCCGCAATCCCGTTACCAGCCGCAGAACCATGGGCAGCTGGACGAGCACTTGAAGAGCGCTACCAACGACCGATCCCCATGCGGTATAGATTGCGAGTTGTGCAAGATCAAGGTCGGCCGGCTTGACGCCGCTTGTTGAGGCGCTACTTGTGCTGCCCGAGCTGCTGCCAAATATCAGAAGCGTGGTGATGATGGCGATGTTCCAGATGACCGGCGAAACGTATGAGAGGAAGAATTTGCGATGGCTGTTGAGAATACCCAGACACCAGGCGGAGATAACCAACATCCCGATGCCGGGGAAGAGGATGCGGACCAGATGGATGGTGAGCGCGCGACGGTCGTCATGAAAACCGGGAGCAATCAGGTCAATGAGTAACGGCGTTGCGAGGACGCCGAGTAGCACGACCACGGATGTAACCATCGCGAGAAGAGAAAAGATGGCGCCGGCGACGCGTCCGGCTTCTTCTTTTTCGCCGCGAGCCAGCAACTTGGCGTAAACCGGAATGAACGACGCGGAAATTGCCCCTTCACCCAGCAGGTTTTGCAGGACGTTGGGAATGCGGAGGGCGGCGTTGAACGCGTCCGCCTTGCCGGAAAGGCCAAAATAGTATGCGAAGACGCTTTGCCGTACGAGTCCGAAAATTCGGCTAAGAAAAATGCCGGACGCCACCAAAAATGCGGAGCGGCCAATGCTCTCTTTTTGCGGTTGTGCCGATTCAGCTGGAGAACGACCTGCCGGGGGACGTTCTGCGGAGGAATCAGCAGGTGAATGTTCTGCGGGGGAATTCATTCTCTTCAAGGCGAGTGTTTCACAGGCAAGCAGTGGGGCGCAAACTCGAAAGTCGCGGCGAGTCGGCGGTCTAGGAGCTACAGAAGAGACAGTCGCGGCCAAAGAAAGTAGGATAGAAGGGCGAGAAGCGTTTCACGCAAAGTCCATGCAACCTTTTGTTGTGGCGTGCGTTCTATTGAATACTGTCCTTTCGACACATCAACGCTAACTTTTTGCTACAACGCGCGTAATAGTCTTGTGTAGATTTGCGTCTGGAGATATATGTCCGCCAGAAAACTCAAGTTCGGTATAGCGGCGCTTGTAGCGATGGTGGCGGCCTTGACGGTGGGCGCCTTAAGAGCTCAGGGTCAGCAACCAACATCCTCCGCTACGCCGGCAGCGGTGCCGTCGGCATTGCCCACGCCAACGCCTGCGCCCGCAGCAACGCCTGCAAGTCAGGCGGGCGACAGTGAAAAGATTGCAGAGCTTCCCCCGACGGATGATCCCAAGGAAATTATTCGGCGTTCGATTGAGATCGACCATCGCACACTGGAGTTGGCGCGAAGTTACACCTGCCAGCAAAGGGAAGTCCTGAAACACCTGGACAAGCATGGCAATGTGAAGTCCACTGAGGTAAAAACCTGGGACGTGAATTTCTACTATGGCCAGGAATATTCGCGACTGGTGCAAATTGACGACAAGCCTCTGAACGAGAAAGAACAGAAAAAAGAAGACGAGAAGATGGACAAGTTCCTGGCCAAGTATCGCGATGAGAGCGAGAACGATCGCGAAAAACGGCTGGAGAAAGAAAGAAAAGAACGCGAGAAAGGCCGGGCGTTCGTCCGCGATGTACTGAACGCTTATGATTTCCGCATGGCGGGCGAAGAAAAGATCGATGGCGCGGATGTCTGGGTGATTGAGTTGTCGCCGCGAAAGGATTTTCGTCCCACGCAGCCGCATGCCGACATGCTGAGCAAAGTGAAAGGTAAATTGTGGATCGAGAAAAAAGGCTACAACTGGGTCAAGGTGGAAGGCGAAGTCCTGGAGACCATTTCTTTCGGGCTGTTTGTGGCCAGGATACATCCAGGGTCAATGTTCGTGATCGACAAGACGCACTTGAACCAGGAAGTCTGGTTGCCGAAACGCTTCTACGTGAAAGGCGGGATCAGAATTGCCCTGGTCAAGAACGAACTCGCCGAACAGGAAGACATGATGACCGGCTTCCGGAAGTTTGCCACGTCGTCACGCATCATGCCGGGCGCAAGAGAAGTGGAGGGCAGTCCAGCGACGCCGAGCACCGCACCACCAGCTTCGTCCACGCCGAAGTAGGTTGCATCTATAGAATGATCAAAGCAAAAGGGCGCCTTCGCGGCGCCCTTGCTGTTGAAGCGAGAGGAAACTACTGATTCACTGGGATCTTGATGATCTTTTTCTGAATTGCATACGTTACTAATTGCGCCTTGTTGTGAATGTCCAGTTTGCGCATCAGGTTGAATTTGTGGGCTTCCACGGTTTTCACGCTCAGGCCAAGGATCACGGCAATTTCCTTCACGGAGTTGCCTTCCGCCAGCAGCTTCAGGATTTCGCGTTCGCGCGGCGTCAACGTGGACATGCGCGGGCGCATGCGCGTATCGCGGACGCGTGAGCGGAAGTCTTCCACCAGCTTGCCGAGCACCTGCGAGCTCAGATATTTCCCGCCTTTGTACACGTCGCGGACGGCGTTCAGCAGCTGCGGCGCCGGCGTGTCTTTGAGCACATAACCGGACGCGCCCACTTCCAGGCATTGGACAAGGTAGTCCTCGTCTTCATACATAGTCAGGAAGAGAATCTTGGTTTCCTGGCGGGCCTTTTTGATTTGCCGCGCCGACTCAAACGACGACAGTCCAGGCATGCCGATGTCCATCAGCACGATGTCCGGCCGCAGTTCGCGGGCTTTTTCCACGGCATCGCCGCCGTCGGGCGATTCGCCCACGACTTCGAAGTCGCTTTCTGTTTCCAGCAACCGCCGCACGCCCTGGCGAAACAGCGTATGGTCATCAACAAGCAGACATTTGATCTTCGGCATGGGTAATTCCTCTCACTTCTGTATTAGTTCGGTCGTACTCCGTGTCCCGCGGCAGCCCGCGCCAGCGCAGGACGCTCCACCGGCGCAGTCGGTTCACCCGCAGGTACGGTAATCTCAATGCGCGTTCCTTTTCCTTTCGCGGAGATCACGCGCGAAACTCCGCTCAGCATGGAAATTCTCTCTTTGATTCCGGCCAGCCCGAACGACTGGTCGCCCGGCCCGCTCCGCGCCTGGATTCCAACGCCATCGTCTTCCACCATCACGTGCACCTGGTCGTCTTCACGGACGACCTGCACCGTCACGTTCTTGGCGTGCGCATGTTTGGCCACGTTGTGCAGCGCTTCCTGCACCACGCGATAAATCGCCTGCTCGGTGCCGCCAGCCAGCCGTCCCACATCCGGCGCCATCAACACCCGCGCCTTCACTCCGGTCGTCTTGGCAAAATCTTTTGCTTCTTTGCGGATCGCGGCCACCAACCCTAGCTCTTGTAGCACCAGCGGAGAGAGCTTGCCAATAATTCTCCTGATACCTTCAATCGTTCTGTCCACCACGGCCACGGTTTCCTTGATCTTGGCGCGAGTGGTGCGTTGCGTGGTTCCGCTTTCCATCATGCCCAGGTACAGGCGGATCACCATCAGCGCCTGGCCGGTTTCGTCATGCAGCTCGCGGCTGATGCGTTTGCGTTCTTCTTCCTGCACGCGCAACAGGTGAGCGGAAAGGTCGGCGATCTTCTGTTCGCGTTCGCGCAGCGCATCCGTCATGCGGGCGCGTTCCATGGCCAGCGCCGCGCGGTCCGCCATGGCGCGCATCAACTCGCGTTCCGTGGGCAGCCACTCATAGGGCTTGGGGAATCCGATCATCAACACGCCAATCGTCTGGCCTTCCACTTTCAGCGGCACGCCCCACAGTGATTTGGCTTTTGCGCGGATCAGTGGCGTCAATGGTCCGCTTTCCGTGCTGGTGTCCAGCACCATGTCGGATTCGCCCGTAGCGGCGATCTTGCCGGCAAAACCTTTGCCTAGTTCGATGCGGAAATTGTCCGGAAGTTTGGCGTCCAAGCCCACGGAATAAGACACATGAAGCTGCTTGCATTCCGACCCCAGCAGCAACACCGCGCCCATGGACGATTGAAACGTCTTCGTGGTGATGTCCAGGACTTTTTGCAGCAGCGCCGTCAGGTCGCCGGCGGCAAGTTCGGCGTCGAGTACCGAGAGCAGCGCGTTCGATTCGATGGTCTTGGCGTCAAAGTACGCTCCGGAGATGATCACGAACGATGCTGACGACAACATTTCCAGCGTGGCTTTGGCTTCGGACTCGCGTTCCGGGAAAAGCCCGGCCAGATACGGGTCGCAACTGAGTAGGTAGAGCTCAAGACCGCGGGCCACGGCGCGCGTGTCTACTTGTAACTTGGCCAGCCGCGTTCCAAAGTAGTGGAGATTTTCCTGGAAGCCGGGAAAATCGTTGTGCAGAAAGTATCCGCAACCGGCGGCGGGCGTCAGGCGTTCGAGAGCGGCGAGCGTGCGGCCGTCAAAACCAAATTCGCGGACCAGTTTTTCCCGCCAGTTGTTGGTGATGTCAGGGAAGTACGGCTCCAGGGCGCGCGCCACCTCTACAATCAATTCCCGCGACGATTCCTTGAACGGCGGTACGGCTGTCACTGGCACTTCCTGGCGAAACTGTATTGATGATTGTGACGTTTGCCGGTCGCGATGAAACGTTGCATCGCAGCCGTACTCTCTTTCCCTGTCATCCTGAGCAAGCCCGAGTCACGCTTGCGTATGCGGGGCGCGTCGAACGGATCCCGAGAATCTTTCCCGCTTCAAATGCAGCTTCAGGGAGTTCTCACGACTCAGCCAGACCAAAAGCCGTGAAACCTGAACAAACTTGCTGCCCAAACACCTTAGCTTACTGTAAGGTATTTTACCCCTAAGGGCCAGCACTGTGAACTAGATAGTTACTATAGCCTTAATCAGCAGTGAAAGACCTTATGGCCAGTGTAAATCCTTGAAAATGGACATGTTCGTATGTGCATTCTCGGGCGACAAGTGTGCAATTGGGAACTTACGCTTGACTTTCGCCGTCCACCGTTTGTGGGATTTTGTCGAGTGCGCCCAGCGCAACAAAATGGGATACATTTTCCTGCGCGGCGAGTAGTCTCTCAAGCTTTTCGCGAAAGCTGCAGCCGAGCGGAGAGCATTAGATCCGCGTTCATCCGCGACAATCCGCGGTAGTCCTTCTCTGCGTCCTCTGCGGTGAATTCTTCCTGTCTTGCAGGTACAATATTCCCGTAGGTCTTGAGCCCCCGACTATGGCTGACAACATCACCGAAAAAGTTCTGGACTTGCTCGCCTCCGTGAAGCGGCTGCCCCGCGAGAACCTGAAACCGGACAGCACATTTGCTGAGCTGGGCCTGGACTCGCTGGACTCCATCAATTTGATCTTTGAGATTGAGAATGAGTTCAACATCTCCGTCCCCGACGAAGCCGCCAAGTCCGTGACCGGAGTGGCTGATCTGGTGGCGAAACTGCACGAAATCATCGCCGCTGACCCTGCTTCGACTCCTTCCGGTTCTTCTTCGGGTTCGGGAAGCCCCGCTTCCGGGACAGCTTAAGCCGCCGCCTGCATGGCCCTCCGCCGCGTTGCCATTACCGGAATAGGAATGCTGAGTCCGCTGGGACTTGATCTAGCCGAGTCCTGGGCCGGACTGCGTGCAGGCCGCAGCGCGATTGGTCCCATCCAGTCTTTAGACGTCACCAAGTTGCGTTTCCAAAACGCTGCCGAAGTCCGCGGGTTCGATGCCGCCCAACATTTTGAAGCCGGCAAAGCCGACATGCTCGATCGTTTTGCGCAGCTGGCGGTGGTCGCGGCACGGCAGGCTGTAGCCGACGCGGCCTTGCAGATCACGCCGCAGGTGGCTGAGAAGACGGCGGTGATCACTGGGTCGTGCATCGGCGGCCAGTCCAGCACGGACGCGGGCTACGTATCGCTCTACCAGAAAGATTCCAACCGGATGCATCCGCTGAGCATTCCGCGCGCCATGGCCAACGCCGGCGCCAGCCATATCTCAATGGAGTTCGGCATTCGCGGTCCGGCGTTCACGATTTCCACGGCGTGCTCGTCTTCGAATCACGCCATGGGCCAGGCCTTCTGGATGGTCCGCAGCGGACAAGTTGACGCCGCGATCACCGGAGGCAGCGAAGCGCCGTTTTGTTTTGGTCTGCTCAAAGCATGGGAAGCCATGCGTGTGGTGGCGCCCGATACTTGCCGTCCATTTTGTAAGGACCGCAAAGGGCTGATCCTGGGTGAGGGCGCAGCGATGTTTGTACTTGAACCATTCGACGCCGCAAAAGCCCGCGGTGCAAAAATCTACGGCGAGATCGTTGGATTCGGCATGACGTCCGATGCCGGACACATCACGTCACCCACCGACGAAGGTCCCGCGCGCGCAATGAAAGCCGCAATCGAAGACGCAGCGCTGGCGCCAGAACAGATCGGCTACATCAACGCTCACGGCACAGGCACGCAGAACAACGACTCCATGGAAACGCGCGCGATCAAAGCTGTCTTCGGCGCGCATGCCGCGAAGCTGGCGGTGAGCTCTACCAAATCCATGCACGGCCACGCTCTGGGCGCTGCCGGTGCACTGGAAGCAGCCGCAACCCTGATGGCGCTGAAAGAAAACATCATCCCACCAACGGCCAACTACACTACGGCCGATCCGGAGTGCGATCTGGACTACGTTCCCAACACCGCGCGCGAAGCGCAAGTGGAATATGCACTGTCGAATTCATTCGCCTTCGGCGGATTGAATGCGGTGCTGGCGTTCCGGAAAGCAATTTAGATCTCAACAGTTTGGACGAACGCTGTTTGCGAAAACGGATGCTTCTTAATGCGCGTCATCCCGACGTGCCGTAAAACGAGCGCGCGTAGTCATCAGCGCGCGAGTAGGCCGGAGGGACCTTGTGTTCCTCAATCTTGAAGAGTTCTTTAGCAAACGCAAGGTCCCTCGTCCCTATTCGGACGCTGATGACAACGCGTCCTCATGACGGACCTCGGGATGACGGTTTTTTAAGAGGAAAGTACTCAGCGCGAAGCGACAGAAAAAAAGCCCCCTGCCGAAGCAGGGGGCAAATGAGTCATTGAGTACTGAGGATGGAGTATTTCTTCAGGGCAAACTTATTTCGTAGCCGGAACAGTCGCGGGCGGAGCAGTCGTGGGGGCAGCAGTTGAATCGCTGGCCTGCAGATCGCTCAAGCTGTTCTTCATCAGGCTGATTTCCACGCGTCCACCGCGGGCGCGCTTCATCTTTCCATCTTCACCCTGCAGCGGGGCATTGCCCATGCCGACGGTGTAGATGCGGTACAGCGGAATGTTGTGGTTCAGCACCAGGTAACGGACCACCATCTGCGCCATTTCGCGTGAGCTTTCAATGGCCGTGGTGCCGGCGCCGGGTGAGAAGCCCTGCACTTCAACAATGTAGCCCTTCTGGCCCTTCAGGGTGGTAGCCATCTGATCCAGAGCTTCTTTCGCGTTGGGGCTCAGCGTGGTCTGTCCCGGACGGAAGCGGATTTCCGCCTGCGTGATGGGCGTGTACTGGTCAATCTTGGCTACGGTCTGTTCCACGCCAGCGATCTTGGTGTGCGCGGTCTGGGCCGTCTGCTGCGCCTGGTTGGCGCGATTGCCGGCGTCCAGCGCATGACTGTCAGCTTCATTGGCTTTGCTGAGAGCGTTGCGGATGCCTTCGGTGGAGCGGGCGTCAACGTCAGCGATCATTTTGGCGTTCTTCGCGGTGAGCTCATCCAGCTCATTCACGCGGCCGCGAATCGGATCCAGCTGGCGGGTGACATATTTCTTGCGGGCAAAGGGGTTCATTTTGCCCCAGAAACCCTCATGGCGTTCATACTTCAACGGCTCTTTGCCGGTCGCTGACTGGTCCACAGTCTGCGTCTGCGCCTGGGAATCCTGCGGCGGGTTGGACTGGGTCTGTTGCGCCAGCGCGGGAACGGCGAGTGCGGCGACCAGTGAGAGCGACAAAATGTAAGACTTCTTCATTGCGGATTTCCTCCGAACCGGGGGGTTGCTAAGATTTTCTTGCATCGGGGCTGTTTGGTTCGCCCAACCCCCGACTGCGCATAACCG
>Ga0209069_10000022_pt1 | contig 48025 bp, 42 predicted proteins | sample Str013_2_FD_187202 | JGI IMG/M metagenome (GOLD analysis project Ga0209069, IMG submission 187202) | Freshwater sediment microbial communities in response to fracking from Pennsylvania, USA - Straight Creek_MetaG_SC_2013 (SPAdes) (version 2) | ecosystem: Environmental > Aquatic > Freshwater >...
GCTTTTGCGATGGCCGATCAGGTTCTCTATTCCGGCGTCGCCTCCATCACCGAATTGATGACCAAGGAAGGTCTGATCAATCTCGATTTCGCCGACGTTCGCGCCATCATGAGCGAAATGGGCAAAGCCATGATGGGCACCGGCGAAGCCTCTGGCGAAAAGCGTGCCATTGAGGCGGCTGAGGCCGCCATTTCCAATCCTCTGCTTGATGAAGTTTCCATGCGCGGCGCGCGCGGGCTTCTGATCTCGATTTGCGGCGGCCCTGACCTCACGCTGTACGAAGTGGATGAAGCCGCCACCCGTATTCGTGAGGAGGTCGACCCCAACGCTAATATCATTCTTGGCGCAACTTTCGATGATGCCTTGGAAGGCACAATGCGTGTCTCTGTCGTGGCCACGGGTCTGAGACCCGAAATCATGGTCGAGGCGCCTGAGCATCACGAAGAAGTCGCTCCAGTTCTGACCGAACGCAAACACTTCCCCATTCCGCAGCCTTCGCCTCAGGCGCAAGTTCGCGTCAGGCGCGTCGCACCAGCAACCAGCCATCCCATGGCCGCGCAGTATGATGAGAACAGCTTGGCGGGCGAAGCAACTGAAGAACACCAACCCCATCAGCGCGATGAATTTGCTGATGCGCCGGTACAAGCCGCCCGCCCGATAGGCCGTATTCCATCAATTGATCAGTTCCCGCGCATTGCGCAAGAACAAGTGGCTGCCCAGCAAACGCGTATCGAATCGATTGCCGAACACGCCAAAAAGCGCAAAGGCCTGTTTGAGCGCTTGGCCGATGTGGGCCTTGGCCGCAGGTCTGATCATCAGGCGCAAGCTGCAACCCACGCCGTGGCCCAGCCAGCACCACGCCGGGCTGAACCAAAAATTCAAGCCCAGCCAGTGCCTGTGGCCTATGATGCGCCAGCACCGCTGCCTGAGGCCACCTATGATGACGATCAACTTGCTATTCCAGCCTTCCTGCGCCGCCAGGCAACCTCGTAAGCTTCGCTAAATCCAATGCAAACCCGGCAGCCACAGTTCTGCCGGGTTTTTGTTTGATGCGGTCTATTGTGGCTGTCAGCACAGTGCTAGAACGGTCCACTAACCTCAGGTGAATCGTGGCCCTTGCATTTAAACAATCGCGCCTTGGCATTTTAGCGCTCAGCCTTTGCACTTGCCTCGTGCTTGGGGCGAGCAGCGCACAGGCCGGTTTCTTCGACGATCTGTTCGGCAGCGGCACGAAAGCCAAAGACGCCGCCCTCTCGCCAGATCTTGGCAAATCCGATGACCAACAAATTGCAGGCATTTACAATGAAGGCCTGAGTCAGATGAACAAAGGCAATTATACCAGTGCCGCCAAAAAATTCGCTGATGTGGAACGCCTGCACCCCTATTCAAAATGGGCGACGAAGGCGCTGCTCATGCAGGGTTTTTCATTCTATCAAGCCAACAAATATTCTGATGCGATTGATAGTTGCCAACGCTTCATCAGCCTCCACCCCGGCCACCAGGATATTTCCTATGCTTATTATCTCGTGGCACTTTCGCAATATGAACAAATCAATGACGTCACGCGTGATCAGTCACAAACCCAAGCCGCTTTAGATGCGCTGGAAGAAGTGGGCCGACGCTTTCCGGATTCGAAATACGCCGCTGACGCGCAGCAAAAAGTTATTCTGGCGCGTGACCATCTAGCCGGCAAGGAAATGGAAGTTGGCCGTTATTATATGAAGCACGGTGATTATATGGCCGGTATCAATCGCTTCAAAACCGTCATCACTAAATTTCAAACCACGTCGCAAACACCCGAAGCATTGTATCGTTTGACGGAAGGCTACATGGCTTTGGGCATCAAATCAGAAGCGCAAACTGCGGCGGCGGTCCTCGGCCATAACTTCCCGCATTCAAGTTGGTATCACGATGCTTTCCAACTCGTGCAATCTGACGGAACAGCCCCCGTGGCCAATTCAACAAGCTGGATCGCCAGAGCCTTCGGGCTTTAATCCATATCTCCCCATGGCCGGGCTTGACCCGGCCACCCATACTTTGAACGCTCTAGAAGACTGGATCGGCGGGTCGCGCCCGCAGATGGAGAGTGTATGTGAAAAACAAAGACCCCGCGCCAATCTCTCAGCGCGGGGCCATTTCAACCGAAGTTGAAAATCTTATTGGATCGAGTCGTCTTCGGCATAGTCGCCCTTGTCGAACTTATACCAGACATACTTTGCGCCAATGAGATCGCCCTTCTTGTCAAGCTTGATCGGGCCAAGAACCGTCTTCATTTCGTTGCCAGCGCGAAGCCAGGCTGCGAGTGTCTTGTTGTCGAGGCTCTTGGTGGCAGCAGCGGCTTGCGCATACATCTGAATCGCAGCGTATGTGTAAAGCGTGTAGCCTTCTGGATCATAACCGGCAGCCTTGAACTTGGCGACCAAGTCCTTGGCGGCTGGAGCGTTGCGTGGCTCAGGAGCAAAAGTGAAGATCATGCCCTTTGCTGCATCGCCAGCGATCGTCCAGAATTCTTTGTTATTCATCGAGTCGCCGCCGAGCATCTGGGCTGTTGAGCCTTGCTCGCGCATTTGCTTCAAGATGAGAGCGCCTTCTGGGTGATAGCCGCCCATATAGATTGCATCGATGCCGGCTTCCTTCATTTTGGAAACCAGAGCGGTGTAATCCTTTTCGCCGGGGTTGATCGATTCAGCCATTGCTTCCTTGAGGCCAGCAGCGTTCATCGCAGCCTTGGTCGCATCAGCCAAGCCTTTGCCGTAAGCCGACTTGTCGTCAATGATGGCAACCTTCTTGCCAGCAAAATGCTTGGACAAGAAATTTCCAGCAACGAGGCCCTGTGCATCGTCGCGGCCGCAAACGCGCGCCACGTTCCAATCGCCTTCATCGGTGAACTTTGGGTTCGTCGATGCAGGTGTAATCTGCAGAATGCCTTCTTCAGCATAGACTTTTGAAGCGGGGATCGAAGAGCCCGAGCACAAATGGCCGGCAACGAATTTCACTTTCTTTGAAGCCATCTGGTTGGCAACGGCCACTGCTTGCTTTGGATCGCAAGCATCGTCACCGATTTCGAGAACAAGCTTTTCGCCGTTGATACCGCCAGCAGCGTTGATGTCTGCAACAGCGGCAGTGGCACCTTGCTTATATTGTTCACCGAGAGCTGCGAGCTGGCCGGTGATCGGGCCAACGGTGGCAATGGTGATATCGGCCAAAGCCGAGGAAGCCGAAAGGGCGGCAGCAAAGCTGATCGCAATTCCGGAGAGCACAAGTTTCTTCATAGGTTAGTCTCCCTGATTTTTAGATGGACCTGAAACGGTCGGGGGTTCACAACCCCTTGGGCTTGATCTTGCCCAAAGCGGGGTGGATTGGAAAGGAAAAAGCGTCATTCCTTCAGCCAATTTCGTCAGGCTTTCTGCCGCCAGCTCAAGGCGCTGGTGCGTTCATAAAGCCAAGGGTATTTTTCAGTCATTTGCCGCGTTAAAGTCAGCCGATAGCCCAAAAATGCAAAGGCCATGATCACCAACGTGTGGCTGAAATAGTATTGAACTGAGGACAGCGCCGACTGGAACAAAGCAAAATGCAGGAAGCGCACGCCGAGGCCAAAGATCAGCATATAGACAAAGAGCAACACAGGTGATTTCCAGCCCTGCGCGAGGGAGCGCCCGGCCATAAAAGCCGCCCCGCCGCCCAGAATGACAGTCAGGATCAGAAAAATCCAAGGGTTTTGTTCCACAAAGAAAGACATCAATGTCCCCCCTCCAGATAGGCGGCGCGCACTTCGGGCCGCTTGAGAAGTTCCGCCCCCGTGCCCGTCATGGTGATTTTGCCGTTGACCATGACATAGGCCCGGTGCGCAAGGCGCAACGCATGGAAGGCGTTTTGCTCGACGAGCAGAACAGTCAGTCCTTCTTCTTCATTGAGCTTCTTGATGGCCGCAAATATCTGTTTGACGATAATGGGCGCAAGACCCAGCGAAGGCTCATCCAGAAGCAGCAGGCGCGGGCGGGCCATGAGTGCCCGGCCAATCGCCAGCATCTGCTGTTCGCCGCCCGAAAGCGTGCCAGCGCGCTGGCCCTGCCGCTCTTCCAGGCGCGGGAACAGCGCAAATATCTTCGGCAGGTCTTCGGCGAAGTTTGTGAGGTTATTGACCGTGGCCCCCATTTGCAAATTCTCGAACACACTCATGCGCGGGAAAATGCGCCGCCCCTCAGGCGATTGGGCAATGCCCAGATGCACAATCTCATGCGTGGGCATCTGAGTGATGTCTTTGCCGTCAAATACAATCTGGCCAGCCCGCGCGCGCGGGGTGCCGCAAATCGTCATCATCAAGGTGGATTTGCCAGCACCATTGGCACCGATCACTGTGGCAATCTCGCCCTGGCGCACTTCAAAACTTACGCCCTTGAGCGCCTGAATCTTGCCGTAGAATGTCTCAACGCCCGTGCCTTGCAGGAGGATCTCGCTCATGTGCGACCTCCCTTCTTGACAGGAGTTGTTTTCACCCCTGGTGTGCGGGCCTTGCGCAGATCAGGCGGCGGCGGCGTTTCCAATGCGGCTTCCAAGGTGGCAGCCGAAACTGGCTTATGGTCCAGCGCCTCCTGCACAACGGCCGTCGCCGCCTTGCCCTCGGTGCCAGTTTCTTCGTCGTCAACGCCCAAATAGGCGCGAATGACGGCAGGGTCCGCCTTCACTTCGCCCGGCGTGCCATCAGCAATCTTGCGGCCATAGTCGAGCACAACAACATGGTTGGAAATCCCCATCACCACGCTCATGTCATGTTCGATCAGTAGAATAGCGGTCTTGTGTTCATCGCGGATCGAAAGCAGCAATTTATTGAGCTCTTCAGATTCACGCGGGTTAAGCCCCGCCGCAGGCTCATCAAGGCAGAGGAGGCGCGGCTCAGTGCACATGGCCCGCGCTATCTCCAGGCGGCGCTGGGCACCATAAGGAAGATCGCCCGCCGGATCATCAGCCCGGTCCATCAGCCCCACTTTGTCGAGCCAATATTTGCACTTCTCGATGGCGGCGGCTTCCACGCGTTTATAGTGGCGGCTACCGAGCAGGGCGCCCACCGTCATCGTTGAGGCCCGCATCAAAACCATGTGCTGCGCCACCATCAGGTTTTCAACAACCGTCATGCCGGTGAACAGGCGAATGTTCTGGAACGTGCGGGCCACGCGGGCGTTGCGGTTGACCAGAAAGTCATCCATCCGTTCCAGCAAAAAGATTTTGCCATCTTCATGGTTGAGTTTGATCATGCCTTCGGTTGGCTTGTAAAAGCCGGTGATACAATTGAACACCGTCGTCTTGCCGGCACCATTGGGGCCAATCAAAGCGGTGATCTGCTGGCGCGCAGCGTTGAACGAGAGATCACCAATGGCAGTCAGCCCACCAAAACGCATGGTGAGGTGCTGAACTTCCAGTTCAGGGTTCTGTTCCCAGGCGCGCATCAACCGTGACCCTCTGCCACCAGATCAGCTGAAACTGATTTTTTCTCTTTGATGAAAACTGTAGGCTCACGCTTGGTGACAAACCCGCGCGGTCTAAACCGCATCATCAACACCATGGCCAAGCCAACACAAAGCATACGGAATTGAATAGGCTCTGTTCCTGTGGGCAGAACCTGTTTCATAAAATCCATTTCGCGGAAGATTTCAAATGAACCCATGATCGCAATGGCCGAGAACACAATGCCGATTTGTGAGCCAAGCCCGCCCAGAACCACAATGGCGAGGATCAAAGCAGACTCGATATACACAAATGATTCTGGCGAAACGAAACCCTGCCTTGCGGCAAAGAACGAACCGGCAAAGCCACCAAACATTGCGCCAATCGAAAAGGCGGTAAGCTTGGTGTTGGTGGTATTGATGCCGAGTGACCGACAGGCAATCTCATCTTCACGCAAAGCTTCCCACGCCCGGCCAATGGGCAGGCGGCGCAGCTTCTTGGTGACGAAATAGGTGATCAGCGCCAGCGCCAAAATCACATAATAAAGGAAAATATAAAAATGAATGCGGTCATAGGTGATATGGAAAAAATCCGCAAAACTTCCCGGCCCATCTTTAAAAGGCAAGCCAAAGAACGTTGCCTTGGGCACGTTGATGCCTTGCGGCCCTTGCGTGAACGAGAACCAGTTGATCAGAACCAGCCGAATAATTTCACCGAATGCCAGAGTGACGATGGCGAGATAGTCGCCGCGCAAACGTAACACCGGAAACCCTAAAATCAAACCCCAGCAGGCCGCAAGCAAACCAGCAACGGGCAGGGTGATGTAAAACGCAAAAGGCACAACGCCTGTGCCAAACCAACGCGGGAAATAAACCGTCGAGAGCAGCGCATAAGCATAAGCGCCCACCGCGTAAAAAGCGACGTATCCAAGATCGAGCAGACCCGCCAAGCCCACCACAACATTCAGGCCCCACCCAAGCATGATGTAGGTGAGTATATAAATCGCAAGGTCAATGATACGCTTTTCGCCAAAGACGGGCGGTTCATAGCCAAGGTAAGCAAAGCCGTGAATGACAACCGGCATCAAAACCGCAAAGACCAACAGCCCTGGCGCAACATAGGGTCCAATGCGTTCACCAAAACTTGCGCCCGGCTGCGCTTGAACTTTTGTTTCGCCTGATACAGCAAGTGCTGCCGTGGCGCGTGGGTTCCACACCAGAACATGGCCCAAGAAGCGGAACAGTAAAACGCCAGCCAGCAAGAGCAACGTCGGAAACACGCGCCAATGCCAGGTGAGAACGCCTTGGTCCAATTGCGTGCGAATGAGAACGATGGGAACGAGAACAAGAGCTGTTATGATTGTCGTGCCAGCAAGATCTTTGGCGATTTCAAAAGGTGAAAGTGCTTTGGCTTCCGACCCAGTGGAGGTGGATTTGACAGGCGCAGACATGGTTAGATTTTCTCCACTTCTGGCTTGCCCAGCAAACCTTGCGGCATGAATATCAACACCAGAACCAGAATGGTGAATGCCGCAACATCCTTGTATTCCACCGAGAAATAGGCAGACCACATCACTTCAATAAAGCCAATCAACATGCCGCCCATCATGGCACCAGGAATGGACCCAATGCCGCCCAGAACCGCAGCAGTGAAGGCCTTGATGCCGGCGTTGAACCCAACGAAAAAGTCGGTCGAATTATAATACAGGAAGAACATCGTCCCGGCGAATGCGGCAAGCATGGCACCAAGAACAAATGTAATCGAGATGGTGCGATCAACATTGATGCCCAGCAAAGACGCCATCTTTGTATCCTGCTCGCAAGCCCGCTGCGCGCGCCCAAGCGATGTGCGTTGAATGATCAAAGTAAACACAGTCATCAAGACCAAGGTCGAAATGATGATCAAAATCTGCATATTTGAAATTCTTACCACGAATTCGCCTTCAGTCGCCGCGCGGTGCATGATTTCATAGCCGCCAGTGATGACGGCCTTATACGGCTTTTGCCGACCTTCTTGGGCGATGCGCACAAATTCTTGCAAGACGATTGACATTCCAATGGCCGAAATCAGGGGCGCCAAACGGAAAGAGCCGCGCAACGGGCGATAAGCCACACGCTCGATGGCCCAATTATACGTCGCCGTCACCAGCATCGCGATGGCAATCACCAAGGCCAATGCCAAAATAATCCAGAACACACCACTGCCGCCGGTGATTCCCATCATCAGGACAACGATAAAGGCGGTCATGCTCCCCACCATGAACACATCGCCATGGGCGAAGTTGATCATGCCAATGATGCCATAAACCATCGTGTAACCGATAGCGATCAGCCCGTAGATAGACCCGAGCGTAAGCCCGTTTATCAGCTGCTGGAGAAAATACTCCAATGCGGCCCCCTTTTGTTTCCCATTCCAACGCCCCCGTTATGCCCGGGGTTGGACTAGCCTTATCGAAGAGGGACAATGATGACAAGTGCCTCAATGATGTCCACACAGCTCGTAGTGGCGGGCTGGCCTCTTCTGCGAACAGAAAATCGTTGACCTATATCTAATTGTCATATATCGAGCCGTAATATATTGACGCAGTATAAGTTGGTCTCATGAATATCCGCACGCTCTGCCTTGGCGTTCTCTCGATTAAAGAAGCCTCGGGCTATGAATTGAAGAAGGAAATTGAAGATGGCATGTTCAGCCACTTCATTGAGGCAAGCTATGGCTCGATCTATCCTGCACTCACGCAATTGAACGCCGAGGGGCTTTTGACTGTCCGCGCTGAAGAGCAATCAGGTCGTCCTGATAAGAAAGTCTATGCGATCACAGAAACAGGCAGGGCCGCACTGGCCAAGGGCCTGGCTGTTGTGCCAGCCAAAGACAAGTTCAAGAGCGAGTTCCTGTTTGAGATGCTGCTGCAACATTTGCTGAGCAAAGAACAGCAAGACCTTGCAATCTCAAAGCAGCATGCTGATCTTTCTGAAGATTTGGAGCGTATCGACTATCACCGCAATGAGAAGGGCGGGGAGTGCAAAGATCCCGGCTCGCGTTTTGTGATGGGCTATGGCGAATGTGTTTTACGGGCAGCGCTCAATTATCTGGAAGCGCAATGTCCGTGGTTGAAGAAGCAAAACTTAAAAGCAGCTGAATAGGGGAGACGTATGAAGAAAGTCCTTTTGATCAATCTGGTGGCATTTTCATTGTTGGCAGGCACTGCATTGGCCATGGCCGATGCGCCGGCACCACCATCGATCTCCGTCTTGACGGCTGAGAAAAAGCCCATTGCTGAAGAGTTGAATGTAACCGGCAGTTTTGCTGCGGGGGAGCTTGTCCTCGTTCTGCCGGAGGTTGAAGGCCTCTCCGTTACTGAATTCCTCGCAGAAGAAGGCGATACGGTGAAGAAGGGCCAAGTTCTCGTGCGGCTGAGTTCCGCTTCTGTCGATATTCAAGTTCAACAAACCAAAGCCAGCCTGGCCCGCAATGATTTGGCCATAGACCAAGCCAAGAACCAGATTGAACAAGCCCAGATCAGCCGTGACAAAGCCGATTCCGATCTTGAGCGCACCAAGAAGCTGCGCACATCAGGCGTGGCGACCCAGCAAACCTTTGATCAAATACAGGCCGCCGCTGAAACGGCCCATGCCCAATTCAGTGCCGCGAACCTCGCTTTGGAAGGTGCCAAGACAGATCGTCTGACCATCGACGCACAAATGGCCAATTTGCAACTCACCAAATCACGCACCGAGATTAAAGCCCCTGTTGATGGTTATATTTCCTCTCGTAGTGTGCAGATCGGTGGCATCGCTTCGGGTCAGAAGTCGCCGATGTATGAAATTGTCGCCAATGGCACAGTCAAACTCTTGGCGGAAATACCGGAATCAGATTTGCCACGGGTGAAAGTGGGCCAGATCGCCTCAATCACTATCAATGGTTTTGATAAGCCCATTGAAGGCACCGTGAAATTGATCTCACCTTCCGTCAACCAGCAAACCCGCATTGGCATTGCCCATGTTGCCGTGAAATCTGACAAACTGATTCCATTGGGTGCCTTCGGCCGCGCCCGCATTGCCTTGGCAGCAGCTGATGGCGTGGCTTTGCCTTTGACGGCGGTCACCTTCGGCGACAATGGCCCCACCGTGCAAATCATCAAAGACGGCAAGGTTCAAGTGCGCAAAGTTATTACCGGCCTTGTCGGCACAAGCGATATTGAAATTACCGACGGCGTAACGCCAGGCGAAATCTTTGTCGCCCGGGCCGGTTCCTTCGTGCGCGATGGCGATGCCGTCACCCCCGTTCCTCTCACAACTCAGTAATGGACTCCCATGAACTTTAACTTCTCAGCCTGGTCAATCAGAAATCCCATTCCGGCGATTTTGCTTTTCTTTGTTTTGATGGTCGTGGGGTTGCAAAGCTTCAACAAGCTGCCCATCGAGCAATTCCCCAATATCGACGTGCCGATTATCGCCGTTACCGTCGGCCAAGCGGGTTCGACACCTTCAGAACTGGAAACCCAAGTTACCAAGCTTGTGGAAAATGCGGTCGCAGGTATTTCCGGCGTGAAGCATATGACGTCAACTTTGGCTGATGGCTCATCGCTCACGGCGGTGGAATTCCGTCTCGAAGTTCCAACCCAAAAAGCTTTGCAGGATGTGAAAGACGCCATCGCCCGCATTCGCGGCAATTTACCAGCCGGCGTAGATGAGCCGATCGTACAGAGCATCGATGTGGAAGGCCAGGCCATCCAAACCTATGCCGTCAAAGCCCCGGGCAAGACCCTGGAAGAGTTGTCGTGGTATGTTGATGATGTGGTCAAACGCCAGATGCAAAGCATCAATGGCGTGGGCCGTGTTGAACGCTATGGCGGCGTTGATCGCGAAATCCGCATAAATCTGGAACCGCAAAAGCTGCAAGCTTTTGGCATAACTGCATCGCAAGTAAACGGCCAATTGGCTGCGACCAACGCAGACTCAGGCGCTGGCAAGGGCGATATCGGTGGCTTCGAACAAGCCATTCGCACCATCGGCGGCGCCAAAACCTTGAATGATCTCAAAGATACAAAATTGGTTTTGGCGGGCGGTCGAACGGCGCGCCTTGGCGATCTCGGTGATGTGGTTGATTCCTCCAGCGAACAGACAACATTTGCGCGCTACAATGGCGAAAGCGTTGTCACCTTCTCAATTTTCCGCGCCAAGGGGGCCAGCTCCACCGAAGTGGCCAAACGCGTGACGGAAAAAATTGCCTCCTTAACGACAGATTCGAAAGGCGCTGCAAGTTTCTCACTCGTCGATGACACAGTGTATTTCATTTACGGCAACTACAAAGCTGCAATGGAAGGCTTGATCGAAGGCGCACTTCTCGCGGTCCTCGTCGTCTTGATTTTCTTGCGCAACATTCGCGCCACGTTGATTTCCGCTGTGGCCTTGCCGCTTTCTGCCATCCCGACATTCTGGGTGATGAGTTTACTGGGCTTCTCGCTCAACCTCGTGTCATTTTTGGCCATCACTTTGGCCACGGGTATTCTGGTCGATGATGCGATTGTGGAAATTGAAAACATCGCGCGCCATATGCGCATGGGCAAAACACCCTATCGCGCCTCGATGGAAGCCGCTGACGAAATCGGCCTCGCGGTGATTGCGATTACCATGTCGATCATTTCAATCTTCGTGCCTGTTTCGTTTATGAGCGGCATTGCCGGGCAATATTTCAAACAATTCGGCATGACGGTTGCTGTCTCGGTGTTCTTCTCGCTCATCGTGGCGCGGCTGATCACGCCAATGATGGCCGCCTATCTGATGAAGCCTGTTCCGCATGAGGAACATAATCCCGGCCTGCTGATGCGGACGTATATTGGGTTGCTGCACATCTTGAACTGGGCGCCGAAAATCGGCAGATTCAAACCCAATCTGATGAGCTACGTCACCATCGGTCTAAGCTTCTTGGTTCTGTTGGGCGCAATTCAACTCTTCCCGCTCCTCCCGTCAGGATTCATCCCGAAAGACGATAACTCACGCTTTGTTTTGTCTGTCGAATTGCCTCCTGGCACGAAGTTGCAAGATACCAAAGCGACAACAGACGGCATGGCAAACATCATCCGCCAGAACCCTGAAGTCACGCAAGTCTTCGTGTTGGGCGGATCATCCCCAACAGGCACGTCTGAACCACGCCGCGCGTCGATCTATGTGAACCTGCGCCACCGCGATGTGAGCATCCTCGCCAATATGTGGAATCCAGCTGCGGCTTATCTGCATCTGCCGCAAGTAGCGTGGGAAGGCCGCGTGAAATCTCAATCCACCATCGAAGACGAAGTTCTGCCAAAGCTTTCGAACTTGCCGGATGTGCAGTGGGCCAAGATCAATCCACGTGGCGCACGGGAAGTAGAATTCAATATGCTGTCCACCGATCCGGTGGCCCTTCGCCAGGCTGCTGGTGATCTGGAAGCTGCCCTGCGCAAAAATCCAAAACTGCGCGCCCCCATGTCGCAAGGTGCGTTGACGCGGCCTGAATTGCAGATCACACCAAAAACGGCTGAAGCAGCCCAATTGGGTGTGACAGCGCAATCGATTTCGCAGGCGGTGCGCGTGGCCACCATAGGAGACTTCGGCCCGCTTCTGGCCAAATTCAGCATTGGTGATCGGCTCATTCCTATCCGCGTGCAAATCCCTGAATCAGCCCGCACATCCTTCTCGGAAATCTCCAACTTGAAACTGCCCACGGCAAGTGGTTCATCAGTGCCCTTGTCATCCGTGGCTGATGTCCGGCTGGCTGAAGGCCCGAGCACCGTGAAACGCTTTGACCGTCAACGCCAAGCCACCATCGGCGCAGATTTGCCCCCAGGTGTTGAACTGGGCGAAGGCTCGAAGATTATCGAAGACACAGCCGCCAGCATGAGCTTCCCCAAAAGCGTGATCATCCAAAAGGGCGGTGATGCGGAAGTTCAAGGCGAAGTGCAAACCGGCTTTGTCAACGCCGCCAGCATTGGTGTCATCTTGATGCTCTGCGTGTTGGTTCTGTTGCTGGGCAATGTGTTCATGCCCTTTGCCATATTGCTTTCACTGCCTCTATCTTTGGGTGGTGTGGTGCTGGCTTTGCTGTTCACCGGCAAAGCCTTCTCCATGCCTGTGATCATCGGCATGTTGATGTTGATCGGCATCGTGGCCAAAAACGCCATTATGCTGGTGGACTTTGCAGTAGAACGCAAGAAACACGGCATGGAACGCGTTGAGGCCGTCATCGACGCTGGCCTCAAGCGCGCCCGACCCATTGTCATGACGACGATTGCCATGGGTGCCGGCATGTTCCCGACGGCTCTAGGGATCGGCGAGGGTGGTTCCTTCCGCGCCCCCATGGCCACGGCCGTCATCGGCGGATTGATCGTGTCCACTTTCCTGAGTCTGATCTTTGTGCCTTCCTACTATGTGGTGATGGATGACGTGGCGCGCCTGTTCCGCTGGATCTTTGCACGCTTTGTCGGCAAAGCTGATGAGCCAGTGGTGCTTGATCCAGCCATTGCAGCAGTGAACGACCGCGTGTCTGATGTGGGTGACCACGTGGATGGTCTGGCCGCCAAGGTCGAAGGTCTTGAGGAGAAGCTGCGGGCCATCGCCCAGCCGAAAAAGCCACAACCCGCATTGAAAGCCGCAGAATAAAACGGGGGCCAATGGGCCCCCGAAGTTTTAGTCTATTGTAGTGCAATCAACCGTTCTGGCCGCCAAAGAGGAAGAAGCCCTTTTTCTTCTTCTTGCCATGTTTGACGGGCTTGGTATCTTCAGCCAGTTTTTTCCGCACTGGTTTCTTCTGTGCCACTTTATGTTCGGCTTGGATTTTATCCCACCAGAAAATGCCATGTGCCACAGCGGGGGCCGAGGCCAGAGCCAGCAAATGATCCTTCGGCTGCATGTGAAACGTCTGTTCCGTCGTCAGCTGTGGGCCGCCCTCAAAAAATCCGCCCTTGATGTCGACGGTGTTGTTCTTGAACCCAGCCTTTTCAATCAAGGCGAACAGCACGGCGGCATTTTCAGGTGCCAAGCGCACGCAACCATGCGAGGCGCGTGTGCCCAGAGCTTTGACATGATAAGAGCCATGAATGGCGTGGCCAATGCCCGTGAAGAACATTGAATAGGGCATGGGCGCATCGTCCCATTCTTTGCTGAAGTGTTCTTTCTCCATGCGGAAGATATGATAATGGCCCGACGGCGTATCATAAGTTTGGCCACCCGTCGAAACCAGCCAATCATAAGTTTGAACGCCGTCAATCGACACATGCATATGCTGCGAAACTTTGTCGACGAGAATATCGATCTTCATCGCCAAGGCTGAGCTGGCCGAAAGACCAATAAATGCCAAGGCCGCAACCCCTTGCACTAAGCGCGTTTTAAAATTCACATTATTCTCCAGCAAAACGGCCACCCGAGCTGCTACATAGACGCTATGGCGCAGGGTGGCAAGTTGCGCTTCCCGTGGTAGGAATGCAAAGATGCAGGGGCTCGTGTTTGACCAATAAAAACTTCAGCAGCGACTTTCAGCTCAAACCTTTCTGGTGGGAGGCCTATGCACCCCAAGCGTTGCCAGAAATGGCTCTGCCCAGGGATGTGCCCGTGGCGGTGATTGGTGCAGGCTATGCCGGCCTCTCGGCGGCGCTGGAACTGGCACGCCAAGGCGTTGAAGTTTTGGTGTTGGATGCCAGTGCGCCGGGCTTTGGCGCTTCCACCCGCAATGGCGGTATGGTATCCGGCGGTGTCAATGTCGGCAAACGCTATTTCAGCAAGGCGATGAGCGATGCAGCGGCGGCACCCTTTCTCAATGCAGCCGCTGACGCGTTTTCGCACATCGAAGATTTGATCGCGCAGGAGAAGATTGATTGCGGGTGGCATAAGCGTGGCTATTTCTTGGGCGCATGGAATAAGGCCCATTTCAACGCGATGGCCAAGAAAGTTGCGCTGCTCAACCAACATGCCCAATCAGAATCATACCTGGTTCACCCGGAACGACAGCGTGAGGAAATCGGCTCGGATTATTATCGCGGCGGCTTGGTGGTGGAGCGCGCCGCCCATCTGCACCCAGCACTGTACTTCAAAGGCTTGCTTGACTTGTGTGAGCGGGCAGGGGTGAAGATCGCGGCACAGACCGAGGTATTGGGCCTCTCTCAAAACGCTGATGAGACATGGAAAATCAAAACGCCAAGAGGCCAGCTGCGTGCCCGGGATGTGATCGTGGCCAGCAACGGCTATACGGGCGATGCCACGCCAGAGTTTAAACGCCGCCTTGTGCCCGTCGGTTCCTACATCATTGCGACAGAAGAAATGCCGGCAGATCTCGCCCAATCACTTTCGCCCAGGAACCGTTCGTTTGCTGATACGAGGCGGGTGCTCACTTATTACCGCCTGTCGCCAGACGGCAAGCGCATGATCTTCGGCGGCCGTGCCAAATTCGGCTTCACTGATCCAATGGAAACAGCACCTTTGCTCTATCAATTCATGCTGGAGCGTTTCCCGCAACTTGCTAATACGAAGATCACCCATTCATGGACCGGCAATGTTGCCTTCGCACTCGATGAAATGCCCCACATGGGCAAATTGAAGGGCTTGCATTATGCACTGGGCTGCAACGGCTCTGGCATTGCGATGATGAGCTATCTCGGTCATCAGACGGCGCGCAAAATATTGGAGCGCAAAAAGAGGGTCTGTGCTTTTGACCGTGAAAACTTCCCAACCCACCCGCTCTACAAAGGCAAAGCGTGGTTTCTGCCTGCAATAGGTGCCTATTTCCGCACGCGTGACTGGTTGGATCGCCGTTTGGGCTGAGTTTTCGTCCTTGGCGCTTTTGCGATTACCGGCACAGCACCATAGTGTTTTGATTTTGCCTCAAGCGCCCGCAACCGCGCTTCTTCAGCCATCATGTAATCGCGCGTCATTGGCAGAAAGTGCTGGTCGTGGCCAAATTGAATTTGGAAATTATTCATGCCAATAAAGCGGAAGGAAACTTCTGATCCCGCCAGATAGAACTCCCACATCCGACAAAAGCGCTCATCATACAATTCCTTGGCTTTTTCCCGATTGGCCATGAACCGATCCAACCAGATGCGGATCGTCTTGGCGTAGTGCAAACGCAGGATTTCAATATCGGTTACGTAAAGCCTGTGCCGCTCCAAATGCGGCATCACTTCGGACAGGGCAGGGATATATCCGCCCGGAAAAATATAGCGGTTCATCCAAGCGCTCGTAGCGCCCGGCCCGTCAGAGCGGTTGATCGAATGTAAAAGCGCCGTCCCATCAGGTTTCAACAGCTGCGCACTTTTTGCAAAGAACTCGTTGTAATGGCCCACGCCAACATGTTCAAACATGCCGACCGAAACAATCCGGTCAAATTTTTCCGTCAAGTGGCGATAATCCTGCAACAGGAAGCGGACTTGTTTTTCAACCCCGCGCTCTTTGGCGCGGCTATTGGCCAAAACGTGTTGTTCTTCTGACAGCGTAACGCCCGTCACATCAGCCCCGCAGATTTCGGCGAGATAAAGCCCCATCCCGCCCCAGCCGCAGCCAATGTCGAGAACCTTCATGCCGGGCTTGATATTGAGCTTAGCCGCAATATGGCGCTTTTTGGCCAGCTGCGCTTCTTCCAGCGTTGCATTCTCATGTTCAAAATAAGCGCAGGAATATTGCCGATCAGGATCAAGGAACAAGTCATAAAGTTTGCCCGAGAGGTCATAATGCGTATGCACATTGTCGCGCGCGCGGCGTTCTGAATTGCGTTGGTCCAAGCGGCGCATACTGATGCGCGCGCGGTACATTATCCGGTGTGTCAACGATGTGCCATGCATATTGGCCGAAGACCCACCGCCCGTATTGACCAAAGCCAATTCCATAAAGTCATAAAGACTGCCGTCAAGAATGCTGAAGTCCCCCGACGTGTAAGCCTCGCCCAAATAGAGATCAGGGTCTAACGCAATTTTGCGCGCGGCAGAGGCCGTGGCAATTTTGATATGCACTTTGGGGCGCGTGCCATCGCCATAGCGTGTAATGCGGCCCTTCCAGTCGGTAACGGTGAGATCGCCAGTATTGACCAGCTTCTTCAGAACAGTTTGAAAGATCATGAGTTGGATTTAAGCATTTGTTTTTGCTTGAGACAATGCCCACTTTCGCAAGGCATCATGCACATCGCCCTGCGGCTCGCCATGTGGTGCCATCAAAAGCAGGGGCCGATTGCAAAACCGCTTTCTGACTGTCCTTGCAGGCAAAGTGATGCAAAGCTGAAGTGCTGAGAGCGCTGGCATCCTTGGCTTGTGAGGCAGACATGCCCGTGATGCGCAAATCCACACTGCCATCAGCGGCGGAAGCAAAGCTCACCTGATAGGTCTTGCCATTGTAGAATATCGGTTCCACCCGGGCGGGCTGTGCTGGCGTTGTGACGACGGGTGCCTCATGCGCAATCCGCACACCGGCGGGATCTTGCGAACATCCGCTTAAAAAGGCTACGGAAAACAAAGTGAGATGACTCAATTTCATTCAAGGGGTTTACCCGCCGCGCACTTGGCGGCGCAAGCAGAAGATGGCATAGCGTGGCCATGACCACATTTGATGTTTCGTCCATGCTCTCGCCCCGCGCTTCATCTGCCGATGAAGGCGCTATCATCCGCATGTCGCAAAAAACCCGCGAACTCCGTAGCCTAGGGCATGACATTGTGGCGCTGACCATTGGCGAGCCGGATTTTGACACGCCGGAAAACATCCGTAATGCCGCCAAGGACGCTTTAGACAAAGGCTTCACGCATTATTCTCCCGTCGCAGGCATCCCCGAATTGCGCGAAGCCATTGCCGAAAAGCTGCGCGTGGAAAATGGTTTAGACTATCAGGCCGCCAATATCGTGCTGGCCAATGGCACCAAGCAAGCCATCAACAATGCTGTGCTGTCGATAATTGGCCCCGGCGACGAGGCGATTGTTCTCGCCCCATATTGGGTGTCTTACGAAGGCTCCGTGAAACTCGCGGGCGGCACATGCGTTGTTGTGGAGAGTACAGTCGCCGAAAACTACAAGTCGCCCATCGTCCGCATTGCGGCGGCCATCACATCAGCAACGAAATTGATATTCTTGAACTCCCCCGCCAATCCATCGGGTGCTGTGTGGGGCAGGGCAGAACTTGAGGCCTTGGCCGAAGTAGTGCGCCAGCATCCACGCCTGATGGTTCTGGCCGATGAAATTTATGAATATATTTTGTTTGATGGCAAAATGGTGAGCTTCGGGTCACTGCCCGGCATGGCTGAACGCACGATCACGCTGAACGGTTTTTCCAAAGGTTTTGCCATGACCGGCTGGCGCTTGGGCTATGCCGCTGGCCCGCTTGCGGTGGCGCAAGCCATGGCAAGAATGCAGAGCATCATCTCTGCGGGCGCCAATATGTTTGTGCAGAAGGCTGCCGTCGCAGCCCTCAAGGGCCCGCGCGATGAAGTAAAACGCATGACGGAGGTGTACAAGCATCGCCGCGACCTGGTTTTGAATGGGTTGCGCGCCATCAAAGGCGTAAAGATCGGCCCCATCCAAGGCACGTTCTACGCTTTCCCCGATGTCTCAGCTTTCTTGGGCAAACGCGTCGGCAATCACGTGATCGACACCACCGATCAACTCTGCGACTGGCTGCTCGAAGTGCATGGCGTAACGGTGGTGCCAGGCACAGCCTTTGGCGCACCGAATTCGATCAGGCTTTCGTTTGCGGCGAGTGAGGCGGATCTTGAAAAGGCGCTCATTCGTATCAAGACCGGATTTGAGCAACTCGCCTAATTGATCCTCCCCAATGGGGAGGATGCAGGTTGACAAATCGCCAATCCCATGGCCTTTAGCGCCCAAATCTGAGGAATTCCCATGACCCATGCCTATCGCACCCACACCTGTGGCCAACTCCGCGAAACAGACGCTGGCCACACCACCCGCATTTCCGGCTGGGTACACCGCGTGCGCGACCATGGCGGCGTATTGTTCTTCGATGTGCGCGATCATTATGGCATCACGCAAGTGGTGGCCGACCCCGCCTCACCTGCTTTCAAAGTGGCCGAATCTGTGCGTTCGGAATGGGTTGTGCGCATTGACGGCAAAGTACGCGTCCGCCCTGCGGGCACTGAAAACAAAGACATGCCCACGGGCCTCATCGAAGTCTATGCCACAGAGATTGAAGTCTTGAGCCAAGCAGCGGAATTGCCGCTGCCAATTTTCGGCGAACCAGATTACCCCGAAGACATTCGCCTGAAATATCGCTTCCTCGATCTGCGCCGCGAGACTTTGCACAAGAACATCATGACGCGCACCAAGGTGGTCAGCCACTTGCGCAATAAGATGAACGCCATCGGCTTCAATGAATTCTCAACGCCGATCCTCACGGCCTCATCGCCAGAAGGGGCGCGTGACTTCTTGGTACCTTCGCGCATTCATGCCGGCAAGTTCTTCGCCCTGCCGCAAGCCCCGCAACAATATAAGCAGCTGTTGATGGTGGCAGGCTTTGATAGATATTTCCAAATTGCGCCATGTTTCCGCGATGAAGACCCGCGCGCCGATCGTTTGCCGGGTGAGTTTTATCAACTCGACTTGGAAATGAGCTTCGTCACCCAAGATGATTTGTTTGCGACGATGCAGCCAGTGATCATGGAACTGTTCAACAGTTTCAAGGGCAACAAGACCGTTCGCGCTGAAGTGAAGCGCATTCCGCACAGCGAAGCCATCCGCAAATATGGCTCGGACAAGCCAGACTTGCGCAACCCGATTGAGATGCAAACGGTGACGGAACACTTCGCAGGCTCCGGCTTCAAGGTTTTTGCAGGCATGATCGCCGCTGATCCGAAGGTGGAAGTCTGGGCTATCCCAGCGCCCAAAGGTGGATCGAGAGCGTTCTGTGACCGCATGAATGGTTGGGCGCAAAAAGAAGGCCAACCTGGTTTGGGTTACGTCTTCTGGCGCGAAAGTGAAGAGGGCGGTGCTGGCCCCATTGCCAAGAACATTGGCCCAGAACGCACCGAAGCCATCCGCAAACAGATGGGCCTCACTGTTGGCGATGCCTGCTTCTTCGTCGCTGGCCGACCAGAAAAGTTCTACCGCTTCGCAGGCGATGCCCGCACCATTGTCGGCAAAGAACTGGCCCTCACCAACGAAAACGAATTCGCTTTCTGCTGGATTGTGGATTTCCCCTTCTACGAATGGAGCGACGAAGACAAGAAAGTCGACTTCGGCCACAACCCGTTCTCCATGCCGCAAGGCGGCATGAAGGCGCTGCAGGAACAAGACCCGCTCACCATCAAGGCCTTCCAATATGACATGGTGTGCAACGGCTTTGAAATCGCCTCCGGTTCCATCCGCAATCACTCGCCTGAAACCATGGTGAAGGCCTTCGAGATCACCGGCGTCACCAAGGCTGAAGTGGAAGAACGCTTCGGCGGCATGTACAGAGCTTTCCAATATGGCGCACCACCCCATGGCGGCATGGCTTTCGGGGTTGACCGTTTGGTGATGCTCATTTGCGGCGTGTCAAACCTGCGCGAAATCACGTTGTTCCCGATGAACCAGCAGGCGCAAGACTTACTGATGGGCGCGCCATCGAACGCAACGCCCAAACAGCTGCGCGAATTGCATCTGCGCCTCAATCTGCCGGAAGCCAAGGCTTAAAGCTGCCTTTAAGAATTTCTGACGTAAGAGGGGACTTCAATTGGGATGAGGTCTCCATGCGTAAGTTTATTTTCGCTGCGATTGTGGCTTTGGTGTTTTATCCAGCCTTGGCCGAGGCGGCAACACCGGGCCCGTGCAGTGATTTCTTTGAGTGCCTTTTTGGCAAAGTGCATCACGCCCACGCCGCAGATTTGCAAACGATGGACCTCAGTCGGGCCACGCGCCACGAAAACGTGCCGTGGTCTGAAACAAAATATCCCGTGGGCTCGATTATCGTAAAAACGCCTGAACGCGCCCTTTATTTTGTTTCGGGCGAGGGCGAGGCCGTCAAATATGCAGTGGGTGTGGGCCGCGAAGGCTTCCAATGGGGCGGCATGTCGCGCATTGTCGCCAAAGCCGAATGGCCAGATTGGACACCACCCACAGAAATGATCGCCCGCGAGGCAGAGAAAGGCCACATCATCCCGCCGCATATGGATGGCGGGCCCAAGAACCCTTTGGGTGCCCGCGCCATGTATCTGGGTGGACGCATCTACCGCATTCACGGCACCAACAACGAAGCCTCCATTGGCGGCGCCGTCTCATCGGGCTGCATCCGCATGATGAATGCCGATGTCATTGATCTTTATGAGCGCGTGCAAGTCGGCACCAAAGTCTGGGTCTATCAATAGATCGAGAAGCCAATGAAAAACCCCGGTGGCGAGGGCCAACCGGGGTTTGATTCAGTTTTAAACTGAAGCGAAGAAAGTTACTTCTTCTTCGCCTTCTTTGCGACCTTCTTAGCGGCCTTCTTGGCGGTCTTTTTCGCAGCTTTCTTAGCAGCCATAGTATTCTCCATGTATCATTTGATTTTGTTTTGCCCCACAACGCGGGCCCGACTGACTTGAAACAGGTTTCAACAAATATATTTTTTTATTTCCGCCTGTAACTGACGTGTTTGTGGACCTCATTGTGTGATTCGGCAATATGCCGACGACTTCAGTAGTATGCGTCAACTTTGGTTAACTAAATCCAAACGCATTGGGTGTTTGAATTATCATCAGTACACGGATAAAAATGAAAAATCAAAAAAATCAACAAAATATCACTTAGAATAGTTTAATCAGTACACTGACGAAATAAGTTTCCACGCTTTTTGTTCAACAAACAGCATCTTCACGCTCAACGTTGTCCACAAGAAAATTCAAAGAATCTGCTCATAGAGGTCTCTCCAAGCAGGATTCGCGGCTTCAATGACATTGATTTTCCATTGTCATGGCCATTTCTTCATGGTCTTCTCGCGCTCAATGGCAAGCTCAACGAGATCAAAAGTTTCATACCAAACCAGGGTCTTCGCGCCGTGGCGCTTGGTAAATCCTTCAACCAATCCTTCTTTGTGTTGGGTAATGCGGGTCGGTAGGTCGCCCGTAACGCCAATATAGAGCGTGCCGTTCTTCTTGCTCGCCAGAATATAGACGGCGTAGATGCGTTGCTCTTCTGGCATGACGAAATTGTGCAACAACTTCCAAACTTTGTCATCCCCGCACCTGTTGCGGGGACCCACCTTATCGCCTCGCTCATGGGTCGCCGGAATAAATCCGGCGATGACATTGGAGAAGGGAGTGGGATGGATCAACAAAAAGGCCGGAATTTCTCCCGGCCTCAATTTCGATTTGCATGGCTGTGTTGTTTTACGAGCAGCCGCTCGTGCTTCCGCATGTGTCGCACTTCAAACACGTGCCGTTGCGCACCATGGTGAAGTTGCCACATTCGCCACAGCTGTCGCCTTCATAACCCTTCATGCGGGCTTCAGCGCGTTGGTCCATGGCTTTCATAGGTTTGGAAGCCTCATAGACCATCAAAGCCGGGGCTTCAGCCAGCGCATTGGCACCAGCGGTGGCTGCAACACTTTCTGCCGCGCGCATTTGCAGGGCATGAGCCGGCGAGTGTGCCTGGCTTGCCGCCTGTTGCTGCGGCATCACCACCACATTGGCCAAGTTTTGCCGCCGCACAAAGCCGTTGGAGACAAAGCGCTGCGCCGGGGCCGAGGGCTTGGGCGTTTCCACGCCTTCGCTCTTGGCATGGGCATCAAAATGCAAGTCCGCTGGTTCGACATGGGCCAGATCATGGCGGCTCAGATAGGAAACTGCCAACTCACGGAATACATAGTCGAGGATTGACGTCGCGTTCTTGATCGAGTCATTGCCCTGCACAATACCAGCAGGCTCAAACTTCGTGAAGGTGAAAGCATCCACATATTCTTCCAGCGGCACACCATATTGCAGGCCGAGAGAGACCGAGATGGCAAAGTTATTGATGAAGGCGCGAAGCGCTGAGCCTTCCTTGTTCATATCAAGGAAGATTTCGCCCAAGCGGCCGTCTTCGTATTCACCCGTGCGCAGGAACACCGTGTGACCACCAATCTTGGCCTTTTGCGTATAACCCTTGCGGCGGCCGGGCAGTTTTTCCTGATGGCCGGAAACCCGCTCGACAATGCGCTCAACGATTTTCTCAACAACCATTTCAACCCGCTGTGGCATGGTCTTGGCCGTCAAGGTTTCGACAACATCTTCTCCCTCATCATCATTGTCATCCAACAGCTGGGACGACAAAGGCTGCGAGAGTTTCGAGCCATCGCGGTACAGCGCATTGGCCTTGATCGCAAGTTTCCATGACAACATATAGGCGGCGGAACATTCTTCCACCGTGGCATCATTGGGCATGTTGATGGTTTTGGAAATGGCACCAGAGATGAAGGGCTGCGAAGCCGCCATCATCCGAATGTGGCTGTCCACCGACAAATAACGCTTGCCGATGCGCCCGCAAGGATTGGCGCAATCAAACACCGGCAAATGCTCTTCTTTCAGGCCTGGCGCACCTTCCAGAGTCATCGCACCACACACGTGAACATTGGCTTTGTCGATGTCGGCGCGGCTGAAACCCAGATGCGCCAGCATATCAAAGCTGAAATCATTCAACTGTGCGTCAGTCAACTTCAACACGTTTTTGCAGAAGTCTTCGCCAATGGCCCATTTGTTGAACACAAATTTGATGTCAAAAGCCGAAGCTAAGCCGCCTTCAATCTTGGCAATCTGCTCATCGCCAAAGCCCTTAGCCTTCAGTTGCGCGTGGTTGAGGGCAGGGGCATCCGACAAGGTGCCATGGCCCACGGCATAGTTGATGATGAGTTCAATCTGATCGGCATTATAACCAAGCGTGCGCAAAGCTTCGGGAACAGCCTGGTTGATGATCTTGAAATAGCCACCGCCCGCCAGCTTCTTGAACTTCACGAGGGCGAAATCCGGCTCAATGCCCGTGGTGTCGCAATCCATCACCAAACCGATCGTACCCGTGGGGGCAACAACAGTAGATTGGGCATTGCGGTAACCATGGGCCTCGCCGCCTTCAACGGCGCGGTCCCAAGCCTTGCGCGCCGCTTGCGCCAGAGCCTTATCCGACAAGTCGTTGTCATCCAGAGGGACTGGTGAAACATGCAGGTCTTCATAACCCACAGCAGCGCCGTAAGCCGCACGGCGATGGTTGCGCATCACGCGCAGCATGTGTTCGCGGTTCTTGGCAAAGCCGGGGAAGGGCCCCAGCTCCTTGGCCATTTCCGAAGATGTGGCATAAGAAATGCCGGTCATGATGGCGGAGATGGCAGCGCAAATGGCGCGGCCTTCATGGCTGTCATAGGGAATGCCAGCAGTCATCAAAAGCCCGCCGATATTGGCAAAGCCCAAGCCCAGCGTGCGGTATTCATAAGACAGGCGGGCAATTTCCTTGGAGGGGAATTGCGCCATCAGAACCGAGATTTCCAGAACCACGGTCCATAACCGCGTCGCATGTTCAAAAGCAACGATGTTGAATTTGCCTGTGGCATGGTCGCGGAATTGCAACAAGTTGAGCGATGCCAAATTGCAGGCGGTATCATCCAGGAACATATATTCCGAGCAGGGGTTCGAAGCACGAATTTCGCCAGAGCCAATGCACGTATGCCAGTCATTGATCGTGGTGTGAAATTGAATGCCGGGATCGGCCGAAGCCCAGGCGGCATGGCCGATCTTATCCCACAATTCGCGGGCTTTCAGCGTCTTGTAGACCTTGCCATTGGTGCGGCCAATGAGGTTCCAATCTGCATCCGTTTCAACCGCACGCAAAAAATCATCGGTGACACGCACAGAGTTGTTAGAGTTCTGGCCTGAAACGGTCCGGTAAGCCTCGCCATCCCAATCCGAGTCATAAGTGTCAAACTCAATCTCAGTATAACCTTGCTTGGCAAATTGAATGACACGCTTGATGTAATTATCAGAAACCTGATGGCGACGCGCGTCTTTAACCGCGCGTTTCAGCGCGGGGTTCTTTTCAATTTCATAGCAATCCCCACCAGGGCCTTCGCAGTTGACACAAGCCTTCATGATGGCAGTAAGATGTTTCTTGACGATCTTGGAACCCGTAACGAGGGCCGCAACCTTCTGCTCTTCCTTCACCTTCCACTCAACATAGTTTTCAATATCTGGATGATCGACATCAACCACAACCATCTTGGCCGCGCGACGCGTGGTGCCGCCAGACTTGATGGCACCAGCAGCACGATCACCAATCTTCAAAAAGCTCATCAAGCCCGAAGACTTGCCGCCGCCCGAAAGCTTTTCGCCTTCACCGCGCAAGAATGAGAAGTTGGAACCCGTGCCAGAGCCATATTTGAACAGGCGCGCTTCCCGCACCCAAAGGTCCATGATACCACCTTCATTCACCAGATCATCCGAGACAGATTGGATGAAGCAAGCATGGGGCTGCGGGTGTTCGTAAGCTGACTTGGACTTGGTCAGCTTGCCCGTTTCATGGTCAACATAGTGATGGCCCTGCGATGGGCCGTCGATGCCGTAAGCCCAATGCAAACCGGTGTTGAACCACTGTGGTGAATTTGGCGCACACTTTTGTGTGGCCAACATGAAACACATTTCATCATAAAAAGCGCGCGCGTCTTCTTCCGTGCTGAAATATTTGCCCTTAACACCCCAATAAGTCCACGTACCCGCCAAGCGGTTGAACACCTGCTTGGCCGAGCGCTCACCCGTGATGCGCTCTTTCAGCGGCACATCTTTCAGTGCATCTTCATCGGCAACCGAACGCCACAGCCAGGATGGAATGGTTTCTTCTTCGACCTTCTTCAAAGCCTTGGGAATGCCGGCTTTGCGGAAATATTTCTGCGCCAGAATATCTGTCGCCACCTGGCTCCACGAGGAGGGCACTTCGATGTCATCCAATCGAAACACAATAGAGCCATCGGGGTTTTTGATCTCGCTCAAAGCTTTGCGAAAATCCAATCCCGTGTAAGCGTCCTGACCTGCCTTGGTAAAATAACGTTCGATGCGCATGATGCCCTCAATCCCCTCAATATTAAACCCGCGCACGCAAAAACGTGCACGGAAAATCCCCATGTTCGACAAAACGACCCTGATTGGCGAAGTTTCTCGCCCCCAACGCGTGCTGACGCCTATCTACGCTTGACGCCTTATACTGACGGGCATTGGACCAACGAGATCACAAACCCACCGCACGACCTTGGAAAAGCAAAATAATACAGACCCTGAATTTCGTCAATAGCTAGTGTGTTAACGCAAGCTTAATACCAGATATTGTGTTAACGGCTATTCTCTAGCAGCTCATGACAAGACATTCATACGATTCTCAGCTCAAGCTCAAGGCCTGCTTTGTAAAATCGCACAACTCATTTTGCTGTGTTGAAGAATGCGCGAATGCGCTTGACACGCGTCAACCCATAAGCACTGCCAAAATGAAAAATATTTCTGGCGCGAGCGACGCACGAACTACGCCCAAGAGTTGAAAAACACTCTCAACGCCCCACCGACTCCTTCAATTTCCGCAGAGGCAAAGCACTCCGCACCGGTCCCACCAGCAGAATCAGCGGAAAGGCCAGCAGGCAGACCCAGCCGAGCAGCAGCCAACATTCATTGATCGCTGCCGTCAAGCTGGCCCCCTGGATGAGATCCATGATCCCCATCAGACCAGATGCATCCTCTGGTGTGGGCACATCACTCAGTGGAATGCCGAGCGCAACTGCGGCTTTGGGGGCGTCGGTCTTGAGCCACTCCATGATCTGGTCTGAATGCACGGGGGCCCGCGCAAAGAACATCGTATCCACCACCGCAATGCCAATGGCGCCGCCGATATTGCGCGTGACGTTGAACAGGCCAGACGCATCACCAATCTTGTCCAGCGGCATCAAAGCCAGTGCCAAGCGAATGGGTGGCAACACACAGAAAGCCGATGCCACACCGCGCACCACCTGCGGCCAGAAATATTCGGCATAATCTGAATTGACGGTAAAATTGGCATTCATGAAAAGCCCAATGGCAAACATGCCAAAACCGATGGCAGACAGCCAGCGCGCATTAAAATGGCGGTCAATCTGCACACTGAGAGGGGCCGTCAACAATTGCGAAACACCCATCACCAAAGTGGTCATGCCGATTTCCAACGGCGTATGCCCGCGCACAAAAGCCATGAAAACCGGGATCAGATAGATATTGGCATAAAGCACAAAGCCAATCAGAAAGCTGAGCGCGCAACCAAAGGCCAAGGCCCGGTCTTCCATCAAATGAAACATGATCGCCGGATTGGGCCGCTTCCACAAAGCATAGGCGCAGGCCAAAGACGTCACAAACCATGGGAACACATAGGGCGAAAGCCAGCCGTCCTTGGGCGCATATTTAAGGCCGATCAAAAGCGCTGCAAGGCCAACCGCCAGCAGCCCAAGGGACAACCAATCCAGATGTCGCAGCTCATCCGTGCGGATCGCCAGTCGGGGCAGGGCGAAATACCCAAACGCAATGGCAAGAAGGCCAGGTCCGATATTGATCAGGAAAAGCCAATGCCATGAGTAATTTTGCGTCAACCAGCCGCCGATGAGGGGCCCGAGTGTGGGGGCCAGCACCGCAAGAAAACCGGCCAGAGTTGTAGCGCCAGATTGTTCATACCCCGGCGGAAACAGCAGAAAGATCGCGGAGAACACAATCGGTATGAGAATACCGCCAGCCGCGCCCTGCGCCAAACGAAACAGCAGCAAATCCACAAAGCCATGCGAGAAGGCACAGCCAATAGAGGCCAGGGTGAAAACAATCAGCGCCGCCACCAGAAGCCAGCGCAGCGTGAAAACCCGCATGAGAAGCCCAGTCACGGGTATGGCGATCACCTCTGCAATGAGATAGCAGGTTTGCACCCAGCTCATCTGATCAGCGCCAATATCCAAAGCCTTCTCGATGACAGGCAGCGATGTCACCACCACCTGAATATCCAGAATGGCCATGGCCATGCCGATGCACAATGCAATAAAACCAAACCAGCGCGGAAGGGGCGCAAGGTTGAGACGCACGGAATCCGGTGCGAGATTGGGAATCATATCAGCGCCAGCCCCCGGGCAAAAGAATCGAATGGCAATTCGTTGTCATATGGCTGAGACACTACAGGCCACTGGCAAATTCAACAATCACTTTGCTGTGGGGCAAGGTCGCAGGCTGAATGGCTGAAAGCCTCAGGGCTTATGTGAAACACCGCCCGCAATTTCATAATAATCGCCTGCGTCGGCCACAAAGATATGGTCCTTGAGTGTCAGACCAGACTTGCCATCAATGCTGCCGGGGCAAACGGAGGTATCAGCGCTGTCGTTCTTCTTCCAGAACAGCGTTGAGCCACAGTCTTTACAAAAGCCGCGCTTGGCATAGTGGCTGGAAGAAAACCATTTGAGACCATCCTGCCGGATGAATTTGAGGTCTTTGTCCTCAACATGAAATGACGCCCAGTAATTGCCCGTCATCTTGCGGCATTGGGAGCAATGGCAGGCCGTCACATTGTTAGCGTGCGCGGCAATTTCAAAAGCCACTGCGCCGCAGAGGCAAGAACCCGTTTTCATGAATGATACGCCTTGGCTAAATGATGAATATGCGTGGGCCCAATACCACAACAACCGCCAAACACTGTGGCCCCAAGCTTTTGCCAGTCATGCGACTTGGCAACCAGATCGGCTGGCGCGATCACGTCGACAAACTGCCAGTTGGGTGCCGCGTAATACCCACACTCGGGATAGGCACCAATCGGGCCTTTCCAATATTTGCGCAAAGTGGCCAAAGCCTCATCGGTGTCATTTGCAGATGTGTGCATGATGCACATGAGATCGGGCTTGAGCGCCGCAAGGGCAGGGGCAAAGTCGACCAGCCTTTGGTCATTGCGGCCAAAGCCAACCAATTGTCCTTCAACCCGTTCAACGGACATGCCAATCCAAATGGGCAGCCCGGTTTCCCGCGCCGCTTCACAGGCCCAAAGCGAATAATCCGTATCGCGCATCATCTCCATCATGATGAAATCAACACCACAAGCTTTCAGATTCTGCGCTTTGCGACGGAACAAAATCATCGCTTCGTCGCGTGTCCAGTTCTTGCTCAAATCTGTCCGGTCTGTGCCCTCAATCACCGGCCGCATCGTCGAAAAGGATCCAGCCACCGCCACGTTGTGACCCAGCGCCGCCGCCTTGGCATAGCCGATTGCCAATTCATCCAGCTTTATCACTTCCGCATCGCGCCCATAGGCGTTGAATGAAAGGGGGCTGGTCGCAAAAGTATTGGCCGTGATCACTTCTGCTCCAGCGCGAATATACTCATCATGGACGGTACGCACAATTTCGCCATGCGTGGCGTTGACATCAGCACACCAGGTGTCGCCACTCATCGGCGCGCCACGGCGTTGAATGTCTGTGCCTGTGCCGCCATCGAGAATGATGGTCTGGCCTGCCTTTAGTTTTGCGGCAATGAAATCATAACTCATTGGGGTGCGCTGCTTTGAAAGCCCTCATATGAAATTGCATTTGATCTGGTTCATATACAAATCCCTTGCCGATAGGGCAGGCCAGACGTGCCTTGCAGCCACCAGCCAGACATTCATTCTCATGGTTTAAATGATCTACGCAAGCGCCAACATCATATTTGCGGCCATCGAAAGCCGAAACCGGACACGCCGAAAGACACGGCTTGTCGGCACAAGCCTCGCAGGGATGGGCAGCCGCAGCGGGCGCGGGCAAATCAAAGATGACTGAGAACAAAAGCGCCGCACGGTAGCCATGCCAAAGCCCAAAGGTCGGATGAATGTTGAGACCAAGCGGCGACACATGCCCAGCACCAGCCTTTCGCGCCCACTGCTGAAAGGGCAAAAACGGTTCCGTAAACGGATAAACCGCGCGGGCACCTAGGTCTCGCGCCATGGGGTCAACCACGTCTCGCGTCCATTGATCAAGTGTGCCGCTGCCCTCGCGCGTAAAGCGCTGAAACATTGCGGTCCCGGCATTGCCGATCAGCACAACAAGCTTGGTATCGCCCATATCATGCGGCCCAAACCAACCCAATGGCGAAAATCCCTCGCGCAAGATCCGCGAAAGGACCGGGTGTTCCACTTAGGCCGCTTTGTGGGTCGGAATTTTCAACAATTCGCCCCGCATTTCGCGCTCAGCATACCAAAGGTCAAATGCACGCTGCATATTCAACCAAAGCTCTGGGCCATTTCCACAAAACTTACCAAGCCGCAACGCCATGGTCGGCGAGACGGCGTGAGTGCCGGCCAAAATACGATGCAACATCGCCCGGCTCACCCCAAGCTGCGCTGCCGCCGTCGAGACAGTAATTCCGAGTGCGGGCAAAACATCCTCGCGCAAAAGCGCACCGGGGTGGGTCGGCGGAACCGCTGAATTTCGCTTGGCAGGATAACGGCTCATCTCAAACTCCTCAATGATACTGCTCAAAATCGACATCAAACGCGTCACCATTCTCAATGCGAAAAGTAACGCACCATGGGCCATTCACGTGAACTGTATTGCGCTTCGGATCAAATCCCTTGAGACTATGAAAATTATTGCCGGGGATATTCATATTCTCCGCCGACAAAGCCACGTTCAAAGAATCCAATCTACGCAATATCCGCCCGTGCATGCGACCGTCGATCTTTGACGATTTTCCCTTGCTCCAAAGTTCTGAAAGCGCCTTGCTTCTGAACGAAACAATCATAGAAGCAAGTGTATCACAATAAGCTACAATGTCAACCTATGGTATACAACTAGGCCTTCGCGCGCATATAATCGCGCGGCAGTTTAATGTCATGGTGCTGGCGGATCATCTCATCGATGTTTTGCGGAATCGTGTCGGGGAAATGGCTGCTTAAAATCTCGCGTTTTCGCGCCATGGCTTTTTGCAAAATATCTGGCTTTCCGGCTTCGTTCCATTCCTTGGGGCTCATCCTGTTGGCCATATGCGGATAAATATATTCTGTTTCCATGAGAGACAAAGTTTGGTTTGAACCGAGATAATGTCCCGGCCCTTCGGTGCACACGCGGGTAATCACGTCAAGCGACAATGTTTCGTCGGTAACTTCAATGCCGCGCACATTGCGGTTGATCGCCCCCAGCATGTCATTGTCGATGAGGAGGCTCTCAAGACAGAACCCCAGCAGCGAGGCATGCATTCCGGCTGATTCATACATCAGATTGATGCCCGTCATCGCGGAAATGCCCGCCGTCAAACCTTTCTCATAGCCCGCCTGCACATCAGGGAACTTGGCATCACACATGCCCGCCGCTGAACCAACGGTGAGATTATAAAAATGCCCCATCTGGGCGCAGGCAGACGTGATCAAAGCCTGTTCGCCCGAACCACCACTCATGGCACCTGTCCGCAAATCAGACACAAAGGGCCAAGGCCCCCAAATTGCAATGGCACCGGGCACGACGCAATTGATATAGACCAGCCCCGCCAGACACTCAGCCACGGCCTGCACCACTGTTCCCGCCAAAGCCGCAGGCGCAGTTGCCCCCGCTTGTGCGGCTGAAAGCAATAAGACAGGCATACCCCCCCGCGCCGCCACTTCCAAACAGGCGCAAGCGTCTTCCGCGAAGTTCAAGGGCGGAACGACAAAACAATTGGATTGCGAAACAAAGGGCCGGGCCCGCCACTTTTCTTCGCCGCCCGCCACGTAATGCAGAATTTGCAAACACTCGGTCACATGCTCAGGCGCCACCATGGATGTGCCCACATGTTTCTTGGTGCCTGCAAGCGAGGCATAGAGCGTATTGATATCAAGATCATGGCCGTTGAGCATATCCCGCGCCGTCAAGCAGCGTTGGAAGAAGTGGATATGCTCGCAGGTGTCGACAATCCGCGCCGCGTCATAAAGATCAGCGAGATAGGACTCACGGTAAGAATTGCTCTCGATCTCTGCGATATGAACAGCCGCCCCCGCCGTGCCGAAATAAACCCGGTTGCCCGAAGGTTCCATATCCAGCGCCGGGTCTCGGGCATGAAGCACAAAGTTACGCGCGCATGAGGCCAGTATATCCTCTACCAGGGACCGCGGAATGCAAAGCCGTCCCGTATCATTGCGAAAACACCCCCGCGCTGTCAGGGCTTCCACACAAGAAGGAATGGCGCGGTCAAGCCCCACAGATTCCAAGAGTTTCAAGGCGGTGTCATGAATCCGCGCCATGTCTGCATCTTTCAGCGGCTTATATTGCCCGCCCACCATACCGGGGCGAACCGCCGCCTTGTCCATCGGAATGGCGGTGGAGCGCAAAAGTTTGCGTGCTTCACGCCCGCCGCGACGTCGGGATATCTCGTCAGTCATTTCATACAATGCTTTCATGCAGATGAACCAAATCATGCGCCATGAAAAGATTGTTCGCCATGCACTATAATTGCATCATGGTTGAATGATTCTCACCTGTCGTTCGCGTATGATAATATCGGTACGCGGTCGCAAGCGAAACGAAAAAAGGGGCTACGAAATTCCATGACACAGCAAAACGTTGCAGCAGCGCTGTTCAATACATTGTTGCAGCTGCGTGAGACGGCGCGTCAGGAAGCCCAAAATCCAGTGGTCCAGTTTCTCGACTTCTGCGCTAAGAATTACACCAGTTCGCATTCACAACTCTTTCAAGATTTGTTTGTTCTGTTTTGCACCAAGGGGCGGCGCAATGGTTTTTTTGTAGAGTTTGGTGCAACCAATGGTGTGACGTTAAGCAACAGCTATTTGCTCGAAAAGGAATTTGCTTGGCAGGGCATCCTCGCAGAACCCGCAAAAGATTGGCACGCGGCTTTGCAGAAAAACCGCAGCGCGGCCATTGATACCCGCTGCGTCTGGAGAAAAACGGGTGAACATTTGGATTTTGTAGAAACAGAATATGGCGAATTGTCCACACTGGTTGAATTTAAAGACAAGGATAATAACAAGAGCGGCCGTCAAGCAGGCAAGACATACAGTGTCGAAACCGTAAGCCTCAACGACCTGTTGGCAAAATACAACAGTCCTGGCCATATTGATTATCTTTCAATTGACACAGAAGGTTCTGAGTTCGACATTTTGAGCGCCTTAAATTTCAGTCGCTATGCAATCGACATCATGACAGTCGAGCATAACTATACGCAAGATCGATCGAAGATCAGATCACTTCTCGCGTCGAATGGCTTCGTCAACGTTTTTGAAGCGATATCGGGTTTTGACGACTGGTTTTTACATCAGTCATTTCTTCAAAAGTTGCAGGCCTGAAACCATGCGTTGGCGCGTTGGGCGAGATCTCCATTCTAGCGGTGTGCCTGGGCGTGCCTTGTTCAATTAATTTCACCACCTTTTCGCCTACGGAGTGGCTGTTTCTGTGCTATTCAACACCATTCGTGGAAACAATTGGTGAATTTCTTGCCCCGTCGTGATCTCCCGCCGCTCCGTGCCTTGACCGCCTTTGAAGCCGCCGCAAGGCTGGGCTCGTTCCGCATGGCGGCGGGTGAAATGGGAATCACCCGCTCTGCCGTGTCCCACCAAATCAAACTTTTGGAACAGCGCTTGGATGTGCAACTTTTTCGCCGTGATGCAAGACGCGCCGAACTCACCCAGGCGGGGCAGACCTATTATCCCCCAGTGCGCGATGCATTCGACCAAATCGAAGCCCAAACGCGAAGCTTGCGGCCCGCCAATACCGACAAAGAACTCACCATCCAAGTCTATGTGACAGTGGCACTCAAATGGTTGATCCCGCGCCTGCATGATTTTGAACGCCGCTTTCCCGACGTGAAGGTACGGCTTTCGACGTCTTATTTTGATTGGGACTTTGATGAGCGCAATGTTGATGTAGGCCTCATTCTGGCCCGCAACAAACTGCCGGGTCACTACTACAGGCCTTTGTTCAAATCTTTCCTCGTGCCCGTCTGCTCGCCGCAGCTTAAACTCAAATCACTTGATGACTTGAAGAAAACCAAGTTGATCGACGTCTACACAGCCGAAGAAGATTGGCAGATCTGGCTTGATGCCGCTGGCGTCAAGGGTGTCAAACCCGCCAACAGGCTGGCAGTGGACAGTTATATCCTCGCACAGGAAGCAGCCATCGAGGGCCGCGGTGCCTGCATGACGATTGGTCCCTATGCTGCAGAAGAAATCAAGCTTGGTCGCTTGGTCCAACCATTTCCGCTGCGCGTGCCACACAAACACCATTGGTATTTCGCCTGTGCCGCAGCCAATCGCAACAAGAACAAAGTGCGCCGCTTTGAAGATTGGTTGGCCAAGCAAGTGGCAGCTGATCCTGCATTGGAGATGCTTAAAGATGACACTTGAAACTGAGCCGCGCCGCCGTCGCGGGGGTGCCCGTGCCAATCCCGGCGCAGGGGGCGGTGCTAGCATTCCACAATTGCCGCGCCGCAAAGTAAAACGCCTGTTTCCGCCCACAGACATCATCAGCGCCGATGAATTGGAATCCATCCATCACGCATCGCTCAAAGTTCTGGCCGAAATCGGTATGGACTTCTTGTTACCCGAAGCGCGCGAACTCTGGCGCAAAGCGGGTGCAAAGATTGATGGAGATCGCGTGCGCTTTGATGCGGCACTGCTTGAGGAACTTCTCTCACACTGTCCTAACGAATTCACCATTCACGCCCGCAACCCCGAAAACAACATGCGCGTCGGCGGCAACAATATGTGCTTTGGCACGGTGGGAAGCCCGCCTTCCTGCCATGATGTGGACGGCGGCCGCAGAACAGGCAACCGCGCCGATTATCAGAAATTCCTGAAGCTCGGTCAGCATTTCAATGCAATCGGCTTCAGCGCGGGCTATCCAGTGGAGCCTGTTGATGTTCACGCCTCCATCCGCCATCTTGAGGCATTGCGCGATATGGCAACCTTGATGGATAAGCCGATGACGGCCTATTCATTGGGCGCGCACCGCGTACAAGATGGGATCGAAATTGCCAGACTGGCGCGCGGCATAAGTCACGAGCAGTTTGAACGCGAGCCAACGCTGACCACCATCATCAACACCAATTCACCCTTGAAGTTGGATGCCTATATGTTGAACGGCATTATGGAAATGTCTTCTCGCGGCCAAGTTGTTTGCGTCACACCTTTCACCTTGGCGGGTGCCATGGCCCCCGTCACCATGGCAGGCGCCGTGGTAGAACAAAATGCCGAAGCCATGGCGGGCCTTGCCTTCACGCAATTGGTCAAAAAGGGCGCACCTGTGATCTATGGTGGCTTCACCTCAAACGTTGATATGAAATCCGGTGCGCCCGCCTTCGGCACACCCGAGTATATGAAAGCCGTGATGGTCGGCGGGCAATTGGCGCGGCGCTACAAAATTCCCTACCGCACGTCCAACACCTGTGCCGCCAATATGGTCGATGCCCAAGCAGCCTATGAAAGTGTCTTCTCGCTTTGGGCGCTCACCATGGGCGGCGGCAATTTCATCATGCATGGCGCAGGTTGGCTGGAAGGCGGGCTGGTGGCCAGCTTTGAGAAATTCGTTTTGGACGTAGACTTGATTCAGATGGTGCAAGAATTCCTGCAACCCCTTGAAACAACTGATGATGCGCTTGCCGTTGAAGCGATACGTGAAGTGGGCCCCGGCGGGCATTTTTTCGGTGCGCAACACACCTTGGGGCGCTATTCCAACGCCTTTTATCAGCCGATCATCTCGGATTGGCGCAACAACCAGCAATGGCAGGCCGCAGGCTCGCCCGATGCGTTGAAACGCGCCAACCATGTTTACAAGCAAGCGCTGGCCGAATATCAACAGCCGCCTATGGATGAAACGATACGTGAAGCGCTGGATGCCTTTGTGGACAAGCGCCTCAGTGAAGGCGGAGTGAAAACCGATTTCTAAGATTCTTGTCATTGGCGGTGCGAATTTAGACATCAAGGCCAAAACCTTGCATGCCCACGTCGCGCAAACCTCAAATCCTGCTACCATCATCGCCAAGCCCGGGGGAGTGGCGCGAAATATCGCCCATAATCTCGCAAAACTAGGGGCAAAAGTCACCTTGCTCACAGCTGTGGGCCATGATGCCAATGCCGAAACCATCATCGCCGCGACCAAAAAAGCCGGTGTCAACACAACCCACATCATCAGCGTGAATGCCCCAACGGGCCTATATATGGCGCTGCTGGATGAAAGCGGGGAGCTGGTAACGGCGGCGTCAGACATGCAATGCCTCAAGTTCCTTTCGAAAGAACATATAGAGAACAATAGGAATCTAGTCAAGCAAAATTCTTTGATTATTGCAGATTGTAACTTAAGCATTGAAACGCTTGAGGAAATTTCCGTTCAGGCCGCCGACCGCTTGATTGTTGAACCCGTCTCAGTTTCCAAATCGTCAAAGCTGTTGCGCCTTCTCGAGAAACATAAAATTTTCTTATCAACCCCCAATCTTGATCAAATTGAAGCGCTAACGGGCAGCCGCGATCCGCTTCAGGCCGCAAAAACACTCCATGCGCGGGGTCTTGCGAACGTCGTCATCCACGCAGGTGCAAAAGGTGCCTTTGGATCGGATGGGCAAAGCTTCGTTCATATCCCATCGCAAGCGCGCAGCATCATCGATGTTACAGGTGCTGGTGATGCTGCAACAGCTGGCCTCGTCGCGGGCTTGATGCAGGGCCTCCCGCTGGCCAAGGCCGCAGAACTGGGGCAAAAGGCGGCGGCGATTGTGATTGCATCAGAGAGTTCAACATTGCCATGAAAGTCAAACTCACCCGCGAGGTTAAATCCGCCCTCGCCAAAGATAAACCGGTCGTCGCATTGGAATCCACCATCATCGCGCATGGCATGCCGTTTCCGCAGAACTTTGCAATGGCCAGGAAAGTTGAAGCCATCATCAGGGAACTGGGCGCAACGCCCGCCACCATTGCTGTGATCAATGGTGAACTGTGCGTCGGGCTTGCGGACGCAGAGTTGGAACACTTCGCCAAAACTGGTCCTTCAATCATGAAAGTCTCGGTGCGTGATTTGCCCTATGTCGTCGCCAAAGGCTTGACGGGTGCAACCACGGTGGCTTCCACCATGCGCATCGCTGCCATGGCCGGAATCGCCGTCTTTGCCACGGGGGGAATCGGCGGCGTGCACCGCGGCGGCCAAAACAGTTTTGACATCTCCGCAGACATTACAGAATTTGCACAAAGCAATGTGGGGGTGGTGACAGCCGGGGCCAAGGCGATCCTCGATCTGGGCCTCACACTCGAAGCATTGGAAACTCAGGGCGTGCCCGTCATCGGTTTTGGCACAGATGAATTTCCGGCGTTCTATTCACGCGGCTCAGGTTTCAAAGTGCCAATGCGCTGCGACACAGCCAAGGAAGTTGCGGCATTAATGAAAGCCAAATGGAAATTGAATTTGAAAGGCGGTATTGTCATCGCCAACCCCATTCCGGCGGCGGCCGAAATTCCTGCCGATGAAATTGCGCCCACCATCGCCAAAGCCATCGACGAAGCTGCCCACCAGAACATCTCAGGAAAAAATCTGACACCTTTCCTGCTGAAACACTTGGCCGAAGTAACAGGCGGGCGCTCGCTTAGCGCCAATATTGCACTGGTCGAAAACAATGCGCGCGCAGCAGCGGCCATAGCAATGGCCTATAGCCAATAACGCCAAACATAAATTGCCGTCATCAACACGCCACAGCCGATAATGATATTGCGCACAACAGCTTGCGGCAGAATTTTTGTGAGCCTGATGCCGGCAAAGCCTCCTGCCAGCGTGCCGATCATCATCACCAACGTATGGGGCCATTCAATCAGACCATAGTGGATGAAAAACAGAATTGCGGTGAGGTTGGTCAAAAACGCGAAAAGATTCTTCAGTGCATTGAGGCTGCGCAATTCAAGGCTGCTGGTGGCGCTGAGCGCTGAAAGAATTATCACACCTGCACCCGCCCCGAAATATCCGCCATAGATCGCAACCGGAAACAGCAACACTTGCCGCAGTTTGGCATGGTCATGGCCGCCACCCAGAACCCGCGACAGGAAAAGTTGAATGCGTTTTGAAAATGCAAATAGTAAAGTGGCAATGCCGATGAGTGCCGGCACAGATTGCGTGAAAGTTTTCTCCGGGGTCACCAAAAGCAGAACGGCACCCAGCCCGCCACCAACAACTGCAACAACCAGGCTCGCCCAAAATGCAATATCTGCTTTCGGCAGTTTCTTGAGGTCACTGAGGAACCCAACGCCATTGCTGGATGTAACAGCCAGCGCATTGGAGGCATTGGCCACAATCGGTGAAAGCCCCACCGCCAGAAGCGCCGGAAATGTGAACAACGAAGCCCCGCCCGCCATCGAATTGGCAAGCCCTCCCAAGATGCCAGCGGCAACAAGCAGCAAAACTTGCCAAATATTCATGGAGGCCGCCGTCATTCTTTCATGGAATTTGACAAGATTCTCACCTACTTGTCTGTCCTAAGCCAGAAACGCGCAAGGCCGCAACCACAACAATGAATCAAATCCAACCTTATCTTGATTATTTCTCCAATCATCCAGATTGGGCGTTGCTTGTGGTGTTTTTAATTTCGCTAGGCGAGGCTCTGCTGGTGATCGGCCTGTTCGTGCCATCAACCGCGGTCTTGATTGGTGCAGGAACATTGGTGGGGGCGGGAAAGTTGCCCCTCTGGCCCGTGCTCATCGCAACCACACTGGGCTGCATTTCAGGCGATCAACTTTCCTTCTGGGCCGGGCGTCTTTTTGGCGAGAGGTTGCGCAGCATGTGGCCCTTGCGCAATTATCCGCATCTTCTGGCAAAAGGCGAAGCTTATGTCAAAGAACACGGCGGCAAATCCATCGCCATTGGCCGTTTTGTGCCGGGCATCAAGTCGGTGGTGCCGGGCATTGCAGGCATGTTCGGAATGGGCCAGCTTTTCTTCCTCACGGTCAACATCGCCTCGGGCATCGCTTGGGCCGCTTTGCATGTTTTGCCCGGCGTGGCCTTAGGGCAGGCTTTGTCGCTGGCTGGCGAACTCAGTGGCAGGCTTCTCATCGTCTTGGTCATTCTTCTCTGCATCCTTGCCATTGGTGGCTGGCTCGTGCGGCTGCTGGCAACGGGTCTTTCGCCTTATCGCAAGGCAGCACAAGGCCGATTGGCGGCGTGGGCCGACGCGAGCCAATCCAAATTCCTGCGCCGCTTTGGCAGGTCCATCGCGCCAGAGAACCCGAGTTCAGCTTTGTTCCTGCTATTCATCGTCTTGGGTATTCTGGCGATTGTGATGTTGGTCGATCTTGTTTCGGGCCTCTTGCTGCGTCACGTCGTCAGCAATTTTGACCAGTCTGTCTTTAACTTCTTCAGCGAACTTCGGTCTGTGCCAGGCGATGAAATCTTTGTGCGCATCACCATGCTCGGCGATGAACTCGTCATTCTCACCGCCGCAGCAGTTCCGATCTTCTGGTTTGTCTGGATGCGCAATTGGCGCGCCGCTGGGACGTGCCTCGCAACTATCGCGGCTGCCAAAATTATTTTACTGGCATTTTCCTTTGGGCTCGGCGCGCCGGGCGAGGGCGTATTCAAAGGAGACTTCCGCTTCCCCTCGGCCCATGCCGTTATGGCCGGAACGGTCTTTGGCCTTCTCGCTGCCATAACCGCACGCGGGCTCTCGCGCTGGAGCCAAGCGCTGATTGTGGCAGCCACAGCCATGGCCGTCATCGCCATCGCATTCTCGCGCCTTTATCTCGGCGTTAATTGGTTCAGCGATGTCACAGGCGGCATATTGATCGGGGGCATTCTGACTGTCGTGTTTTCCGTTGCGCTGTCCACGCTCAATCTGGGAAAGTTCCACCCCTTGCCTCTGCTGACAACTTCACTCCTCGCTTTGTTTCTCGCGGGCAGCGTCAACATCCTCAATAATTTTGACAGGCGTGTCGAACGCTACCAGCCGATCAATAAAATGGCCACGTATGAATTGGCCGATTACCTGAGCAGTGGTTGGGCCAAAATGCCCGGCCAGCGCATCAACCTGGTCGGCCGCCCCACCGAAGGCTTCGAAATCCAATGGCTGGGCACGCCCGCAAATTTACGCGATGTCTTGGCCCATCAGCAATATCATGTCTGGAATCGTTGGGGCTGGCGCGATGTTGTACCCTACCTAAATCCCAACGGATCATTGAATGAAATGGCGCCAAAGCCTGCTGTCCATGAAGGCCTGCGCGCCAAACTTACGGCCACCCATGATGACCCGGCCCATGCCCCCGCTCGGATCGTTTTGAAAGCCTTTCAATCCAATGCCAAGGTGATGGACAACGGCAAGACAGATCGCGTCTATCTTCTGAACTTTGTCCATGAAAGCTTAAAGTCCAATCTTGGCATATTCACGCTGCCGACAACGGCGCAGATTGACGATGCCGAGTTGCTCGACATTGTGCAAAAGCTGAGCCTCGATCCTGCCGTGGAAAACCTTGGCGAGAAAAGCCTGAATGGCAAATCCATCACCATTTTACGGCCCAAATCTTGATTGAATTTCACGCGGCCATCCGCCATATTCGTATCTCGTCAAAAGAGTCTTCAAAATGCAGTTTCTGAAACAATTTTTCACCTGGTGGAGTGGCCAGTCCCTAAACACCAGGTTCTACACGTGGCGCAAAGGCGGCTTTGTTGGCCAGGATGAAATGGGCAATCGCTACTACAAGGCAAAATCTGCTGTGCCCGATTCCATCCCTGAACGCCGCTGGGTCATTTACAATGGCTATTCGGAGGCAAGCAAAGTGCCGCCGGGTTGGCATGGCTGGTTGCATCACCGCGTTGACGTGGTCCCGACACCGGAAAACGATGTCGCTCGCGAATGGCAAAAGTCGCATCTCGAGAATCTGACCGGCACGGCTGAGGCCTATCATCCACCGGGATCGATCGCAGTCGGGGGCAAACCACAAAAGCGCGTGAGCGATTATCAAGCATGGAAACCCGAATGAAATCGACAGTGATGGAATCTCTCGTCGGCGCCGCTGTCATATTGGCAGCGGTGCTGTTTTTCTCATTCGCTTATCGCACCGCAGGGGCAGGAGGCCCCTCGGGCGGCTATCACGTGACGGCGCAATTCAACAATATCGACGGCATCGCCGTGGGCTCGGACGTGCGCGTGGCGGGGATTAAAGTTGGAACAGTTGTGGCGCAAAGCTTGGACGTCAAGTCCTATCAAGCCCGCATCGACATGTTGCTGCAACCACAGCTGCAATTGTCGGATGATACATCCGCCAAGATCACCTCCGAAGGATTGCTCGGTGCTAAATTTGTGTCGCTTGAACCCGGCGGTTCGGATGCCAAATTGGCCAATGGTGGCGAGATCAGTTATACCCAAGGTGCCATCGACATGTGGTCATTGATCAGTCAAGCCATGTTCTCCAAAGGTGGTTCAGCCAAGAGCAATGACGCACCAGCTCCTGCCGATCAGGCCCCGCAGCCAAAGCAATGAAAAAAATAATTGTCGCTGGCGTGGCATTCGCCCTGACAGCCACCCCCGCCTTTGCAGATGCCATCGCCAATCCAATTGCCATTTTTGCCGGCCTTGACAAGATCATGGGGCAGACAACGAACTTCGAAGCCAAGATCGGCGAAGAAAAGAAGTTTGGCGGCCTCGTCGTCAAGGCCGATGTCTGCGACACGAGGCCCATCACCGAAGACCCCAAAACCGTGGCCTTTGTCGAGGTCGATGAACAAGCCAATGATGGCAAACGAAAGCGTGTTTTTTCGGGATGGATGTTTGCCGAAAGCCCGGGCCTCAACGCTGTCGAACACCCGCTCTACGATGTCTGGTTGACGGGCTGCCGCGATCCCAACGCCGCACCACCAACCGTCGAAACAGCACCTGATCTGTCAACGCTGCAAGATCAAATTGAAAACGCCGATCAACCGCCGCCAGATTGAGTTCCAGATTGAGCCAGTGCCAGCACGGCCTCGGCATTTCGGTCATCTTGAAATTGCCCAAAATCACCTTCAGCATCTAAGGCCGCATCCAACAACGCGCGGTATTCCGGTTTCTTTAAGCTGAAGCAGCCGAATTGTTCCAAATGCGCATTCACAAACTGCGCATCCAACAGCTGAAAGCCCCCCGCTTTGAGACGTGCGACCAGATGAACCAGCGCCACCTTCGACGCATCGGTCTGCCGTGAGAACATGCTTTCCCCGAAGAAGGCAGCACCCAAACGCAAGCCATAAAGCCCCCCCACAAGCCTGCCGTCTTGCCAACATTCAACCGAATGGCCGCAGCCCATTTTGTGGAGCTGCGTATATAAACGCAAAATTCGTGCATTAATCCATGTCACATCGCGGTCTGACGTTTTTTCAGCACAGGCTTGAATGACGGCTTCAAAGGCAGTGTCGATACGGATTTCAAAATTTTGCCGGCGCACCGATTTGCGCAGCGAGTGTGAAATATGGAATCCATCGAGCGGTAAAATCCCACGTTCTTCTGGCTCAATCCAATAAAGCGCAGGGTCGTCCGCACTCTCAGCCATGGGAAACACACCGACTGAATAAGCCTTGAGTAAGACTTGTGGCGTGATCACCGTCATGACTTCGGACGGCTCAAAAACTTTTCAAGCCAATGAATATCATAATGGCCATCGATAATGTCATGTTCGCCGAGCAAGCGCTGGAACAGCGGAATGGTCGTTTCAACACCTTCCACCACGAATTCCGAAAGCGAACGCCGCAAGCGCATCAAACATTCAGCGCGCGATTTTCCTGATACAATAAGTTTGCCGATCAAACTGTCGTAATAGGGCGGAATGCGATAGCCAGAATAAAGCGCTGAATCAACCCGCACACCAAGTCCACCTGGAAAATGCAATGCATCCACGCGGCCGGGCGAGGGCGCAAAAGTCTGCGGGTTTTCGGCATTGATCCGGCATTCAATGGCATGGCCAGCAAATTGAATATCGCTTTGCTGATAAGCCAATGCCGCCCCAGCGGCGACCCGGATTTGCTCTTGCACCAGATCAAGCCCGGTGATGGCTTCCGTCACCGGATGTTCAACTTGCAACCGCGTGTTCATCTCAATGAAATAAAATTCGTCATTTTCATAGAGAAACTCAACCGTGCCAACCCCTTCATATTTCATCTCGCGCATGGCTTTGGCAACCCGGTTACCAATCTCATCGCGTTGCTTGGCGTTGAGGGCAGGTGACAGTGCCTCTTCCCAAACTTTCTGGTGGCGGCGTTGCAATGAGCAATCGCGCTCACCCAGATGCACCGCACGGCCTTGGCCATCACCTAAAACTTGAATTTCAATATGCCGCGGTTTTTGCAGATATTTCTCAATATAGACTTCGCCATTACCAAAGGCGGCCTTGGCCTCGCTCTGCGCCGTGGAAACCGCAAGCTCAAGCTCGGCCTCGTTCAAAGCCACTTTCATGCCGCGTCCACCACCGCCAGCGGTGGCTTTGATGATGACGGGATAGCCAATGTCCTTGGCCACTTTGCGTGCTGAAGTAATATCAGCAACGCCGCCTTCAGACCCTGGCACAACCGGAATGCCCAGCGCCTTGGCCGTGCGCTTGGCTTCAATCTTGTCACCCATCGTGCGGATATTTTCGGCAGACGGGCCAATGAATTTGATGCTGTGTTCTTTTAAGATTTCCGCGAACTTGGCATTCTCGGAAAGAAAGCCATAGCCCGGGTGAACCGCCTCTGCACCGGTGATCTCACAAGCCGCAACGATGGCGGGAATATTGAGATAGGAATCCTTGGCGGCGGGTGGGCCAATACAAACGCTTTCATCGGCCAGGCGCACATGCATGGCATCTGCATCTGCTGTGGAGTGAACCGCCACTGTCTGAATGCCAAGTTCACGCGCCGCGCGCAAAACCCGCAAAGCAATTTCGCCACGATTGGCGATGAGGATTTTGTCGAACATCCCTATTCAATCACCATCAAAACTTCACCAAACTCAACAGGCTGGGCGTTTTCGATCAAAACCTTCACCAGCTTGCCGGATTTTGGTGCGGTGATCTGGTTCATCGTCTTCATCGCTTCGATGATCAGCAAAGTCTGGCCTTCCTTCACATCAGAGCCAAGCGCCGCAAAAGCAGGCGCTTCCGGTGTTGGCGCCAGATAGGCCGTGCCCACCATGGGGGATTTGAGCGGCGTGCCCGAAACTTCCGGGACCAAGGCCATGGGCGCACCCGGTGGCGCATGGATTGGCACAGCATGGCTGACGGGTGCGTGATGCACAACATTCTGCGCAACGCCACCACGCGAAACCCGAACCCGCGCACCCTTATGATCGAGATCGATCTCCGTCAGCCCTGTCTCGTTCAAAATCTCCGCCAGTTTGCGGATGAGCAGCAACTCACCAGATTCTGCTTTGACAGGGGCGGTTGGTTTTTTCTTTGCGGCCATCATGCCATTCCCTTGGTTTTCAAAATCGCAGCCAGACCGTCCAGCGCCAGTTCGTAAGATTGTGGCCCAAACCCGCAGATCACACCCTGCGCCACGGGCGAAATATAACTGTGATGCCGGAATGCCTCACGCCTGTAAATATTGCTGAGATGCACTTCAATGGTAGGCAAGCCCACAGCTTTCAGCGCGTCATGCAGCGCAACTGAAGTGTGCGTATAGGCCCCGGCATTGATGATGATGCCTTGGGCCTTCTCACGTGCCTCGTGAATCTGGTTGACCAAATCACCTTCTGTGTTGGTCTGTCGAAAGTCAATCTCGATTCCCAATGTCTTGGCCTTCGTGTGGCAGCGCATCTCGATTGAAGCCAGCGTGTCATGGCCATAAATCTCAGGTTCGCGTAACCCGAGAAGGTTGAGGTTCGGTCCATTGAGGATGAAGATCTTTGTCATCATGCTGTTATAGCCACGAGGGGCGGATTCGCCAAAGCCCTCTTGCGCTCAACAAACCTTGCAGCCGCCATTGGCGCGCACGCCCGCAATGGCTGCCATCAAAACATCTTTGGATACATAGCCGGGGATCACCGTGCGATCGATCAGAAAAGCCGGTGTGCCGGTAAACTGCATCGACTGCGCCAAGGCAGTTGTGTTCACGATATTTGCAGCAATGGCCGGGTCTTGCATGTCGAGCCTGAGCTTGGCCATATCAAGCCCCACCTGCTTGGCCGCCTGATCAACCACAGGAGGCGTAACCTGACCCTGGAATTCAAACAGCGCCTGATGCAAGGCCCAATATTTGCCCTGCTTGGCCGAAGCCAAAGCGGCTTTGGCAGCATATTCCGAACCTTCACCAAAAATCGGGAACTCTTTCATCACCACGCGCACATTCTTGTCTGTCGCCAAGATCGCTTGCATTTCCTTAAAGCTCTTGCGGCAAAAGCTACAGTTATAATCCATGAATTCAATCATGGTGACATCACCCTTCGGGTTGCCAACCACAGCGTCAATGTCATCATGAAACAGCGCTTTGGCCGACGCTGCCAAAACCTGCCCACGTTGATCTTCAGCCGCCTTCTTGTCTTTGGCATCAAGCGCTGTGGACACTTCGCGCAACACTTCGGGATGCTCGATCAGATAAGAATGGATCAGGCCCTCTAATTCCTTCTTCTGGTCGGCCGAGAACGTATCGGCCAAGCTGGGGCTAACCAAGCCAAACCATAGTGTGAAGGCTGAGAGAACAATAAGAATGCGGCGCATGATAAACTCCTGAAGTCCAAAGGTGCGCCAGAACAGCGCCTCGACAAAATCAAATTCGTGAGAGGTTTTCTAGTCCCTATTTCTTGGCAGCGAAAGTGAGAATATCACTGGCCCGCAGCCATTCCGGGCTGCCCTTCTTGAGATATTTCTGTGCCAATGTGGCTTTCTCAACCGCAAGCTGCTTATCGCCCGTGGCATAGGCATATTCGGCGGTAGCAAGATTGGCTTCCGCAATCTGGTTCTTCAAACCATAGGCCTGCGCCAGAAAGCGATAGATTGATGCTTCCCCCTCTTCTGTGCGCAGTGCCAACTTCAACAGACCGATCGCCTCATCGGCATGGCCTGCGTTTTCTGAGCCGAGCAACACCTGCGCATGGAGAATTTGCAACAGACCGTTGTTGGGCAGAATGCTCCGCGCCTTTTTGATCGCCGACAGGCCTTGATCAGCATGACCATTTTCCAGATAGGCCTGCGCTTTCAATTCCCAGAAATACGGGTCATTGGGCAAGCTGGCGGTCAAGCTGTCAATCAGCGGCAGGGCATTGGTCATGTCACCGCGTCGGAAATAGGCGATGGCGCGGGCATAACGCCCGGGCAGCGAGACATCGCGTGATGGATATTTCTGAAACGCCAGTTGCGGTTCCAAAAACCCAATCAACTTTGCTTTGGCCAGTTGGTGCCGCAACACGAGAGCAGGCGGGTCTGCTGCATTGTAATAGGCTGAGGCCTTCGCCGTCGCTTCAAGGGCGCGGATACGATCAAAAGGCATCGGGTGTGAATAGGCATAGGGGTCCGCGCCATGGGCTGAAGCAATCGATTCATTGGCCAACACCTGGAATAAATCCAACATGCCTTTGGCGCTTTGGTGTGTCGCTTCAAGATAGCGGATGGCCGATTCATCAGCCGTCGCTTCCATCGAGCGCTGATAAACCAGAAAGCCGCGCTGTGCGGCAGTGCTTGCCCCAAGCACTACGCCTTGGCCGGCTTGCGCTGCCGCCGCATTGCCGGAAACCGCGCCACCCACCATTGCGGCCACACCAAACAATGCGCCGATAATAGCTTCAGTGCTGGCCGCGGCAATTTCTGTATTCATCTTGGCCAAATGCCCACCAGCAATATGGCCGGACTCATGGGCCAGAACGCCGATCACCTGGTTGGGCGTATCAGCCCGCGTAATCAAACCACTATTGATGAAAATGCGCTGACCACCCGCAACAAATGCATTGATCGAAGGATCACCAATCACGACCACCCGAGCCGAATGCGCGTTGATCCCGGCCACTCGAAAAATTGGGCCGACATAGATCCTCAGCAGGCCTTCAATCTCAGCATCGCGAATGACGCCGGGCCCCTGATTGCGTTTTTTGTTTTCGCTCTGGTCGGGAACAGCACCAGCATTTTGGCCAAGCACAATCAATGCCAAGCCCAAGGCGGCAACGCGTTTTATTTTTGCGACCAGGTTCATAGCTTCATCGCAGGAAATATCCCCAACTGAGGGGCGTGATGCCGCGCAATTGCGGCATCACCAAGGTGTTTGAAACGTTACTTACGGTTCCACCAGCCACCCTTGCGGGCCTCTGGGGCCGCAGCAACGGTGGGTGCAGGTGGCTGCCACTTGCGGGGTTCAGGTTCTGCAACAAAGTCAGGAATGTTGATTACCACGGGCTGCGGCGCGGGGGCGGTAAATTCAGCTTCAGCACGCGGCGGGCGTGGTTCACGGTGTTCGCGCGCTGGGCGTTCGACCCGCTCGCCAGAACCATTACGTTCGCCACGGTCACGGCCACGGCCAAATTTGCCCCGTCTGCGGCCGCGTTTTTCGCTACTATTGCCAGCGGTGTCGCCGCGTTCTTCGCCCTCGCCACTTTCAATCTGTTCGACGTTTCCGCCAGTGGGTTCAATGTCATCAGGCGCGTCTTGCGCTTCATGTCCATTGGCTTCTTCCGCACCCGTTTCAGCTTGCTGCTGGCGCGGCTGGCCATTGCGGTTGTCATCGCGCTGACCGTCACGTTGGCCGCCACGACGTCCACGCCGACGGCGCTTGCCACCTTCGCGCCGGGGTTGCTCACCGTCAGCTTGCCGGGGTTGATCATCAGAAGATTCAGAAACCGCTTCAGCTTCATCAACGGTATCGGCCTCTTCTTCGACCGCAGTCTCTTCGTCCTCCGCTTCAGGCTCATTGGCAAAGCCGGTTTCCATCTGCACAGGGGCAGCAGAAATGCGCCGTTGAATTTTTTCACGGTCAGGCGCCCGCTCAATCATCGCTGTTGTACCCCGGACATCTTCATTACCGGGAACGAGGAAGATCGAAATGCCGTATTGCTGTTCCAACTCAAGCAAACTGTCACGTTTTTCATTGAGCAGATAGAAAGCCACTTCGCGCGCGCACTTGACAGTGAGATTGTCTGAACGGCCCTTTTGTAGATATTCTTCAATCTGCCGCAACACACCAAGCCCACAAGACGGAACCGAGCGCACAATGCCGCGCCCTTCGCAATGCACGCAAGGTTTGAACGAACCTTCCAGCAGACCCGGGCGCAAGCGTTGCCGCGACATTTCGAGCAAGCCAAAATGCGAGATGCGGCCCACTTGAATGCGCGCACGATCATTCTTCAGCGCATCTTTCATGCGCCGTTCAACCGCACGGTTGTTGCGGTTTTCTTCCATGTCGATGAAGTCGATAACCACCAGACCAGCCAAGTCACGCAAGCGCAATTGGCGCGCAATCTCGTCACAAGCTTCCAAGTTGGTTTTGGTCGCCGTGTCTTCGATATTGTGTTCGCGTGTGGCCTTACCAGAGTTAATGTCGATCGACACCAAAGCTTCTGTTTGGTTGATCACCAGATAACCGCCCGAAGGCAAAGTCACTTGCGGCGAATATAAAGCATCCAAATGACCCTCAACACCGTGGCGTTGGAACAGGGGTTTTGGGTCTTTATACGGCTTCACATTCTTGGCGTGTGAAGGCATGAGCATCTTCATGAATTCTTTGGCTTCGCGGTAAGCCGCATCGCCATCGACCACAACTTCATCCACATCCTTGGT
>Ga0209069_10000023_pt1 | contig 46299 bp, 31 predicted proteins | sample Str013_2_FD_187202 | JGI IMG/M metagenome (GOLD analysis project Ga0209069, IMG submission 187202) | Freshwater sediment microbial communities in response to fracking from Pennsylvania, USA - Straight Creek_MetaG_SC_2013 (SPAdes) (version 2) | ecosystem: Environmental > Aquatic > Freshwater >...
GGACTGGATCGGCCACCATCACCGCCTCCAACGGAGGTCTCTCCGCTACGTCCAGCGTATCGGTTAGCATCGCTGGTCCGGGCATCACGCGGATCAGTCCGCCGAGTGGATCCACCGCCGGCGGCGATCGTATGGATATTTATGGCTCGAACCTGAGCGTGAATACCACGGTCACCATCGGAGGTCAGAATGCGTCTTCTATTGCCGCAGCCTCTGATGGCAGCCGCATGACAGTTACTGTACCGGCCGGTACTGCGGGCGCTGCGAACCTGGTAGCCAGCAATCCGGGAGGCGGCAGCACTACTCAAACAGGCGCTTACACGTACCTGGCGCCGGCGTCGATCCTCTTCCAGGATTCGTTGAATCTTGCTTCGCTCTCCAACTGGACGGCTTCACCCATGGGGCTGTTCGGGAACTGGTCAGCAACGCAGGATCTCGCCGACTACAACGGCGGCGGTCACACTCAACTGTTTGCCGGTAGCGGATCTTGGACGGACTACACCGTGAGCGCGCGGTTCAATGTATTCACCATTAGCAACTATCCCGGCGGCTTGCGCGGACGCGTGAACCTGGCGACCGGCGCCGGCTATGAAGCCTGGATCTTGCCAAACTCCAGAACGATTGCTTTGTATCGCACAGGTGGTTGGTCTATTGATAGTCCAGGATTAACTGGTCTTGGTTCCTTCACCGTTACGAACATGGATCCCAATGTGTTCCACACGCTGTCGCTCAGCTTCAGTGGAACGCAAATCTCCGTGATCTACGATGGCGCCACCATCATCCAGACCACGGACGCAAACCTTGCCAGTGGCGCCATCGCGCTGGATGTGAGCAACCAGCACATGCAGTTTGACGACGTAATGGTTACCGTGCCGTAAATAAGCCCGAGCGTCTCCTCGGCGGGAGACGCTCGGGCCTTTCCCGGTCTGCGGTGCGGTGGGGATTGGATTTATTTTTTCAGACGCGCCATGGCCTGAGCATAGTTTGCCACCAGATGTGGGCGGGCGTAACGCTGGATTGTTTCGTCGCTGGCGATACGTTGTTCAATCGCACCAGTCTCGGCCTTCTGTTGACTCAAACGTCCCAGAAGCGTCTGGATCGCCATTTGGTCGCGGTAGTCCACGCACCAACCGGCTTTGGTTTCCTGCAGAAAGCGGTCAACTTCACCGCTTGCGGGTGAAAGCGCAATGACCGGTTTGCGTGCCACCAGGTATTCATACAATTTGCCCGGCAAACTAATGTCATTCGTCATGGTGACCAGCAGGCAGTCAGTTTCTTCCATGGCTTTGAGTGCTTGCGTCTGGGGCATAAAGCCCAGTTGTTTGATGTCACTTTTGCGATTGGCAAACTGCCGTTGCTCGGCATCTGTGATGCGTCCGATGAAGCGGGTTTCAATCCGGTCGCGCTGTTCTGCGGGGAGCGCATCCAGGGCGTCCATATAAAACTGCGGAGATGACGTTTTGTAAGCCGTGCCCACGTGGGTGATCACTAGCTTATTGGTAGTGTTGGGCCGCGGATGGAAATCCGTGAAGGCTTCCGGATCGAAACCGTTGGAGATGCAGGTGAACTTTTCGTAGGGCTGCTCAGGATATCGGCCACGGATTTTCACCAGTGAAGTGGCTGCCACGGCCACCACCAGATCAGCGGACTCGATCGTGTTGCGTTCAATTTCCGTGGCGCGGCGGCGCGCATGGTCGCCGCTTTGGTATTCAAAGTCCTTAAGGTAGAAGCTGAGCCATTCATCGCGGAAATCGGCAACGTACTTAAGGTGAGGGAACCGCTGCTTCAACGCGTTCCCTACAAGAAAAGCGGAGAAGGGAGGAGCGGTGACCATTAACGTATCAATTTGGTGGCGACGAATCACCCGCGACGCTGCTCTGAGCGCAAATGGATACCACAAGACTTCCGGTTCGGGTGAAAGTACGCGACGGATAGCGCGCGTGGCCAACGATTTCAAGCCACCTTGCCCAGGCGCGGGCATTGTTTCTCCGCCATCAGGCTTGGCTGCCGGTTCCGGTTTCTTGTTGCTGTCGTCCTTCTTGCGGCGGGCGAGCCAGTTCCAGACTGTGTGGCGCAACCAGAAAGGAGCTTCTGGCGTAAAGGCATTGTGCACGTGGACACATTCCGGCACGCGCTTGCATAATTCCGGATCGAACACCGGCGCGGCGGCATTGCTGGCCCGTAGCACGTGTACCTCAACGCCAGAATCCGGCAGATACCGCGCCAAGCTCAAGGCCCGTTGCACTCCAATTCCCCCGGCGGGAGGAAAAAGATAAGAGATGATCAGAATGCGCGAACGCATAGGCCCAGTGACAAGCGGATCGGATTTGGATTGTTCGACAGGACTCGACATCTAAAGAATAGTTCTCCGGTTCGCTGATACTGAGAGCACGTTGAGTTCCATTTTCGTCCGGTAGTACCTTTGACGATAAATCAAATCGCAGCAGGCCTGTGGCGCGATTTCTACGCCGCGCTAAAAGCACGGATATAATCTACAGGCAGACTCGGTCAGTGAAATCAAAAAGATCGCTGGCTTTGCCTCAAAAACAAAAGCGGCGCAAAAACGAGGAGCCCAAAATCGAGACCATCCGCATTCTGTGTGTCGGTGGCGCCCGGCCCAATTTCATGAAGCTGGCGCCGCTGTTCCGGGCTTTTTCCAGGCATCCGGAGTTTTCTCCTGCTTTGATCCACACCGGCCAGCACTATGACGAGAAGATGTCCGGCCAATTCTTCACCGAGCTCGGTCTGCCCGCGCCGCTCTATAATCTGGAAGTTGGATCGGGTTCGCACGCGCGGCAGACCGCCGAGATCATGAAGCGCTTTGAGCCTGTTGTGCTGCAAGAGAAACCGCACGCCGTACTGGTGGTGGGCGACGTAAACTCCACGGCTGCATGCGCGCTCGTCGCCAAGAAACTGAACGTCGCGGTGATTCACGTGGAAGCCGGTTTGAGAAGTTTTGACCGCTCCATGCCGGAAGAAATTAACCGCCTGGTCACTGACGCGATCTCCGATCTTCTACTGGTGACCGAGGAAAGCGGCGCGCGGAATCTTGAGCACGAAGGTGTTTCCTCGGAAAAAGTTCAATTCGTTGGCAACCTGATGATCGATTCTCTATTCTTCCAACTGGAGAAATCAAAAAGTTCGCCAATCCTTGACCAGCTTGGAATGCGCGGGAAGCGCTTTGGACTGGTCACCCTGCACCGGCCTTCCAACGTTGACGATTCCGCACAGTTGGAACAGCTCTTGCGCGTGCTGAAGGAAATTGCCGCTGCCGATCTGCCGTTGTTTTTCCCGGTACACCCGAGGACGCGTTCGCGCCTGGACTCCCAGCAACTATCCAGCGCGATCCACTTGCTCGAGCCGCTTGGCTACACGGATTTTGTCGCGCTCATGTCGCAAGCGGCCGTGGTATTGACTGATTCCGGCGGAGTGCAGGAAGAAACAACGGCGCTCGGCATTCCATGCCTCACTCTGCGCGCGAACACTGAGCGGCCGATCACCATTGATCAGGGAACGAACCGCTTGGCCGGAACGTCGTACGAAACAATTCTGCGCGCGTGGCAGGAGCTGAAAAAAAACCCGCCAAAAGGCAAAGCCCCGCAGTTCTGGGACGGTCACGCGGCGGAACGCTGTGTGCAAGCGATCCGCCAAGCGTTGGCTACAGCCTGATCCTATTCAATCCTACTTAACGATCAGCGTAATGGTAGTGGCGTGAGTTTGGCCGCCGCCTGTGCTGTTGATGGTCAACGAATAACTTCCAGCCGGAGTGCCGCCGGCACCCGATGAATTGCTGGCGGTATTGGTTCCTGTCGACCCGCAACCAATCACAAACAACATTATCGCTAGTGCGGGCACGGCAAAACTCCAGCGAGAGCGCGATTTCCTCACTTTAATGGCGAACGCAAAGAACGCAGCGGCGAGCAACGCCAACAGAAGAAGCCGTGTTGGCGGAAGTTTCAGAAGAAAGGGAAGCGCTGTTCCGTGTGCCGTGGAACTTACTGTAACTTGCGCAGTAGCTCCGCTGGCGCCGGGAGTCACAGTGCCGGGCGATATGCTGCATGTCGATCCGGTGGGTGCTCCGGAACAGGTCAATGTAACGGCTTGATTAAATCCACCGACTGGAGCCACGGTAAGAGAAAACGTGGCCGTCTGTCCGGCGGTAATCGTGGCCGAACTCGGCGATGGTGAAACTGAAAAGTCCGGAGTCGGAGACGTGGTCCCGCTGCCGTTGAGCGTGACGCTGTGCGGGCTTCCCGGCGCGGTGTCGGTGATGGTCACCGATCCCGAGCGCAATCCTGTAGCAGTTGGTTTAAACGTCACGTTCACTGTGCAGCTTGCGCCGGGATTCAAAGCAGTGCAGTTGTTGGTTTGCGCAAAGTCTCCTGAAGCGGCAATGTTGCTGACAGTAAGCGCGGCGTTGCCGTTGTTGCTGATGTTGAAACTTCTGGCCACGCTGGTGGTGTTCAACTGTTGCGCGGAAAACGTGATGCTGGAAGTGGAAAGCGCCAGCAGCGGACTTGTGGCGGTGCTGCAGGCGCCGTTCGGTGGAGCAATTCCCGAGCCTCCGCTAAACTCGTAAGCTCCTATGTCAATCACACCTACAGTGGTGCGGCCTTCCGCGCATGCTGGATGAACATACTGAAATGTGGGTGCCAGAGCGAAAGCGCCATCCGCGCCAGGATCAACGCCGGCGTTAATCGCCGGTGAACCAGACAGCAGGTGATAGTCGAATCCGGCAGAGTTGGCGAAACTCGCGTTTCCTACAAAGTTGTTGGCTTGAATCGCCGACGCCTGGTTGGTGACCGAGCCTGGACCGAAAAAGATATTGTTCTTGATGACCACCGGCGACGCACCGAGCGCGGGCGAGATAAACGTTCCTGACGCTGCGTCATTGGCGAAAGTGTTGTTGATCACGAACATCTGCGTGCTCGGGTTTCCCGGATTTGCTCCTTCTTCCAGGTAAGCAATGAACGTGGAGTTGTCGTTCGCAGGGCCTTGCTCAATCACGTTGCCAATCACGTAAGCAAGTCCACCATTCGGGATGTCAATCTGATAGCTCGACGTTCCGGTGGCTTCGTCGCTGAAGCGGTTGTACGTGACAACGTTCTGCGCGGCACGGGTCTTGAGCAGGTGTCCGATCTTGGCGTGGTGCGAATAGTTGTAGCGGAAAATCAGTTTGCCAATGTTTCCGATGTAGACGTTGTGGGACTGGCCGTCGCCAAATCCGTTGAACGCAAATTCCGAGAACTCAATGGTGATGGTGCTGGTCAGTGACGCGTCGGTAAGAATGCCTTCTTCGTTGTCGTGGAAATAGCAGTTGCGCACCGTTAGGTTGTCGCCTTGCTGTCGAATACCCACGCCGTTGTGGTCCACCACTGTGGCGCCGCTGAATTCAATGTTCTCCACGGTCGTGTTGGTTCCGGAGATTACCCATATGCCTTTGCCCTGGGAGTTCTGTCCGCCGGCGTCAATGTGCGCGCGCGCGCCGCCCACACCTTGGATGGTGAGGTTGTTGGTGGTCCAGGCGCAAACGTCCCCAACGTATGTGACGCTCGAATCTATCTGGATGGTATCGCCCGCCGCCGCTGCCGCGATGGCTGCACAAGGCGCCGCGAAAGGTTTGCCAGGTCCTACCTGCAAAATGGCCGCGTGACTGGGAATAGCCGTGGCTGCAAAGGCAGCCAGAAAAATCAGGGGTAATAGGCTTCTTTTCATTTTGACTTAACTCGCGTCTCAAACTTGGGACTTCACTCAAGGAGTTGCGTCGACGTGGCTCTGCGATAAACGCGCCTTCTACGCCCGCACTTACGGACGGAGAAGGACGTTGCTGGCGATCAGTTGCACGCCCGTGGGCGTGGATTTAAAGAGCAGACCGCGGACGGAAACTTTCTGTCCGGCCTGTACCGGCCCGGTGGCGGACGCGAACCCGCTAAACGTGGTAACGCCGCCGGTAGTCACCGTGAGCGTTGCCGGCCACACCGTGCCTGCGGCCGTGGTGATCACAAATGAGTTGCTTCCCGCCGACGCTACGGTTCCGTCTATCGTTCCTTGTTTCAAAATCACCTGATCGGCCACGGCCGGGTTGGTTGCCGGACGCACTCGGATTTCCAGGGTTTGTCCGGCCATCATGTCCGTGGCTGCGGCGAACCAGCACGTAGGACAGGTGACCAGCGGCGCGAGCTCTTGCACTTCAACCTTGAATTGCGTGCTGGCATCGGTTCCTACGCCGAGCGCTGAAGTTGCCGGAATGTTGGATACCGTCACACTCACAGTCGCTGTGGTTTTGTTGCCCGCCGCATCACGCGCAATGGCGCTGAGTGTGTGCGCGCCGTTCGCCGCGGTCGTCGTGTTCCAGCTGGCGTTGTAAGGAGAGAGCGTGTCTTCGGCTCCCAGGTTTGCTCCGTCCAGTTGGAATTGCACACCGGCTACGCCTACGTTGTCAGAAGCTGTGGCGTTGATGGTGATCGTGCCGGAAACCGTTGCTCCCGTAGCCGGAGCTGTAATGGAAACAGTTGGCGGCGTTGTATCTGGTATCGGGTTGTTGACCGTGATGGTAACCATGGCAGTGCTTTTGTTGCCGGCGGCATCGCGGGCGATTGCGCTCAACGTGTGCGATGCGTTGGTGGCCGTGGTGGTATTCCAACTGACGCTGTAGGGCGAAGTGGTATCTTCCGCGCCCAGGTTCGCGCCGTCCAGTTGGAACTGCACGCCCACTACGCCAACATTGTCAGAAGCGTTGGCGGAAACCGTGACCGTGCCAACGACTGTCGCCGCATTTGCCGGAGCTGAGATCGCGACCGTGGGCGGCGTGGTGTCTACCGGCGGAGCATTGCTCACTGTGACCGAGACAGCCGTTGATGTTGTTCTGTTGCCGGCAGCGTCACGCGCAATGGCCGTCAAGGAATGCGCGCCGTTCGCGGCTGTGGTGGAATTCCAGGAAACGCTGTACGGAGCCACCGCAACTTCTGCTCCAAGGTTGGCGCCGTCCAGTTGGAACTGCACGCCGAATACGCCTACGTTGTCAGCAGCCGTGGCGGAAACGGTCGCCGTACCGGTAATGGTCGTAGCAGCTGCGGGTGCCGTGAGTGACACTGTTGGAGGCGTGATGTCCGGCGTGCCGTTCGGAGGATTACCAAAATTAATTCCAAACGTATTAGCTGGTCCGCCGGCTAAACCCGGCGTGCCAAAGTATACGAACCAGTCGTGATCGTAGTCGTAACCACAGTAGGCGTCAGCTGTTCCGTCTGGTGCGCCAGCTGGAGACGGCGGCGGTCCGCCGGCAATGCCCAGGTCAGTCCAGGTATTTCCCGCCGCGGTGTAAGCGAGCACGTGGCCTTGTTGCACGTAGATCAAAAGTCGGCTGCGCTGCTTATCATAGCCGAAGCAAGGATATGCGGCCACGGGTGCTTCCACCACGGGATTGGCCGCAGTAAACCGGCTGGCTACCGGAGCCGTGGGATCATAAAGAAAGGTAGATGCGATATTGGCTCCGCCAAAGCTGCGCTGGCCTCCGTAAATAATGACCTTGCCGCTGGCGTTGTCATAAACAAGAAGATGCGCGTGGCGCGCGCCGGGGCCGCAGCTCGAACATATCTGAGTCCATGTGTTGGAACTGGGAGTGTATTCCCAGGCGTCAGCGCCGGTGGTGCCGCTGGCGCCGGCGAATCCGCCGTAGAGCAGCACCTTGTCCACATTTGGCATGTAGACCATGGCGCCTTCCTGCCGGTTGCCGGGATTGGTGGCGGCGTTCGCCGACTGAACCCAACTGCCTGATCCGGCTGCGCCCGTGTGCGTGAACGAATACCAGTCGTAGCCGAGCGCGCCCTGGCATGAACCAGACGTGATGTTCAGGTGATTGCGAAACGTGTCCCAGCTGATTTGACTGTAAGTATGGCGATGATTCGGACGGGTCGCCGTGTCTCCGGGGCAGCCCGTTGTCTTGGCATCGCTCACCCAGATCTGAGTCCACGCGCCGTTCGTGGGATTAAAACCATACACCGTGTCGGCATAGATGCCGGTTCCGCCGCTTGAATCGTCTTGTGTAAGCAGAAGTGTTTTGTGCTGGTAATCGTAAACCGCGGTCGTCCAATTGGTTTCCTGCGGCTGCGCGGCGCCCGTTGGAGCAATGGATTGCCAGACCTGTCCCCAGCTGGAATTTGTAATGAGCAACACGTGGACGACAAACAAAAACGTAGCAAGCGTGAATAAACGTTTCATCGGGAGCTGCACTGCCTCGGGACTTCTAAACTTAAACATCATCTTGTCCTGGTTGTTAATTCTGAACTACCAGGCTCAATGAAGCGCCTGACGCGGTGGAAGTTACCGTGGCTACAACGCCCTGAACCCGCAGCCCGGGATTGGAAGCGCTGAGCTCAACATACTTGGCCAGGAACGTTCCATCACTTTGAAATTGTCCTGCTACTTCCACATATTGTCCAACTTGAAGGTTGGCAAACGAGGTGATGCCGCCATCAAAAATGGTACTGGCATCGGTGACAACGCGCGCGGTGGCCGCGCCAGTCGTCAACTGGTAGTCAAAAGATTTTGCCGGACTTGGTGGCAGCGCCGAAATCTGTCCTACCGTATCCACCAGTTCCATGGTCGACGAGTTCACGCTGGCAGGATGAATCACTGGAGTGATTACGTATCCGCCCGTTGCATTGGTGCTGATCGAGTTCAGCAAGTCGAAGTCCAGCGCCAGGCCTTGTGTGCCTCCAGACGGCAAAGAGAAACTGGTGAGCGGAATAGTAACCGTGCTTGACGCCATCTGAGCGTTGGTCACCTGCGTGACTGTGCCCGAGGAGAACACCGCGAGTCGCGGATTGGCTAGCGCCAATGTAATGGAATTGTACTGACCACTGGGCAGGTTTGCGGCCTGCAGAGCCAGCGTTGGCGCCAACTGAAGATGACGCAGTTCGAGCGACTGAGGTGTAGTCGTAAGCGTGGTGCTTTTGCCGGTTGAATCCGCGACGCTGATGGACGTGATGTCGATCTTGAACGCCAATACGTTGTCGGCCGCGGCGTCCGTGGCAAACACCGTCAAGTTCGATGCGCTCGGAGACGGCGACGGTGGTGGAGGCGGCGTGGTTGTTGATGAATTTGACCCAGTTGATCCACAACCAGCCAGCAGTAGCGATATTCCCACCAGGCCCGCGCCCGCAATCGACTTGAGTTTACAGCCCATCATTACACCTCTGTTCGTCTTTTTCATTCCAAAAACATTCATTACAAGAACTTCCTTTACGGCCTTAACAGCACGTTGCTGGCAATCAGTTGCACGCCCGTGGGCGTGGATTTAAAGAGCAGACCGCGGACGGAAACTTTCTGTCCGGCTTGTACTGGTCCGGTGGCGGATGCGAATCCACTGAAAGTGGTAACGCTTCCGGTGGTCACAGTGAGGGTTGCCGGCCATACTGTGCCTGCGGCCGTGGTGATCACAAATGAGTTGCTTCCAACGGTGGAGACCGTCCCATCCACTGACCCTTGTTTCAAAATGATCTGATCGGCGACGGATGGGTTGGTGGCTGGACGCATGCGGACTTCCAGCGTCTGTCCGGGCATCATGTCCGTGGACGCGGCGAACCAGCATGTTGGGCAAGTGACCAGCGGTGCGAGCTCTTGCACTTCAACCTTGAATTGCGTGCTGGCATCGGTGCTAACGCCCAGAGCTGACGTCGCTGGGATGTTGGATACCGTTACGCTCGCGGTGGCCGTGGTCTTGTTGCCGGCGGCGTCGCGGGCAATGGCGCTGAGTGTGTGTGCGCCGTTGCTGGCTGTTGTTGTATTCCAACTGATGTTGTACGGAGAGAGCGTATCTTCCGCGCCAAGGGTTACGCCATCCAACTGGAACTGCACGCCAGCTACGCCAACGTTGTCAGACGCTGTCGCCGTAACGCTGATCGTTCCGGAAACTGTTGCCGCCGTTGCCGGAGAAGTAATGGAAACAGTGGGCGGCGTGGTATCCGGGATCGGATTATTTACCGTGACGGAAACCGTGGCCGTGCTCTTGTTGCCGGCGGCATCGCGGGCGATGGCGCTCAGCGTATGCGTGCCATTGGTGGCTGTCGTTGAATTCCAGCTCGTGCTGTAGGGAGCGGTGATATCTTCCGCGCCTAAATTGGCGGCGTCGAGTTGGAACTGCACGCCGACTACACCATTGTTGTCAGAAGCTGTTGCTGAAACCGTGGCCGTTCCCACGACGGTCGATCCGTTTGCCGGACCGGAAATTGCGACTGTGGGCGGCGTGATATCAGGGTTTGAGACGGTTACCGTGACGGATGCGGTGGAAGTATTTCCTGCTGCGTCACGCGCCCGCGCACTCAACGTATGTGAACCGTTGGCTGCGGTCGTGGTATTCCAGGTAACGCTGTAAGGAGAAGCTGTGTCTTCAGCGCCCAGGTTGGAGCCGTCCAGTAGGAATTGGACGCCGACTACGCCGACGTTGTCCGAAGCCGTAGCCGAAACCGCGACTGATCCTGAAACCGTTGCGGCGCTGGCCGGAGCCGTCATGGCGACTGTTGGTGGCGTCGTGTCGAGAGGAGCGCCCGATGTCGTCCAGGCTTTCAGCCCGAAATTTTCGCCCGCAGCCGCCAGAGCGGTTCCGGTAATGTCATCCAGCGTAACCGTGATGCTGGCTTGAGCTTGTGTGGGCTGCTGGCGTGTTGCCGGCGCCGACCAGAACGGATTGAAGCTTGCCGCGGAGAACGTGGAAGTGTTGGTGGCAACATTCCATCCCAGGTCATCCACAATCTGTTTTCCATTGAAGTGCTTCAACCGGTATTTGGTTACGCCCGCAGGAACTGTCCAGGAAATGGTGTAAGAACCGGCTCCGTTGTTTACGACTGTGACGGGAACGTCTTGTTGCGTGATCGTTCCTGGATGCAGAGCGGAGAAAATGGCTTGGTTGACAGCATAGTTTGCGTTTTCGTCCCAGCTGCCGCCAGAGTTGGCCTGATCAACCTGCTTCAACTGTATGTTGAATTTCCGCTGCCAGACGCTGACATCGCCTTTGTATATCTGTTCCAGGTAATATGGCCCCCAAATGGTTTCCTGGCCGTTCTGAGCGTTCAGGACCTGCGGATAATCAAGGAATACTTCGTAAACAGCGCCGCATGTCGAAACCGGGCTGCACACTCCGTTGTCGACATAACCTTCCGTCAGCGCCCAGTGCGACATGCCGTAGGCGTAGTCAAGCGCGTGGTTGTACTGGTCAGTGCCGGTGGTGCTGGTCCAGGAAGTGCCGCGTGCTTGCGCGATTTCCCACACGCCCTGAATCATGATGCTGGTCATGAACGGTTTGTCTTGCCGTCCGGTGCCCGCTCCGCCGGGACCGTTGGTCGCGGGTGGATTGGCAAAACTGTCCCAGCCGCAGCAACCATAGTGAATGCCGCGACTCATCGACGTGCCTTGCTGAGCTTGCGCCGGAGTGCCGGGCGCGGCGGGATTCGGTATGTCCGGGAAGACCTGCGTGGCCAGTACTTTGTCCGCTACGGTCAGGAATCCGGGTGCGTCCGCGTCATTGGTTCCTTTGGCCAGCAGGTACATGCGGGCGATGGCGATAAGTTCGTTGCCGATGGCGCGCTCGTTCCAAAGATTGCCGGTATTGAGGCTGGCCGTGGTATTAAGGAAGCGGTCTTTGGGGCCATCGTTGATGGCGTCATGAATGGTTTCGTCGCCGCTCACCAGGTAGTAATCCACCATGCCGTACCAGTGCGCGTGTTCCTGGTCTACCCATGCGCGATTGGCGTTGCCGCTGTTGGTTGATCCCGCTGTTGGGAAACCCCATGAGTCGAGCGAACTTCCGCTGGTGCGCCAGTTGAATCCGTCCGATCGCGGGAAAGCTTGTTCAGCGTCAAACCGGTATCGATTGGCGGCCCACAAGTAACGGCCGCTATAGCCGCGCTCCAGGAAGTTCCGCATGTAAGCCAGCGCGAAGTCCGCCTGATTGCTGCCGCCGGTGTTGGGCCACGCGTAATAACGAAAAACGTTAGGAGTGAAATCCGCAATACAGCAGGCCAAGGTCTGCGCGCGGTAGTACGCGTCTTCTTCGCTGGGATTGATCAGCGAGTTGAACATCGCATTGGTGCTGTTGTAGTAGTCCACGGCGGCGCGGCCCACCAGCGAGAACTGTTGTTTCAAGAACTCGTTCTGCGGACTGGCCAATGCCGTGTTATGAAAGTTGAGGTAAACGTCGTGAATGCTGTGTTGTGGCCACGCCTGATAATAAGGACTGGTGCACGGCGCCAACGAGCATGTGCCGGTGTACAAAGTCTGGTCCGGCCAGATGCCCACGCGGATTTCCGAACCACCGCTCTGGAACTGGACTGACTTGGGCCAGAATTCTCCGCCCAGGTAAACACCGGCGAGTATTCCCGTTCCGGCGGAATCAGAGAGATCGCCAAACATCTTGGAAGCCGCGGTGCTTGCCGCGCCACGCAACAATGTCGTGGCTCCCTGGTTCACCTGATATCCGTTCTGCGCGTAGGTTGCACCCGACCGCGTAATAAACGATGCGGCGGAAGAACTCCAGTCTGAATGCTCCATGTGCGACGTGTACGCCTGATAGAGATAGGCATTCTCCGAACCGGCGAACGGGCCCGCGGTCGGTGTGGCCGTGTCATTGCCGAAGCTGAAGCTGCGGCTGGCGCCCAAGGCCGGAGTCAAACGCAATTCGTAAGAAGCGAATCCTTTATATGCGGTGTTGACCGCGGTGGAAGCGTTGTCCGCATTGCGTAAGCTAACGTTGGCTTTCACGTAGCTCTTGCCTTTATAGAAGTAGAGTCGGACCGTCCAGCGCATGTAGACGTTGCCGGTGGCGTCCTTATGCGCGCCATCCGCTTTGATCACCGTGCGCACCGGACCGTTTTCTTCAATCACCGCGGTGGAAGTTGCGTCATTCGACGACGTGTAGGTCGTAGTGCAGGTGCCGCAGGAAGTTGCTCCGGCTGCCGGACCGACTACCGCAAGTCCAGTACTCGTGCCCGTGGCGACGACCGTCGCTCCGCCAACAACTACGGTATTGAGTCCGTTGAAATTTGCTTTCTTTATGGTGAACTGCGCGGCGCCGGTGTCTACCGATATCGTGGTTACATTGTCAGTCGCTAGATTCGTTCCGCCGAAGTTGCCAGTTCCGGCATTCGTCAAAGAGATGGCGGTGTTCACTCCACCGGCGGCAACTGTGGCCTGGGTGTCAACGAGTACCCACTTGCAGGATTGATCGTCCCATTCAACGAGGCAGCGAAATTGCCCAAGCGTTGTGCCCGTGAGTCCGAGAGCGGCAGTGCCAGCGCAACTTGCCGGGTTGGCATTAGCGCACGGGACCACTCCCTTGGCCAAGGGAACGCCAACCGTGAGCGGTTCGCTGGTGCGGGTAATGCCAGGCTGGCCAGGATAGTTCATTTCCTGAATGGTGAGCGGGACGTTCAACTGCGCGAATGCGCCGGAAGCTTGCAGAAGCAGAACAAAAACGAGAAGAGCGTTGATCGTGATGCTGTTGGTCAACGTTCGACGAAAAGAGACTGCTGTATTCATTCAACTTTCCTTGGCACTTGCCACGCCCGGGATTGCGTTGCGCTTACCGGGCAGTTGGTGATGTTGCGTAAGGTCGATGGCCATGATCACCATACAAAAGAGGTGATCGGGTGTGCGAGATGCCGACAGTATTGTCATGTTGTGATCGCACGGCCCGCGACAAAAGTAATTCGCATAACTTTGCAACTAAACATCAGTCGTTCGTGCAGTTTGGAATGATTTTCAGGTGCTACAAAACGTGCATAATTACAGCGTATTTCCGAAGTGCAAAACTTTGCACTTGTGCGATGTTGGCCATTGGGTCATCGTCCAAAATGCCAAGAAGATGCAACATCCGCGTGCCAAAATGAACTAAGGGTGAAATACGGAACGGCGAAAACCGAATACTTTGAAATGTCTGGACAGACAAAATGGCACGAAATGGGCCAAACTATTTCCGTCGCTGAAATCGAAGAAAATTCGCAGCAAATCGGATGAACGCCGATTGTGCGTATAGAGTTTTGTGCTTAGAACAAACTACATGCTCAGGAAAAAACTTCATCCGAAGTATGCGCTGCAAAAGTTTTCAACGTGCTCTGCGGAACTCAAAAAACAACGGAGATCGCAAAACTCGGGCGCGCTATTGTGCGGGATGGTGAGAGGAGTTGGAAATCTGTACAAGGTATTGTTCTACTTCCTGAGCTACAACGTCCCATGTGCGCGTGCGTGCATACTTGAGAATGGCGTCGCGGTTCCATACCCGAGTCAATGCCTGCTCCAGTCCGTTGGCGATGGCCGGGATTTCCTGCGCCACCATGATGCCGAGTTCCGGTGAGACCAGGATCTCCGGCACGCCCCAAAGACCAGTCGCGACAACCGGCGTTCCGCAAGCCAGTGATTCCAGAATCACGTTAGGCCAGCCTTCGCGGGAACTGACCAGGCAACTGAAGTCGGCCGCGCTGTACCAGTCGTTCAGCTCTTCGTTCGGACGGCTACCCACGAGGAACACGCGGTCTTCAACGTGGTGTTTGCGGCAAAGCTCTTGCAGGTCGGCACGGTCGCCCTTGCCAACGATATAAGATTTCAGCTGAGGATAGCGCGCGGCAATGCTGGCGACAGCAGGTATCAGGAACTGATATCCCTTGCGGGGAATTAGCGCTCCAACGGCAACAATCACCTGCGCTTCCGCCGGAATCCCCAGCTTTTGTCGCGCTTGAGCCTGGTCCACCGGATGGAAGCGTTCCAGGTCGACGCCGTTGCCGATTACCGTCACGCGCTCTGCTTGCGCGCCGAGCGAAATCATTTCATCAGACAACGCCCGGCACACGCCGATGTTGCCTGCGGTCCGCTCCAGTGTCCAGCGAATCATGGGACGAATCAAGCGATACGTTGGAAACAAGTTAATGTCAGTGCCACGCGCGGAAGCTACTACCGGAAGCCCCAGTCGTTGGCCGATCATCATGGCCGCAAAGCAATCAGGGTAAACATAGTGGGCATCGATGCAGTCGAAATTGAATTCCTTGTGCAGCCTGCGGACCAGCCGGAAGCTGCCCAGAAACATCAACAGTCCATGAATCGCCATGGAGACTTTGGGCAGCAGCAAGTAACGCGGATGATAAACCGTGAGATCGCCGATCTGTTCGATGTTGGGAATGCGTGCCATGGCTCCCCAGCGCGAGGATTTCAACCAAGAAGGAAGATACGGCACCGGCGCGACCACGTGCACCTGGTTCCCAGGACGCTTATTCACATGCGCCATCCGCTGATAGATGAAGACGCCGAAAGTCTTGTCCGCTGCGTTGGGAAAAAGGCTGGTGAAGGTCAAAATACGCATTTTGAGTGAAGGGCGTGATGAGTTCAGGGAAAAATCAGATACGAAGAGCCAGTATATATGACCCGCGATTCCTCCAGCGCTCAAGCTACTGCGGTTGTACCGACATGTGCAAAAAATTGCATATATAAATGAGGATAGGGCTAAGCATCTGCCCGAAACCGGATAGCCAACAGAAGCCAATGATTTCAAAGTACTTGTTCGCCATTGTCCTCGAGGGGGCGCGGTTTTTGGTCTCCAACGTGCCTCTAACACCTGCTCAAGTGTTTCTACATCCAGTTTGGACAAGGCTTTTTAGACATGTGCGGAATTTGCGGAATCTTTGAATTCGATCAAAGCAGGGCGATTTTGCGGGACGAAGTGCACGCGATGAACCAGACCATCCGTCATCGCGGGCCTGATGACGACGGCGTTTACGTTGAGCGCGGCGTCGGCATGGGACATCGCCGCCTGAGCATCATCGACCTGGCCGGCGGACACCAGCCCCTCTGCAATGAAGATGGCTCGATCTGGGTGTTGCTCAATGGGGAGATCTACAACTATCCCGAACTGCGCCAGGAACTGCTTGCACACGGACACAAACTGGCTACCCGGTCTGACACCGAAGCTATCGTCCATCTTTATGAAGATTACGGCGAAGAGTGTTTCACGCATCTGCGCGGCATGTTCGCCATTGCGCTGTGGGATTCGCGCAACCAGAAGCTCTTGCTGGCACGCGACCGCGCCGGCGAAAAACCGCTGTTCTATTACCACGATGGCGAGCGGGTACTCTTTGGATCGGAGTTGAAAGCCATCCTTGCTGGACCGCGCGTTACCGTGACCACTGACGATGAAGCGCTGTTCGACTACTTTAGCTTCGGTTACGTCCCGGCGCCCAAGAGCATTTATCGCGAGATACGCAAAGTGCTGCCCGGCCACTATCTTGCGGTCACCAAAAACGGATTGCGTGATGTTTGCTATTGGGACGTGCGGTACAACGTCATTGAGAACCGCACTGAGGATCAATGGTGTGAGGCACTACGCGAACAGTTGTGCGAATCAACCCGCATCCAGTTGATGAGTGACGTGCCGCTAGGCGCGTTCCTGAGCGGCGGCGTTGATTCTTCTTCCGTTGTAGCGATGATGCGCAAAGTCCAGGAGGGCGGTTCAGTAACCACCTGCTCCATCGCCTTTGAAGAGGACGAGTACAACGAAGCGCCATTCGCGCGCAAGATTGCCGAACAGTTCAAGACCGATCATTTTGAAAAGACAGTCCGTCCACAGGCGACGGACATCATCGACAAGCTGGCCTGGCATTATGACGAGCCGTTCGCCGATTCCTCGGCGATTCCCACTTACTACGTTTCCGCGGTGGCCAGAGAAAAAGTGACCGTGGCGCTGGGTGGCGATGGCGGTGACGAGAATTTTGCCGGCTACCGGCGCTACTACTTTGATCAACTCGAAAACCGTTTGCGCCGGTTCGTCCCTCCGGGCGTGCGTGAGACTGTTTTTGGACCGCTCGGCAGGATCTATCCTGCGCTGGCCTGGGCTCCGCGCGTGTTTCGCGGGAAGGCTACATTCCAGAGTCTTTCGCGCTCGCCGCTGGAAGGTTACTTCAATTCGATGTCCATTTTCCGTCCGGATGAAAAGCCGCAGTTGTTCAACCCGGACTTCTTGCGGTCGATGAACGGTTACAACTCCATCAACGTATTCCAGCAGCACTATGACAACGCCGGGACTGACGATCCGCTCACGCGCATCCAGTATGTGGACATGAAAACGTATTTACCGGATGACATTCTGGTAAAAGTTGACCGCGCCAGCATGGCCGTGTCGCTGGAGGTAAGGGCGCCGCTGCTGGATCATCGCCTGATGGAACTTGCTGCCAGCATTCCTTCCAGCATGAAATTACGTGGCACCAACGGCAAATACATCCTGAAAAAAGCCATGTCCAGCGTGCTGCCCGCCGACGTGCTCTACCGCCGCAAACAAGGATTCGCCGTGCCTCTGGACCGCTGGTTCAGGAAAGAAATCAAAGACATGGCTTACGAGGAGATCATTGAGCAAAAAGACGGAATCCTGGACCCGAAATTGCTACGCAAGATATGGAACCAGCACCAAACTGGACAGTATGACCGGTCAGCCCATTTGTGGGCGATCCTGATGTACCGCCGTTGGAAGCATGTGTTCTCTTCTATTCGGAATCAATCCGCTGACACACTCGTTGTTGAAGCCGCCACCGCCTAAGCGTTTAATCGCACGCCCAACGGTTACTTGAAAGAAAAAGGGCCGGAACTTTTCCGACCCTCATTGTTGTGGCAAGCTCGAAGTGTTTAGCGAGCCGCCGGCGCAGGTTTGGTCGATTCGGCTTTCGCCGTATTATCTGTTGTAGGAATTACCGTCGCGCGTTTGTGCGCCAGCCGCAACACTCCGTTGGCCATATCGTAGTAGCTGATGTAGATCTCATCGCTAGAATCAATCGCTAGTGAAGGGTACAGCCCAACGTTGTCACCGTTGTCCACGGTTTCGGTGACCCAGCCTTTGGGCGTGAGAGTCGCGTGCCGCAAAACGCCCAGCCCGCTGTCCCAGTAAGCCAGGTGCGGCTGCTGCTTGCTATCGAATTTGAAAGAGACGCGGTCAATGTTGTCGGCCTTGCCGTTGATGTTATCCACGATCTCTGTCTTCCAGCCTTTGCCGGTCCAGCGTGCGTATTTGATGTGGTGATGCGTCACGTCCACGTAAGCGATGTGCGGATTGCCGGCTTGATCGATTTCAATGCTGCTGCCAATTCCCACCCATCCATCGGATTGCGTTTGCGTGTCGGGCGTGCTGAAGTTCCAGTCGTTGCCGTCCCAGCGGGTGTAACGCAGATCGCCCAGGTCAACATCAGAGTACGCGATATAAGGTTGGCCTTTGCTGTCCAGCGCGAGTGAGTTGAATTTGCCGGTAGCGGACCGCGGGTCCACGGTTTCAGTGAACCATGTCTTGCCGTCAAAGTACGCGTACTTAAGGTGGAGTGCAAAGCTGCCATCGCGGCGCAGGCGGTGGTAGTAGCTGATCTTTGGCAGGCCGTCGGGGCCGATACGGATGCAATTAAAGAAATCAATGCGTTCGTAGTCCAGCGTCTGCTTGTTCCACTTGTCACCGTCCCACCACGCGTAACGCAGGCCGGCTTCATTGGGCGCGGCATAGGCAAAGTGCGGATGGCCGCCGGAGTCCACGGCAACAGATTCGTATCCGCCGCTGGCGTCCACTTCCATGGTGTACCACTTGCGGGTGGCGCCACGGAAGCCATACCGCAGGGCCTGGCGCGTTTCGTCATAGTAGCCGATATGCAGGTTGTTCTCTTTGTCGATGGCCAGCGAAGTAAACTTGCCAACGTTCTGCCCTTTGCTTCCATCCACCACTTCAATCTTCCATGGCGACTGCGCGACAAGACTCGACGCGCACAGCATGACGAATGCGGCGGCGCACAAAGACAACCTCTTGCATGATTTCAAACCGCGGACAATGTTGTTCATAAACTTAACCTTTACTGCGGAGCTTTCTCATGGCCATTCTGCCCATGGTGGGGAACATGGAGCTGAGTGAAAAACGAATGAACGGCATGGGATCGCCCCATTGGAAAATTCCAAACATCTTAGGGCCGGAAAGTTGTTTAAGTATCGAACGCAACGTGATGCGGTGGTTGTAAATCCCGGACGCGGAGTGCATGAGCAATGTGTCTTCCGCCACCCACTTACCTCCGGGCTTGGGCTCGGTGGCAGCTTCCAGCTTGTAGCCGGTCAGATCGGTGTAAGCCACGCGCGTTAGGTTCACGCCGCTCATGTGCGAAAGCTGGTGCCAATCCCAGTGGCGCGTGTTGATCTCAATCAGTTTGTACTCGCCAGTGTTTTCGTCGCGCTTGTATTCGATTTCCGCCATCCCGCGATAGCCAATGCTCTTGCACAACCGTACGGAAGGCTGCACGATTTCCTGCAGCGGAACGTTTTGGACGACGCAGCCGGTGCCGAAGTCGTCGGGCTCCTGGACCAATTTGCGAGCGCAGAAGTAACCGAGGACTTCGGAGTCCTTGCCAAAGTATGCGCCCATGATAGCGATGTCTTTGGTGGAGCCAGGAATCCACTCCTGCACCAGAACGTCAGGATTCACGGCGGCCACCTGGTCGTATTCTGTTTTCAGTTGCTCCCAGGTGTCCGCGAGGAATGCTTTGCGACATCCCACGGCTTGCCACTTGCCTTCGCCGCGCCACATATACGAACTCACCGGCTTGACCACGCAAGGGAAGCCGATTGCCGTGGGAACGTCGGCTAGTTCCTTCGCGTTGTGAGCGACGAGGCTTTTTGGAGCCGTCACACCGGCGACCTGTGCGGCTTGGACGAGAGCGCCTTTGTCGAGCGCGCGCATAAGGGCTTCACGCGGGGGAATGGACAGATGGTAGTCCTTCAACTCGTCGCGGAAGCGGTCAAGAAAGACAACGTCCGCATCGCGCGTGGGGAAAATCACCGCGCCTTTTAACTCCGCGGCGGACTTCACAAGGAAAGCAGCCAGTTGCTCGGCTTCGCTTTGCGAGTCCGGTGCGGTGCGGACTTCGCAGAAGCGAGTGTAGTTTCCGTACGCCTTGGGATCAGCTGATAAGCCGATTACCCGCACTCCCGTTCCCGCCAGATCACGTGCAATGGCCAGACCGGAATAAAACATGTTCATGATGATGACGGGCGGCTTGGCGGCTTTCTTTTCCGCGGCTGGTTGATCCGGAGTTGCGTTCGCGGTTTGCGAAGCTGCGGAAACAGGTGAGTTGTTCTTGCCGCGCAACAAATTCTTCGCCCAGGTACGTAAGCCTTGCGGAACCAGAGAATACAGAGCGAGGCGGTAGCCCTCAAGAATTGCGGGCTGTGCGGCCAACGCGCGAAGCGCGTGCGGCAACGCAGCGGAGTTGTTGCCATTCACCAGAGAAGCGGACGCCCAGTGGCTTTCCACTTCAAATTCGGCACGGCGGCGGGCAGCAGAACTTACGGGCTTGAGCTTAAGCGCTCGCTCCATGATGGTTTTCATCTCACGCAAACGATCGTCCGCTTTCATGTCGTGCGTGAGGCAGCCGGTGGCAGACTGGCGATAAAGGACCAGAGGCTCCGGCGCGAAGTCCACCGGGTACTCCGCGGCAATCTTGAGCCAGAGGTCCCAGTCTTGAGCGAACTTGAATTCCGGACGCATGTACCCGGCTTTTTCGATTGCGTCCCGGCGCGCGATGACGCACGAAGTGAAAATGAAATTCTTGGTCAGCAGACGCTCAAATACCTGGCCGCAGTTTTCGGGCTGCGCATTGCGCGGATAGAGCACGTTCAGTCGCTCGTCCACGGCATAGTCACTGCAGTACACCAAGCCCAGCAACGGATCTTTCTGGACGAGGTTCCATTGCTGTTCAATCTTGGTCGGGACCCAGACGTCGTCGTCGTCGAGAAATGCGATCCAGCTGCCCTGGGCCATCCGCATGGCATAGTTACGGGCGGCAGAAGCTCCGCCGTTGGCCTGGAAGAATGGCCGGATACGGTTGCCATAAGCAAGAAGCTGTTCGCGCGTGTCGTCCCTGGAACCATCGTCCACGACGATGATTTCCCTGACGGAAACGGACTGGGCAAGAACGCTGTCAATCGCTTCTCTCACTTGCTGAGAGCGATTGTAAGTTGCAATGACTACTGATACGTCTACCACGGCTAGTTAACTCCTTTAACCAGACTGCCAACCCGGCTTACAATCGGCGAAACGAATAAGCGGATGCGGCCGACAGCATCTGTCCACATTGAGCCGATAAGGCCTGAGGGCAAAAGGCGCGTCCGCGCGAGTACGAAAGCAAAAACAACTGCCAGGAATATTTTCAGGACGATGCGCAACGATAGCGATTCCAACGGCGCAAAGTATCCGACCAGCAACAGCCCGACGCTCCAGGCCAGGACCTTAAAGAACGCCGCAAGATCACAATGAAACGGATAAACGCGTGCACTGCTCCATGCGCTGAAGGCAGCCAGGAACGCAAAGCTGAAGAATGTGGCCCACACGGCGCCCCACGCTCCCCAAGCGCGTATCAAACTGAAGTTGAGCCCCAGGCAGACCAGCGTTGAAGTAATGCCTACCAGCGAAAGCGTGAGGTTCTTCTTCTTGATCAGCAAACCCGCTTCAAAAAACAACCCCATGCCCTGGAGCACGTAGGCGAACGCCAGCAGCGGCACAAACTTGTAGGCGCTGAGGAACTGGGGTCCAACCATGACTTCAAACACTTCGCGAATGCACAGGCTCAAGACGAACATGATGGCCAGCAGCGCTACCGAATACAGGCTGAAGATGCGTGAGAAGAGACTAGGCGCGTCGTCGCGTTTGCTGATTTCGTAAGCCTGCGGCTCCCACATGAGCTGGAACGGCTGAATCACCAGCAGGCTCAACACGTACGCAAACTTGTAGCCAACGGCGTACACGCCCACGGCGTCAATCCCGTAAAAGCGTTGCAAAAAGAAACGGTCAGAATAGTTCAAGACAAAAGCCGCCAGCCAGACCGTGAACAGCGGCGCACCGAACTTGAACAACCGGAAGAGCGTACCCAGAGAGAAACGCAAACCTACTTCCTGGAAAGTTAGGAACATCAAAATGGCCCACACCACCGAACCCGACGCGATGTTGGCCCAGAACGAGCCAGCAACTCCCAGCTTAAGCACCGCGACGAAATACACATTGAGTGCGACGGATGAAATCAGGAAGCCTTGCGTGAGAAACGTGTATAGGCCCGAGCGTTGTTTGCCCCGCAAATAGACCCACGCAATGTCAGCCGTGAAGGTAAAGAAGAAACTTCCGGCGACCAGTTGCGCCAGTGTCCCGTACTTCGGACTGCCGAGAAGAGCGAGGGACGCCCGCGCCGGGAAGATCATCGTTGCCAGAGCCGTGATGCCGCCGATGAGCAGCGTGATAAGGAGTCCCGTGCTGATGACGGTTTTCTTTTTCTCTGGATCGTCAGAATCGTAATAAAAGCGCATGACCGCGGTGGAGAGTCCGGGCGCGAGCAACACCGCCGCCACCATGGCGGTGAGGTTCAGGATTTCCATCACGCCATATTCTCCGGCCGAAAAATAATGCGTGTAAAAAGGAATCAGCAAGAAGCTGATGATCTTGCCCACGATGCGGCCAAAACCGTAAACAGCGGCGTTGCGAATCAATTTGGTGATCTGTTCGTTCACGCCCGGTTCCTCACGACTTCGGTTGCGGGCGGCGCCCGCATTTCAATTTGTTTTGCTGTTGCGCGCACCCCGGCAAAGCGGTACCAATCTAATTGCAGAATGAAACTGGCCAGGTCATGTCCCCACGGCGTGAAACGCTTCAAAGCGAAAGGATCGTCACCCGGAGCATTGAAGCCGAACTCGGTGGTCACGGCCGTTGTAAATCCGCACTGTTCCACGCAACGTTTGGCTTCGCTGCCCAAGTGTATGTCTCTTCCGAAGGGATAAGCGAAATGACGGACGTCTGCTTTCAGTTTCTGCTCAATAGTCTTTTTTGAGTTGGCGATCTCTTCGCGCAATTGGGCGCCGCTGGTCCGCGACAGCACAGGATGATTCACCGTGTGCGCGCCGAATTCGATGTTGTGGGATTTCATCTGCTTGATTTCGTCCCAGCTCAACATGTAGTTGGGTAGCGTTAAGGATTCCGGGACACCCAAGGCGCGGAAAACGGCCGGCAAAGAGTGTTCGCGTTCTTCATTTGTGATCTCACGCAGCCAGTCAAGCACGCGGTCAAGCAGGGCGAGGCGCTGGACTGGCGATTGCGTTGCCCCTGAAGGTGCGTCCGGGCGGTCCATCTGGAAGTGGTCACGCACAGTGAGTTTGAAAGCGAGGCAAACCTGGTCATACCAGGGAATGCGGTTGCTGCCGACGTAGCCGGTGGCCAGAAAGATGGTCGCCGGCAGGCCAAGCTCCTTGAGGATGGGGAACGCGGACGTGAAATTATCGCGATAGCCATCATCAAAAGTTATGGCCACAGAGTACTTTGACTTCGCGGCGGCACGACCTTCGGCAATGTCGTCCAGCGTGACAACGTCGAAGTTCCTGGCGACGTATTCCATCTGCTGGCGGAATTGTTGAACGGGTAATGAAGGAAGATACGGATCGGCGTCATCATTCACACGGTGATACAGAAAAATCTGTGAGAGTGACGCTTTTCGCGTTTCGACCGGAAAAAACCCTGCACTGCGTTGGAAGTGATCCGCAGTCCACTTGCCGAGTCGACGTATTGGTGAAGAAGCGTAGAGGGCTGCTACAGCGGATTTCGCCGAAAACTTAACTGATGGTTGAGCAGACGCGGTAGCGTTCTGATTCTGCGCGGCTTTCTTACGAAGTTTACTGCGCAACGCGAATACCGGAGCCGGAATAAGTCCGCGAAGAGCCTCTTTGGCCGCTAGCTGTGCTGCTGGAGCTGTCAGGAACGCCAGCGCGGCAGCTGATGAATGCGCGGCGACCAACTTAGTGGCGCGCTTGGGTTCAGCTCCCCAATCGAGTTTGTGCTGGGCCACGCCAGCCAGAAAGTCGTATTCTCTTTGTCCCTCAGCGATCATCTCGCGCAGACGATATGCCCGTAGCGCCAGGCCCGGACGCAAGCTTTCGAATGCCGGATCATAGGCCTCCTGCAACAGCAGAAAGCGGTTACCGTAAGCGAATCCGTATTGGAATGCGAGAGGACGTTCGCCCCAATCCAGCCGGTGAAAACTCAGTGCGCCGGTCTGCAAAGCGCCGCGCGACATCTCCGCATAAAACTTGCGTTTCTGGTCGCCATGAAACACGCCCGGCTTTCCCTTGCTCTGCCAGCGCTTTCCGTGGAGATCAAAGAAGATGGGTAACCATGTGTCCAACTGGGCTTCGGTCGTGCACTCGACGGGAGTGAGCTTCAATGTCCCTTCAAAGAATGACAACGCCGAGCGAACTTTGGAGCGGAAGCGTGGCTTCAAACTCTGCGTGTATTCGTCCCAGGTGCTAGGCAGCGCAAGCGTGAGGCAAGGTACGTCCTCGACGGCAAAGTCCCAGCCGAAGCCTTTCAGCCTGGAAGCCATCGCACCGAAGAACGGTGACGTTTCGACCGCGCCATGGAGTTCCAACAAGTCCCACGCGTCTTTGTGTTGGACTAAATATTCGAGGACGGTGTTAGCGAACTGCTGCTCTTTGCCTTGAGGTGCAAAGCAATCAAGGTAGTCGGAATCGCTGGAGCCGTCTCCGATATAGAGCAGACGGTTCCACGAGCGGCCGCGGCGCCGAACTTGATCGCGACAGAGCGGCGCGATCCCCACGAGTTCTTCGCCTTCCCACGCGGCGAGAACAAAGGGAGACTTGCCTAGGCCGTAAGCGTTCCACCAGGCAGAGAGCCATTCCCACGTAAGGAAGAACGTGTCGGCAGCGCTTTGCTGCAACAACGTGTTCCAGCGGTCGCGAAGTTGCTCCACTTCGTCCCAGTGTTGATAGAGGACAATCTTCAAGCGGCCACCCCTTCAACATGATTGCGGTGCCAGAGTTCGGCCATCAGGAAGAGCCAGAGCAGATCGCCATAGTAGGTTGATTGGTCGGAGTCCATCATGCGGAAAAGTTCTTCGATGAAAGTGCGCTGGAAATAGCCACGTTGATAAGTGCGAGGATCAAGTAGGACATCCTGCGCCAGTCCGCGCCACAGAGGATGCTGTTTCAGCCATAGGCCGATGGGCAATCCGAAGCCGTGTTTCTTCTTTTGCAAGATCGCTTTCGGCAACAGGCCCGCGGTCGCTTTCTTAAACAGATATCTTTTTTCCAGCCCGCGCACTTTGTAGCGGACCGGTATGCGGCCGGAAAACTCCGCGAGAGGATGATCGAGCAGTGGGAACCGGACCTCAACGCCTGCGAGCTCTGATGCGCGCACAACCTTGGGCAGGTCGTTATCTCCCAACGTCATCTTGATGTCGATATACAGCAGGCGATTGAGTTCGGAATGCGCCGGCGCATGCTTGTAATGCTGCCGCGGTACGGCCAACAGATCACCATGGCCATTCAACAGTTCAATGCCGGGGCCCAGGACTTTGGCGTGCGGAAACCGCTGTAAGAGATGCCACTGGAAGTAGCGTTCCGGGTTCGGCGTTCTTGTATGGCCAATATAGCGGCGAGCTTTGCCGATCGGCCCAACTTCAGGCAAGCCGAAGGCGAGCGGCTCGATCAGGTAACGGCGCAGAGGTTGCGGGATATCCTGATAAAGGCCGAAAACTCTTTCTGTCCGATAGCGTTCGTTGCCGCCGAACAATTCGTCGCCGCCATCGCCGGCCAGCATCACGTTCACGCCTTGCTTCCGGGCCAGCTTCAAGCAAGCGTACGTCGGCAGGACAGAAGCATTACCGAAGGGCTCGTCATAGCCATTGGTGATAGTGGAAATGTCAGCGAACGTTTCTTCGGGCGTCAGCACCGCGATGGAATGCTTTGCGTGGAAAGTTCCGGCGGCCAGGCGGGCGTACTCCAGTTCGTTGAAGCGCTCTTCAGAGAACCCGATGGAAAAGGCGTTTACGTCCTGGCCTTTGTGGCGTTCAAGCAGACCCAGCACGGAACTGCTGTCCGTGCCACCGCTCAGAAAACATCCGAGATGTTCCTTAGGAACGTCTTTCGCGTGGAGACGGACGGCCTCAGACATGGACGAAAGCAATTCTTCCGCAAGGTTGTTGGCTGTATCGTTTTGCGATTCCGAGTATTCCAGGTCCCAATACTCGCGGACCTCGGTCTTGCCTTCTTTCCATAGTAGGAAAGAACCGGGCGCCAGTTTGCTCAAATTCTGGAAGACAGATTCCGGCACCGGCACGACGCTGAAATTCAAGAACGCGGCAATCGCTGGCGCGTTTACTTGTTTTTCCACGCGGCCGCTGGCAAAGATGCTACGCGCCTGTGATCCGAAGACGACCTGGGACTTATCGGCGAAGTAGGTGAGCGGTCGTATGGCAAAGCGGTCCACAGCCAGGAGCAAAGCGTCCGAACGGGCGTCCCATATTGCCAGTGAAAAAGCTCCGCGGAGTTGGGAGAAGAACTCCAACCCGTGTTCGCGATACAGCTTGCCAATGATTGCGGCGGCTGATGAGTTGTCTGGCCCATTGTTCGCTTGAGGAACATTGTTAGTGCCGACCAGGCTGGCGTCGCAAGCGACGATCAAATCGTCAGAAGACCATACGGACGTTGTGCCAGTGTCAGAAGCCGCGCCTAGCTGGGCGTTCGTCTTCGCGCTGAATGCAGAACGCGAGTTGCTGCCCTGGCCCACTGGCGGCAGCATGGCGACGATTTGTTCCGTCTGCAGCGGCTTGGAATTCCTTGCGATGATGATTCCTGTGATGGCCATGAATTCCTTTTAAGCTCTCCTCAATCCTGTCTCTGCCGGACGTTTATGAAAAGTGCAGACGGTATAAAGACGCGAATAGTCTTCCAACATGCGATCCAAGCTAAAGCTCGATGCCGCTTTCTGGCGGGCGCGGGCGCCAAAGTCAGATCGTAGCGAGGAATTGGAAACCAACATCAGAACACGACTGGCAAGCGCGTTTACATCGCGCGGATTGACGACGAAACCGGTATGTCCATGTTCCACGAGATCAGCATTAGCGCCCACGGCAGTGACAACCGAAGGAAGACCGGTGGCCATTGCTTCCAGAATCGTGTTGGACATGCCTTCAGAAAGTGAAGGCAACGCAAACACGTCCAGCGCGTTGAGCCATTCTTCCGGCTTGCCGGATTCGCCGGCGAGAATCGCCGAAGAGCGAAGCGCCAGGCTGCTCTCGATTTGTGATTGAAGTTTCTGCCGCTCTGAACCGTTTCCGACAATCACTACTTTCAAAGAGACGCCAGCGTTGAGGATCTGCTCAGCGGCAAGAAGTAGCATTGTGTGATCTTTCACCGGATCGAGCCGGCCTATAGTGCCCAGAACGATATGTTGGTCGGTTGCGCTGAGAAAAGCCCGCATGCGAGCGCGAGCTGCGGCATCAGGGCGGAATCTGGCTACGTCCACTCCGTTGGAGATCACGTTGATGCGAGTTGGGACTACACCTGTTTGCTTAGCGTAGTGTTCGCGCAGCTCGTTGGAAACGGCGAACACTTCGTCCGCCAAGCCGTAGCAGAAGCGGCGAAACACGCGACGCCGCAACGGGTCGCCATGCATGGTGTGAATGTCGCGTCCGTGTTCGCTATGGATGATGCGAGGCACTCGAGCCAGTCTTGCAGCCAGCACTGCTTCAACAGCTCCCCAGTTTCTGGAGTGGACGATGTCCGGACGCTCGCGAAGGAATATCCGCGACAAATCTGAGACAAGTGAACCAGTTTTCTTGCCATCGCGTTGCAAGCTGATGAAGCGGACGTCACCGGTCATTTCGGCTTCGGGTAACGGGGCGATGGTGCAGATGATGTGCTCAAAACGGTCAGGATCGAGACCGGCAACAATCTTGCGCAGGGCCAATTCGGTTCCACCAGCACCCATCCGGTGCAACACATGAACGATGCGTGTGCGTTTCATTGAGCCACCGCCTGCAGTTGCGATAGCTCAAAACTGCTTTCGGTTTCGGAAGCGACAGCCGCACTTAACGCCCGTCTTACCACCACATTCATACCCGCGCTGACTCCAACCAGGTGATACATAAGATCGAAGTCCTGGCGGTTGATAAAAAAGTTAGGCACCAGGTACACGAGCAGCGTGACGTGGACGATCAAGCAGCAAGTGGACAGGACGCGATGTTCCGGGCTGTGGCGCAGCCGTCGCCAATTGAGCCAGCAAGTGCCACTCGCGCCAAGGACAAGAGCGGCAAAAAGCAGGCAAGAAGGAATGCCGGACTCCGCCATGAGCGCGACGAAAGCGTTGTGCGGAGCGCGCGGCTCAAAGCTGGAATAGTTAGGGAACGTGACTTCAAAGTTGCGCAAGCCAACGCCGAAGACGGGATGCGCTTTCACCATTTCCATCGCGGTTTCCCAGGCCTCGATTCGTCCGATCGCGGAGGCGTCAGTCTGCGTAGCGGTGGGGATGGATTTGTAGCGCTCCATGGATGCGTCCGGAGCGAAGGTCAGGAACAGCACGACAACGGTGGCCAGTCCAATGGAAGCCAGCACCTTGCGCCGTGAGTGCACGGCGATCAGCAAACAGACGGTGATCAATCCGAGAAAGCCGGAGCGTGAACGCGTAAAGATCACGCTCACAGCGCAGGCCACGGCCGCCAGCTGATAAAGCCTCCGCGCCCAACGTCGGTCTTCGAGTGTTCCGAGCCAGTAGAGAATCGGGACAGCCATGTTCATGCCCAGCGCGTATTCGTTTTCTTCAGCCATCAAGCCGCCCGGGCCTTGTACGCGGTATTGACCGGCGGTGACAATCACGCCGGCAAAACTCTTCATGCCGAGAAAGCCCAGAGAACCGGCGATCACCACCAGGATCTTGCGGATGCGATTTTCTGAACTGGCCATGGCAGCGATGAGGAACGCGATCACAAACATCTTGCTGAAGCGGGACAGCATGTCGAACGCCGGCTGGCGATCGTATGCCAGGATGGCGGCTGCGGCCAACCAAGCCCAGAACGCAAGCAACAACACCATGCCGCGCAAACGCGGAGGCGACTTGCGCAACTCAAACAAGAAATATCCCAGCAACAGAGCGGGCGCGAGCAGTAGCCCGTAGTTGAAGATGTAGCCCGGCCACACAAAGTCCGCGGGATGGCCGTGAGCAAAAAACAAATACAGCAGCAACCCGTAGAACGGCTCAAAGATGGAGAGGGGCACTCCGACTGCGACCATCGCGTAAAATATGAGAGCTCTCAACATGGGGTACCTGGGGCTAGTCTCCGTGAACTCCTACTGGATTTGGTTGCGGTGAAACGCTGTGTGAACTTTTCTTGATCGTTTTGTGCGACGCCACTGCGCACGCCTGGCGCAGAAATTCTTCCAACTGGTTCTTCAGGCTGCTGTCTCCGTAGACTTGCCGCAATGATTCGCGAATGCAGGCCACCGGAGGTTGCGGACCGTTCTGAATGGTGTCCACCAATTGCTCGGCTAATGCCGCGGCGTCGTCTTCGACCAAAATCAAGTCGGCCACGGCCCGCGGAAACGCGACGGCAGCCTTGGACGAAGCGGCGACCGGCAGTCCCATGGACATGGATTCCAGAATCTTGTTCTGGACGCCCCGCGCCAACTGCATGGGCGCCACAGCAACCGCGGCAGCGCGCAAATAAGGGCGAACATCCGGCACCGAGCCCGTCACCAGGACGGCTGGGTTTTTGTCTAGCTCCATGACTTCTTTCGCGGGATTGCGGCCGGCAATTACGAATTTGAGTTCGGGCATCCGGCGGCGCATGAGCGGCAAAGCGTTGTTGTAAAACCACCGAACGGCTTCAACGTTGGGGGCGTAGTCCATGGAACCGGAAAACACCACGTAGGGCTGCCACCTGGCCAGATCAGCAGGCACCGCGACTTTGGCGGGATCGAAATAGTCTGAGTCCACCATGTGGCGCAATACGCTCACGGGCGCCTGCGGAGCGGAGCGCTGTAGCACGGCAGCCTCAGCGTCAGTACAGAGCAGCGTTTGCGAAAAGCTGTTCGCGATTTGGCACTCGTACGCGGAGAGAAGGCGGCCTTCTTGTTTCCAAAGCCAACGCACTAAAGGCGACGCGCTGCTGGCGTAGTCGGACCACTTGGCGGAATCAACGTCCACCATATCGAGCACGCGCGGCAGTTTGGTTTCTGCTTCCACGTACTGCGCCATGGACGAGCTGAAGACCAGCACCACGTCATAATTGCGAGTGGCGATGGCCTGTTGGATTCGGCGGGCCATGCGGCGCGAATAAAAATACGCCGTGCTAAAAGGCTTTCTGGTCGCGGCGGCAACCAGCGCACGCCAACGGCTGCCCAGCCAGGAAAGCGGCTCGGCGTAGCAGTCATTGCAGTAAGAACGGAGATCGTCAATGGAGTGGCGATCTTCTTTGTGGTCGTAAAAGCAGAACAGGTCAATCTCATGGTCCCGAGCGAGCGACTTGAGTTCCCAAAGCGCACGGATTTTGTCACCTTTATTAGGTGGGTAGGGAACTCGATGGACTAGAAACAGGATTCTCATTTGACTCGTTTGTTCTGCGACCTTTGGGTTTCTGCGAAATCTCTTCTCTTGCGAACTGCAATCAATCTCTCTACGGGAACAACTTCACCAAGGTTGGTCCAATCAGTTTTGTCAGCGGGAAGGGCATGCGCTTCCATAGCTCAATGGCCCGTTGAAACTTGGGGTTGGCCGGAGAAAAGTTCGGCATGTCGCGGCGTTTCACCAAGTGGAACTGATAAGGCAGCGGGCGTTCCCGCATGCCCCACTGGGACTTAAACGCGTGCGCACCGGTGCCGAGCTTGCTCCGTCCAAAATCGAAAAACTTGATGCCGCGTTGCCGCGCGTCGTCCAGAAGCTCCCAGTACATGAAGTTATTGGCGGAGTATTGCCGGGCTGCCAACGTGGACCCGCCGTAGTAAGGAAGGATCCAATCGCGAAAGCGGAAGCTCATCACGCCGGCAACCGCTTGCTGGTCTTTCCACACCATCATGATTTCCGCGGCGTCGTTAAACTCTTGCAGCAGGATGTTGAAGAACCTGCGCGAGAATACCGGCGTTCCCAAATTGCGGACGCTTTGCGCGTAAATCTCGTAAAACTCGTTGATCTGCTGATTGCCTTTGGTGGTACGCAAACCGGATTTCTGCGATTTGCGGATCATGTAGCGCGTGTCTTTGGGAAGCCCTTTCATCAGACGGTCTGGATCGGGATCGATGGGGCAATCAAACGTGACGTAAAGATCTTTGGTCTGGAATCCTGCGTCAGAACTGGGTTCCGGTGTGCGCAGTTCCAGATATTCCACATTCTTCTTTTCGGCAAGGGAAGTGGCTGCTTCCAACAAAGCAACTCGTGCTTCTTCACTCGTGGTGCAGACGCCGCCGTATACGGCAAACGGAGTGGAGATGAGAGTCTTTCCCGTCAAAGGATTGGAAGTGAGGAACAAAGGAAGCACGCCAACGATTTGGCCATCCTGTTCGGCTGCCAGGTAATGCGGCGCATAGCCAAACGCGCGCTTGATGGCCCGGAGCCATGCCGTGGTATGAAACAGCGTGCCTTGCGGTTGCCCGAGCACAAACTCGTCCCAGCACGGCTGCATTTCGTTCTTGTAGCCAACTACTCTCATTTTTACTCACGGCCTAGTCTTTGAAGCTGTTTGTCTGCGCTGTGGTTGTTGCCAGCTGCATTCGTCTTGTCAGGCTTCCTTGTCGCCGGCGTTGACTCCACCTGGAACAGCCAGGCTTCGTTCTTGTCGAAATATTGCGCCAGCAGAGCACGCAGCCGGGGCGAAGGCTGGCGATATCCGTTGATCACCTTGCTGAGCACGGTTTCGTCCAGGCTCAGTTCGCGGGCCAGGCGGTTTTGCCTGACGCCGGAAAGCCAGATTTCCATTTTTAAGTTTGGGTACACGGCAAAGTTCCTTCGTGCGCAAAAGTTAATTTCAATTGACCGGCCTGTACTCGTCAGGCCGGAGGAATGAGAGTGATCATGGCGTACGCAAAAGCGAACACCAGGCAAGCGGCGGCAGTCATCCAGTTACCGGCCCGCATTCTGTGTTGGTCCTGGCGGGTGACCAGCGCCGGGATTTCCGACAACACGTTCACACCCAGCAGTTCGTTCACTTCGCGCGCGGTCTTGACGCTGGGGTCCAGCATTTCGCGGCCCAGAACCAGAATGAGCCCAATTCCCAGTCCCAGCGCCAGGCTGGCAGCATTCAACAATTGACGGTTCGGGCTATAAGGTTTGGCCGGAGCCTGCGCGGCATCCAGGACGATGAAACGGTCACCCTTCTGGAAGTGTTCCAGGCTGGTGGACATGTCCGCGGAAAACTTGCGGTCCATCAGAAGCTTGTAATGGTCGCGCGCGTTTTCGTAATCGCGGTTGATGGAAGCCAATTGCTGTTCCAGCACCGGAATACGTTCCAGCTTGGATTGGTGATAAGCAATCTGCGTCTGGGTGTCGGCCTGGTGCTTGGTGCGGTTCTTAATGTCTTCATCAATCGCCGCGATCTGGCTTTCCAATACTGGATTGCCCGACTTGACGTTGTTACGGGCAGCGCGGCGGTCGGCGCCATCATCTTTAATTTCGTGAATGCGGCGCTGCAGGTCGGCGACTTCAGAGGTTTTCTTCATCACGTCCGGATGGTCCGGCCCGTAGCGCGTTTTCAGGCTGTCCAATTGCGATTGCGCTTTGGCCAGTTCGATTTGCAATGGCACTGTGCCGGAGGCGTTGCCGGTGCGGTCCAGGTCTACTACCGGAGGCGCCGAAAGCAACTGACTTTGGTAGAAAATCTTCTGCTGTTGCGCGCGAGAGATGGCGTCACTTTCGTTGCGCAGGTCCATTTGAAGGGAATTCAACGCCTGCACGTGGAGCGTCTGCGATTCCGGGAGGTCGGCAATGTAGCGGCTCTTGATTTCGCGGATCTTGTCTTCTTTTTGTTGCAGGTCTTTCTTGGCGTCTTCCAGTTCGCGATCAATGAACTGGGCAGCGCCAGTAACTTCTTTTTCCCGGGCCAGGACGTTGTCAGTAATAAAGCGAGCTGCCAGACGGTTGGCCACCAGCGCCGCTTCGTTGGCGCTGCCGCTCTGGAACGAGACGCGGAAAGTGCCTTCGCCGCGTTCCGTGGGCTGAGCAACAATGATCTCTATATTCTTGGTCATCAGTTGCACCAGCTCTTCTTGCGACCTGTGGTCACGCAGCGTGGAATAGAGCTTCATCTCGTCCATGACTTCACTGAGATTGGTGGTGGAAAGGACCTGCTGTTTCAAAGTCGCCAATCGGTCAGCGACGCTGGCTGAAACGGTGGGCGCAACAAAGTTGTCAGGCACTTTGTGGGGCTCCACCATGATGACCGTGGTCGCCCGATAGGCGTTGGGAAGAAAACGGGCCACGCCGGCCCCAAGAATGCCAATCAGGAGTGTGGTGAGAATGATCTGCCATTTCCTGCGCAGCAAAAGCTGCAGGTAGTCCTTGGGGGTGAAGTGTTCCAGTCCAGGCAGGCCTAATCCGGTGCTGAATTCTGTTTTCGTCGACATGGTTCCTTCCAACAATTTGTTGCCAGCGGTTTCTTGGAATAAGGCGAGGCGGCTTGCTCCTCGCCCTGGAAAACTCAAGCTCAGACCCTTGAAACGGTGGTGGCGCACAGGTCTTCCGCTAGCCACCTTGGTAAAGGCAAGCTGGATGCCATCTGCGGGGTGGTGGAAGAGGCTTCCGGAAGGTCTAAGCTATTGAAAATAAAGCAAGTTTCTAGAGAGATGCTTGAGTTACTAGAGGGGCGAGACTCGCCAGACGACGCGATGTGCAAACTGTTTCACACGAGAGCAAGTTTTGGGGGGACGCGCTTGGTGATCGGGAAAAATTCGCTTCCACCTAATCCCGCGGAACCAAGGATGCAAATCGCCATTCTTAGATCGAAATTGATTGCCAGGAAACGGGGGCGCATACGTTTTCGCAATTTGCGAGCGAGTGCGCCTTTTTGTTTTCCCGCGAAGGCCTGGACAACTCGCTCCAAAACGATTTAGCCGAACCATTCGCTCTTGTAGGCGATCCACCAGCACAGCGCGATCAACGGTATGGTCAGGGAGATGCTCCAAACCAGCGGCAACAGAAAATCCATGAGTAGTCCGAGAGTCAAGAACAACAGCCAGAAGATCTTTCTTTCCATGGGGGACCTCGGTTAAGAACGGCTTAAGAGATTGTCGCATTTTGGCCGCACCAAAGAGGTTGCCAATTTGGGTTATTGACCTTCCGTCACCTGTGCACGCGGGGTTGCAGGGCCGATTATCGCCTCAGAACATTAAGTGTTTTAATCCGTGTCCAATAAAGACGTAATGAACCGGGAATAGAAAAGACACTAGATTCAGCTGGGGCAAAGCGGAAGGAAGACTCGGCAGAGCTGAAAATCCAGACGGATTGCGCAATAGTACGGCGGGTACTAGCAAAAAGCTTCTGAGTAGAGTTTTCACGGTTGAATCAGTTTTGGAGTCCTATTCCGGAGGAATCCACTGATGGCTCAGTGTTATTTGGCAAGCATTAGCACGTTAAAAGAGATCCTGCAGTCACAAGCAACCCAGCACGCACGTTACCGGGTGGTGGCTGGCCAGGACATGGTCACCGTTATCCACTATGGCCCTTCAGGCCTGCTTCACCAGGTCGCCTTTCCCGTGGCGTACGTGATTCCAGATGTGCCGGAAGACGAAGGTACACTCATTCTCATGGTTCCGACAGAACGCAGCCGAGAATGGGAAAATTTCTGGGTCCCGGTTGAAAAACACCTGGTCAGCGCTTCAACGAACCCCGTGGCTTAGCGCCGAATCGGCGGAGAGTCTTTCCGGCTTCGCGCCAGCGGTTTTCCGCGCGCGATCTCACGCTAGACGAACTCTGTGCAAGTTGGCGCGCCGCACTTGCACGGCATCTGGCCTTCATGCATGGACGGACGGTAGTCGCAGGTCAATTCTTCATGGGCCTTGATGTTGCGTAGCGCATAAAACTCCATACGTCCGTACGCCGTCCGGGTGAAGGTGTTGGGCTGGCAAGAGTGATTGATAAAACGAAACGGTCCGCCGTTCACGTCTCCATCCAGGGCCACCCGGTTGCTCACTTCCACAATGGCGATGCGGCGCTTGCCTTTGGCGCGGCGTCTACCTTCCGCCACTGAGATTCGTTCGCCGGTGTACTCGCCAATCTTTTGCCTCGCGCGGATGGGGCGGTCACTAAATAGACCTACTCCCTGGATGCGGCTCTTTTTTGTCACCAGCATTTGGTCACCAAACATTTTGATCACCAGCATATCGTCACAGTAAAGCCTGTGGGCTTCTTGCCGGCGCAAAATGGCGCGAGCGAAATATGGGACTACTGTCCTAACGCGCGGACGTCGGTAATAAAGTATTCCGTTTCGCCAAAGCAATTGGAAGGCACGAAGCGATGCTGTTCATAGACGAGTGCAACGCGCTGCCCGGCCGCGTCCATGACTTTGCGGGCGGTGCCGTCATCGCGGATGGAAAAAGCGAAGATCTGCGGCGCAGTACCCGGCATGCTGACCATGGCCAACTCGCCTTCCCAGCTCTTGCACGTCCAGCCTTTTTTCGAGATCTTCTGGACGTAGCCGACACGTTCACCGCTGGAGTAAGTAACGTGAAGAGTGATCCACGCCCAAAGAGCTGAACCAAGGGCCGGCAGGATGATGATCACCAGGAACACGACGAGCGGCCAGCGGCGACGTCGCCGCGCTGGTTCGGGCAATGATGCGGGAGCAGCAGGAGTTATGTCGGCCAAGGGTGAGAATCCTCCGGCGACATTATATATAGCGAGTCACTCCTTCGGGCATTCGCATTCTTTCCAAAGGGCGTTTTCAAAAGCTCGTTCTACGGGGCAGTCACCAACGGCAATTCTATGAAGCTGGCCCGTCCGGGTACGTGGGAATGAAAGATCCGCTGCGTGGCCTTGCGATAGTCTCCCGGCTTGGCGAAGAAGATGTTTGGCACAAAAGTCTGTGGGTTCCGGTCATACAACGGGAACCAGCTGGACTGCACCTGCACCATGATGCGGTGACCGGGCAGGAAGACGTGGTTCGCCGTAGGTAGCTCAAAGCGGTAAAGCAAAGGCTGGTCAGCGACGATGGCTTTGGGCGTTTCCAGGTTTTCACGATAGCGTCCCCGGAAAATATCCATGGCGATCGCCAACTGGTAGCCGCCCATCTCCGGCTGACCAGCAACTTCGTCGGGATAAACGTCAATCAGTTTTACAATCCAGTCGGAATCCGTGCCGCTGGTGGATGCGACAAGATTCGCCACGGGCTGACCGCTGATCTTCATCGGCGAGGTCAACACGTCTGAGACAAAAACGGCGACATCGGGTCGGCCGGAAGCTTCGCGTTGATCGTCAACCAGCCAGTACGGCCACGTAAGGCCTTTATCAATGTCATAACCAACGGGCCGAACAGGGCGCGCGCGGAAGGGAACCGGCTTGGCTGGGTCAGAGACGTATTCGTCATAAGCCGAAACAACATTTTCGTTGGGAGTAGTAAAGCTGAGCTTGAGTCCCGCGGAAAGATAGAGCGGCGTAGGTTTTACAGTACATCCGCTTGCGCATCCGGATGGCCATGCCTGAAGACGCCGCCAGGTGTTGGTTCCAGTTTCAAAGGCAGATACCGGAGGCACGTCGGCTTTCGGCGCGCCTTCCTTTAAATACTGATCAAGAAATGGACGAAGGATTTCGCGACGGAAGTAGAGGCCGGTATCGCTGTTGAAACGCAACGCGCCCAGGCGGCTGCCGTCACCAATTTCCTGGCCGTGATGCCAAGGGCCAATCACCAGGAACAATTTGTCATTGTCCTTGTCTTTTGGCTTTACCGCTTTGTAGACGGCCATGGCACCGTAAATATCTTCCTGGTCCCAGAGACTGTCTACCAGCATGGTGGGGACAGTAAGCGGCTGTGCGGCCAGAATCTTGTCCATTGCCTGGTCACGCCAGAAAGCGTCGTAGCTGGGATGCTCCAGGACCTTGCGCCAGAAGCCGAGTTGCTCGAGCCCGTGGCGGCGACCAAGCTCGCCGGCCGAGCCGGCCTGCAGGTAAACGTCGTAGTCATCAAAATGATCGGTCCACCACTTGGCGTCGTTCTTGGTCGTGGCCACTTGCTCGTAAATGTACGGCATGTTCTGCGCGCGGAAAGCACCGTTATGAAACCAGTCGTCGCCGCGCCATCCGTCCACCATGGGATTCATGGGGACGGCGACCTTCAATGCCGGGTGTGGATTCACCAGCGCCATGAGAGGCAGAAAACCATCATAGGAAATTCCCAGGATGCCCACGCGTCCATTGCACTCCGGAACATTTTTTACCAGCCAATCGATCGTGTCATAGGTGTCAGTGGAGTGGTCCACGGGCGTTGGGTTCTGCGGCCCATGCAGCGGACGATTCATCACGTAGTCGCCCTCTGATTCGTACTTGCCACGCACGTCCTGCACTACACGGATGTATCCGCCTTCCACGATTACTTCGGTCGCGTTGTCATAGCCATAGAGGATCGGTCCCAGGTGCGAGCTGTGCGCGTGGCCGGTGAGTTCGTCCGCGTTGTAGGGCGTGCGCGTGAGCAGAATGGGTGCGGTCTTCGACTTTGTTGCGTTGCGCGGCATCAGGATAATTGTGCGCAGACGTACGCCGTCACGCATGGGAATCATTACTTCACGCCGCTCATAGTCAAAACTGTCGGTTGCCGGCTTTAAGTCGCTCGGGGTTTCGCTGGGGTAATTCGGATACTTTGGCGCGGAACTCTGTGCGGGCGCGGTTTGCGCTTGCGACGAGAACGTAGTGAGCAAGGCGGCCAGCGCGAGGGCCGGCAAACTCGAATAACGGAAGCAAGTGACTGGTTTCATGGCGACCGCGATTATAGGCTTCATGCAGCCCTGTGGGCTACCTCGGCGTTTCGCGGCGCGTCTGGTCCGCGCGAAAGCGGGTTGGGTCGGCTATATAATCCTGGACCATGCGTATTTCAGTCTTGATCGTGCTTGCTGGATTATCTCTTAACGCCGCGGCCCGGGCGCAAAACGCAAACGTGAACCTTGATGACGTTGCCCAAAAAGTGATCACTCGTGAACGAGTGGCCGGCGCCTCAGTGCTTGTGGCGCGGGACGGCAAAGTAATCCTTCACAAAGGATACGGTTTTGCCGATCTGGGTTTGGACGCGCCAGCAAAAGACGAGACCGTCTATCACGTAGTGGGGCCTATGCTGCCTTTCACCGGTATTGCAGTGCTGCAACTGGTGGAGCGGGGCAAGTTATCGCTGGACGACGACATTTCCAAATACATTCCGGAATTTCCCATGCAAGGCCATCGTGTGAGCATTCGTCAATTGCTCAACCACACTTCAGGAATTGTTGATTACCACTACCTCGGCGATCCCATTGAAGCTACCAGCCGCCAACCCAAGGCCCTGGACGAGGTGATGGCACTCTACGCCGGAAAGAACTGGGTCAATGAGCCCGGCAAGAAGTGGGATTGGTCCATCTCTGGCTTTCAGCTTCTCGTGACGATCGTCGAGCGCGTGAGCGGACAAAGGTTTCCGGAGTACGCACAGCAAAACATCTTCACACCATCTGGCGTGAAATCCACGACATATTGCGACGATTTCAATCTGACGCGTGGACTCGCCCATGCCTATCGAAAATTTGGTAACAGTTATGTACCGGCCAATGAAAACGGGATGGCGTACAACTCCGATCTACGTTTCTGCAGTACCGTGGGCGATCTATATCAACTGTGGCGAGCGATCCAGGAAAAGAACCTGGTTCGGCCCGAGACTTTCAAACTGATGACTACCGCGGAAGGAGCTGCTGTCCACATGAGCGCTCAAGACCCGAAAGCACAATACGGTTTTGCCATGATTCTGAACCATGAAGAAGAACATCGCCGGATTGGCCAACACGGGTCGTTGCTGGGGTACAGTGGCAGTCTCTATGATTTTCCCGATGACCACCTGACGATCATCGTTCTCACCAATACTGAAGACCAGAATGCTTACGCCACCACCCGGGCCCTGGCGCGTGCGGCGCTTGGCTTGCCGGAACTCCCAGCGGCCGCACCCGAAGCTGCGCGTAAGCTCTCGGATCAAACCATCTCAGCGGCTGAGCGCAAACAACTTTCGGGGACATTCGTGTTGAAACTCGACAGCGTCTCATCGAACTTGCATGATTCGTTTGCGCAATATCGCCGGACGTACCGCGTCTTTGATGAGAATGGAAGGCTCATGATCCAAGCGCTGGGCGAAGGTCCGGAGCGCCTTCTGAAACAGGAAGATGGCAGCTTTGCCATGCGATCGTCGCCGGCGGCACATATCTCGTTTGTGGTGAAAGAGAACCGCGCAGCAGCGCTGAAAATCGAAACGCAAGGATTTCCGCTTGCCGGAGATCGCGTTGGTGAGGGCAATCCGCAAATATTTCACAGCCAACTGCACTAGTCTGAATTGATCAAGGTAACTGGTGCAGCTTGAAAAATTCCACCAAGGCTCCGCTGGCCCACAAAGGATAGAGGTGTCCGCCGTTATGAATTCGCGTGACGACCGGAGTTTGGCTGGTTGAGGGGTATAGCGTGCAGATTTGTCCACACGCCTGACCGGCGCCGGTGGCGTTGTCCACGTGGCGCGCAACTTCGATCGCTTGTTGTTGCAGCGCGAACGGCAAGATCGGATCGGCGGTGCCGCCAATTACGGTGACGGCCCGCGGCAGGGACAGCGTTTCTGAAGAGTCGAGTCTCCCGGCACAGATTCCAAAAGCCGCGAATGTTTTGCCGCGTTCACCCCAGAGCGTGTAACTGAAGATGGCGCCATTCGAAAAGCCCGTGGCATAGATGCGTTGATCATCAATCGTAAATTTCTGGCGCAAGGATTCCAGCATGGCGTCAAAGAATTTCACGTCGCGATTGGTCGGTCCAGCCTGGACTTCCCATCCCGGAAAGTTGCCCTGAGGATCAATGCGGCTCTTTGTTTTCAAGCCTTGCGGATACACGATGATGGCGTCTGGCCAGAGCGTTTGGAAATGCATTCCCTGAGAGGCGCTCTGCATCGTGCCGCCGTGTCCGTGAAACGCAAACACCAGCGGATGCTTTACCGCGGAAGTGGCAGGCGGCGGCGCAAAGACCAGCGCGGTACGTTGAACGCCGTCTACCGTCCACGTCATCACGGTTCCTTGGGCAGGGGCAGCGCACACGGATGCGGCAAAGATCGCCAGCAATAACAAATTCTTCAGAGTACGGTGCATTAGGTCTTTCTCCCTTTTGGCTGGACAAAGTTTTTTCACCAGATAAAAGCGTAGGGCAAAAACTTTACCACGGTATACTCTTGGCTTGCAGCGCGCGTCTTGAAGAAAATAATGACCCACATCGCTTCCACCCAGCCAGATCAAACTGCTCCGGAATCCACCAACGTGCGCGCCATGGCCATGGTGACCACGCTGTTCTTTATGTGGGGATTTCTGACTTGCCTGAATGACATTCTGGTTCCGCATTTGAAGGCAATTTTCGACCTTTCCTACGCTGAGGTCATGCTGATCCAATTCAGCTTCTTCTCAGCCTATTTCGTTTTCTCCTTGCCCGCTGGAAAGCTGATTGCATGGATCGGCTACAAGCGGACCATGGTCACCGGCCTCCTAGTCATGGGTTTGGGAGCGCTGCTATTTATCCCAGCCGCCAGCGCACCGTCATTTCCTTTGTTTCTTGCGGCGCTGATCATTCTTGCGTCCGGGATTACCGCGCTACAGGTTGCCGCGAATCCATACGTGGCCGTCCTGGGTCCGGCTCGAACTGCTTCCAGCCGGCTGAATCTCACTCAGGCTTTCAATTCCTTTGGGACCACCATCGCTCCCTACCTCGGTGGATTGTTCATCTTGAGCGCGGCTCCTCGGACGATGGACGAGATCAGAAAGCTATCACCGGTTGACCTTCAGGCCTACCGATTACACGAGGCAGCTTCCGTCAAATTGCCCTACCTGGCGATTGCCGTGGCGCTGATCGCGCTTGGAATCGTGATTGCCATGTTCAAGTTGCCGGTACTTCAGGTGGAAAAGCAACGAAGCAATGCGGGCGATTCCGTTTGGACGCACTCCAACCTGGTCCTTGGCGTTGTGGGCATCTTTGTTTATGTTGGTGCGGAAGTCTCCATCGGCAGTTTTTTGGTGAACTACCTGAGCCAGCCGGACGTCGGAAACTTGTCTGTCCAGGTTGCCGCCAAATACGTTTCACTCTATTGGCTCGGGGCCATGATCGGCAGGTTCATCGGCTCGGCCTTGCTGCGAAAACTTTCACCGGGAAAACTACTCGGCGGCTTCGCCATGGCCGCCGCCGCGCTGGTGCTCACCAGCATGCTGGGCGCGGGGCATCTGGCGATGTGGAGCATCATTCTGGTGGGCCTGTTCAACTCCATCATGTTCCCCAACATTTTCACTCTGGCTATAGACGGGCTTGGCCCGCTCGTTGGAAAGGGCTCCGGCCTGCTCGTCGCCGCTATCGTGGGCGGCGCGATTGTTCCGGAAATCCAGGGAATTGTGGCCGATCATATTGGAATCAAGCACGCGTTCTTTCTGCCCGTGATTTGTTATTTGTACATTGTGTTTTACGGGTTTGTGGGATCGCGGCGAAAGAATACTTTTATCTCGGCAGCTTCGCCGCAAACACATTAGCTACAGTCGCAGAGCCTGAGATCACACCATCCCGCGTTTTGATTTTGCCTGTGCGGTTTCTGCTTGGCGTCAATCATGCGCCACGCTTCTGTGAGATGCGCGCCGAGTTCATCGTCGCTGACGTTGGCCAATTCAATGCCGATCCATCCACCCGCGCCTACGTAAGGCGGGCGGAAATATTTTTTCGGTTCTTCGCGAATCAGCGTTGCTTGCAACCCCGGCACGGCGGCAATCCAAACGGCAATATGACCATCATGGTGGTGATTGTTGGCAAACATGCAGAAGACACGCTTCTTGACGAAGAACGTCGGCTCGCCGTGGGAAACTTTTTCTGAAGTCTCCGGCAGTGACAAGCAGATTCGCCGCACACGGTGAAGGTGTTCTGCGGCGTCCGGTAACGCCGGCGCTTTGGCGGGCAGTTTTCTCGTGGCCATGTCCAGGCTTTCTCCGTGCCTTCGTGGTGCTTTGGTTTATTGCCTACAGTTTTGCCGCCGGCACCGCTAAGAATTTCCCAATCGTCTCATTCAAGAACTTGCTGTCCGCCGCGTTCGGGGCCGCGCCGGCGGTGTGTCCCCAAAGAGATGGAATCGGCGCGAGCGTGACGGTGGACATGAAGTCCACTTCATAGCGCGCGTCTCCGACGGGGAAATACAGATCAGTTTCTCCCGGCATATAAAGGAACGGAGCTTTGATGGACTTCAGGGCTTTCCTAACATCGACGTCAAACCCCGGGGTCGTTCCGATGTCGTGCTTCTCCCATGTGCGCATTTGCAGAATCAGATTGTTGGCGTCCGCGCCGGGGATGAAGTTGGTGCGGAACTCATGCAGCGTCTGTTCAAACGTTGTTCCGGGCGGAGAAATTTCGCGCCACAGTTCCTTGCGCCACCATTCCTGCGAGAAGAGCCATGCCGTCCACACGGTGGCAAAGGCCTCCAGGCCTTTCGTCGGGGGAGCAGTGTAGTCGCCGTTGGCGAAAGCAGCGTCTGCGGTGAGCGCGGCTATCTGGCCTTCCAGGCGAACGTATCCGTGTGGATAAGTTTTCGCCGTGCCACAAGTAGCGACGATGCGATCGGCAAACGTTGGATAACTTACCGCCCATTGGAATGCCTGTTGCGCGCCCATGGAAAATCCAACAACGGCCCGCAGGTGCGTGATCTTGAGTTCTTCGGTCAACAGACGATGGACGGCTTCCACGTTGTCGCGAATTGTGGTGACGGGAAATCGCGGACCGTGGAACGGTTCCGGCGTGTTGCTGGGCGAAGAGGAATGTCCGTTGCCGAATAGTTCCGTGGCGACGATGAACAGCTTAGAAGGATCGAGCGCCTTGTCCGGCCCGATCAGCCATTCGTAGCCGTGAAAATCCGCCATGTAGTGCGACGGCACCAGAACGGCGTTGTCCCGCGCCGCATTGAGCTTGCCGTAAGTTCCATAGACAACGCGCGCCTGCGGCAACGTGACGCCGCTTTCCGTCTTAAAGTTGGCGATGACAAATTCATGACGTTCACCCTGTTCCGGCTTGGAGTTAGCCGAAGGCTGAGTGTCTTTGTTTTGCGGCGAACCGTTCTTAGGCGGCTCGTTGTTCGCGGCGTTTTGCGCGGCGAGTGTTGGAGCAATCGAGAAGAATGAGATAACAAAGAGAACAAGACCGAGTTTCTTCATTTGAATGGGCGTCCTTGGCGATGAACTGAGCGCGATGGGGAACGGCAAACATGCTATCACGGGATATTTCCGGATTGTTGGAGTGAGAGGTTCCTCTCGGCTCCCTGCGGCCCTCAAAGTGCTATAGTCACCAGCGAGCAACTGGCTCCGGACACAAAATTCGGCGGAAACTCAACCCTGTTATCCATTTATCTGTTTATCCATGAACAAAGAACAACTGTTGCAACTGAGTGCATCACCCAGGGCGTTGACGCTCGTGTTGCTGGCGCCGCTCGTGCTCGCTGCCGCGTTTCAGATTGTCAAAGCCGGCCAGTCGTTGTTTTTCCATGGCGACAATACTTTCCCAGAGAGCGCCGCGGTCCAGACGGCGGAGTGGAGCCGGCAAACAGGCCGCATCTATCCCTCGCTGGACGCGTCTCCTTATACGCCGGCGCCGTATGGACCTTTGTTCTATATGGGCCTTTCCGCCATGGCGCGCTTGACAGGCGCAAACTTTGATCAGCTCATGATCGCCGGACGAGTGTTGGTGCTGATCTGTTTCCTGATGTTGCCGGTGATTGCGTACCGTTGGGTGCGCCGCCAAGGGGCGTCCGCGACTGTTGCCTGGATCGCGGCGGCCATTGTGTTGGCGCAAATTGATTTTCTTGATTGGAACGTGACGGTCCGGCCGGACTTGGTGGCGTTAGTATTTACTTTCGCCGCGTTCTATTTGATTACCGCCAAAGAATTGTCTTGGCGCACGCTCTTCATTGCAGGTGTGCTCTGTGGTGTGGCGGCATTGGTCAAGCAATCGTTCATCACGTTGCCATTTGTGACGGTGATATGGTTCCTTTCCATGCGGCGTTTCCGCAACGCTACGCTGTTTGCCGGCGGCGCCATTGCGACGGCGATTGTGGTGCTGGGATATTTGGGTTTGCGGTATGAACCTTTTCTGCAAGAGGTTTTGCTGGCGCGTTATTCTCCCGTGAGCGCATTGGCCGGTATGCAGCTGCTCAAGGCCGATCTCTTGCACTATCCGTGGCAGATTGTTTTCGGAATGCTTGCATGTCTGGGCGCGATATGGATTCCGCGGAAAAACCCGCTGCGCCGGCTCTTGTTTCTGTACATGGTCTTTGCGTGGCTGGCTGGTTTCTATACGGCGATGGCGCCGGGCGCCAACGTAAATGCGTTTCTTGAGGCGTGGGTTCTCAGTGCAGTGCTGGCCGCGCTGGCGTTGTCCCATGTGATGGAAGGCTGGGCGGCAGCCGCTTTGTCGTGGCGCGCATTGGCATTGGTCCTGTGGATCATTGCAAGCCTGTTCAGTCTTAACGCATGGTACATACCCATCATGTCTCGTTCCACCACAATGTACAGCGAACTGGCAAAACTGGCGCGCGGACATCGCGTACTCTCTGACTTTCCTTACGTCACGGCGCACGGCGTGCAGCCGGAACTGCTGGATCCTTCTGTAAACCACTATCTTGAACTGGCGAAACACTGGTCGCCGCAGCCATTGTTGGAGGAAATAAAAATGCGCCAATTTGATTTTGTAATTGTCGGCTTGAGTGACGGACGCCCCCGGCAGTGGCGCGGCCTCACTCTGTTCAGCGATTCGATTCTGCACGAGATTTCCGCCGACTATCATCTCGCGTGTGTGTCTCCGCGTTTTGCTGTGTATGTGCCGGACAACCGCGTGGTCCTGGACTCAATGGATGAAGGCCGCCTGCAAGCTCTGGGCTGCAACGCGGCCTCCAAGAATTTAACTTCGCACTAAGCAGCGACCGAACGCATTTCCCGTTCGCGACTCTATTTCAAACGAGCTTACCTGCCGAACCCCTCGTTGCGTCCCGCATCCCACGACCAGCGAATGCCCGACGTGACCAGGTGCCGGGGTCCGTACAGAGTTGGACCGCCGCCTTGCGTTAGATAACTATAGGTCGTGTAAAACGACCATGACGGGCTCAAGCGGTAGTCAATTTCCGTCCAACCGGTTTTGCCCAGCAGGTGCGCGCCGGACAAATAATTCTGGCGAACGTACGCTCCACCCACCACCAGATCCAGACGGCGGAAAAAACGTTCTGAGTAGGTGGCGCCAAAGCGGTCGTTCAGGCCGTCACTCACTTGTCCGGTGAAATCATTGCTACGCGAGTAAGACAACGTGAATCCGGCGCGGTGGAAAGTTTTGAACAACGCGGCTGATCCCTGATAAGTCTGGCGGATGTCCGGGGCTTGTATCGCTCCCGGCGCTTTGTCCGGAACCATGAGAGTTGGGCCGCCGTTCACCTGCAGCACCAGCGTTGACGTGAGCCGGCGAGAGAAGCCGAAGAGTACGCTGTGAAACTGCGCGCTGCTGGTGAAGTCCTGAAAGAATTCACGATCGTATGCGTAGTGAATGCCGAGCGAGTTGTTGCGGCTCCATTGATAGCTCCATCCCAACTGGCCGCCAATAATCTGTTGCGTGTTTTCCGTGGCCACCGGATCGGGAACTGTTGAGCCAATGGGTAGCGCGGAAAGCGAAATGTATTGGTGCCGCGCGGAAAATTCCAGCGAGTTGTGCGCCGTGAAGTTGTGTGCCACGGAAAAGTCCGCAATGTTGGAGATTAACCGGCGTCCGCCAACCAGGAACGGATTCTGGTTGGTGTTGTTGCTGGCGTAGTCAGAAGTGAGACCAATCTGATCGAGATTGCCGCGGTCCGCTGCCCATTGATAGCGGTCACTGAAGTTGACGGACCACTGCGGTGAAATCCGCCGCGAAGCGTGCATGTCGAGCAGGTGGCTGGCGTAGTCAAACTGCGTGGATTCGCTGGATACCCAAATCTGCGGCCGGTATTGCAGGCTAAAGTTCATGCGTCCGGTCTTGATTGCGTAGACGATCAGGCCTTGCACTGCGCCGGCTTGCGCGGAAAGCGGATTATCTTTGCGGAACAGAAAATTGCTGTCATAAACTTCTACCGCGTTGAAGGAGAGAACGGAGAAATGTCCCCAGCGCAGCGGCGAGCTGGTGACTTTCAAGAGTTGTCCGGTGGCCAGATTGATGGGCGCTTTGTCATAACTCTGGTCGTCAGCGGGAAGCTGCTCCTGCGTCTGCGCCGGAATCTGGTC